>SXGU01367585.1_pt1 | contig 11522 bp, 5 predicted proteins | sample 3174531 | NCBI WGS metagenome assembly SXGU01 (sample SAMN11356863, study PRJNA531348) | freshwater metagenome | isolation source: freshwater sample F1-140 | place: China: Fuxian Lake, Yuxi | collected 2017-12-25
GCCGAGCGACGGGACGAAGAGAGTGAGGACGGGAATGACGATGTGGCGTGGCCGAACGGCGCGATGGCAGCGGTGGGTGGCGGCGTTCGCCGCCGTGACGACGGTGACGACGGTGGCCCCGTTGTCGGAGCAGGTGCTGCGCCCGAAGGAGGCGGTGGCGTTCACCGCCACCGACGAGCGCACGATCCCGCACTACTTCGGGCCCTACCCGAACTGGGCCAACAGCCCGCAGGTCATGCCGAACGCACTGGTGACGATCGCGGCTCCGGCCGCGGTGGCGCAGGCCAGTGGCGGCGTCGACGCGATCGTGGTGAGCGACTCGGGTGCCGGCTACGTCGCCCCCGTGGTCACCATCGGAGCGCCCGACCTGGCTGGCGGCGTGCAGGCCACCGCCACGGCCTCGGTCGACGGCCTCGGCGCGATCACCGTGGTGGTGACGGAGGCGGGGTCGGGTTACACCTCGGCGCCCCACATCGCGCTCACCGACGATGTGTTCACGGCGCCGGCGCCGGTGACGGCGGCCGCGACCATCCGGGTCGACCGCATCGACGTGCTCCACGGTGCGGCCGGCTACGCCGCGTTGCCCTCCGTCACGGTTGCCGACACCGCAGCAGGTGCCGGTGCCACCGCCACGGCGACGACACTCGACGCCGACGGTGCGCTGACGGCGATCGCCGTCGGAGCGACCGGTGGTGGCTACACGGCCCCCACCGTCACGATCGACCCCGCCGGCGCGCCAGCAGAGGGCAGCGCCACGGTCGACCCGGTCGACGGTTCCATCGACAGCGTGAGCGTCACATCGCCGGGCGCGGGGTACGCGGTGCCGCCCGCGGTCACCATCACGGCACCCGGCGCGCACATGGAGCCCTTCGAGACCGCCACCGCGGTGGCCGAACTCGCCACCGGTGCGGTCAACGCGGTGACCGTCGATGCACCCGGCTACGGGTACACCACGCCGGTGGTGTCGTTCTCGCCCGCCTCCACGGCGACGGCGGTGGCGAGCGGCATGGTGGACGACCTCACCATCGTCGACGGTGGCAGCGGCTACGTGAACCAGCCGATCGTGGAGTTCTCGCTGCCCGACCTGCCGGGCGGCACGCAGGCCACCGGCACCGCAGTGATGGACGCCGAGGGTGTCGTCACCTCGGTTGCGGTCGTCGACGCCGGCTCCGGCTACACCACCGCACCGACCGTGCACGTGTGGGACGGCGGTACCGACAACCCGACACCGGCGGTCGTGACCGCCACGATCAGCATCGCCCGCATCGACGTCACCGATGTCGGTTCGGGTTTCACGGCGCCGCCTTCGGTGACCATCACCGACAGCACCGGCAGCGGTGTGGGCGCGTTGGCCACGGCGACGGTGGCGGCCTCGGGCACCGTGAGCGCGATCACGCTCACCACGCCTGGCAAGGGGTACCTCACGCCGGGCCTGCGGAAGTTCGTGGACACGCTCGCCGGTCTCGGTGAGGGTGCAGCGAACAACCTCGGCAACTACCTGCCCGTCGCCGAGCCGGACACGACCACGTATCCGGGAACCGACTACTACGAGATCGGTGTGGTGCAGTACCGCCACCAGTTCCACAGCAGCCTGCCCCCGACGCTGGTGCGCGGCTACGTGCAACTGTCGACGTCGGTCGTGCCGGGCAAGCACGTCGCGCTCACCAACGCGAACATCGACCCTGCCGTCGCCTCGACGCCGGTGTTGTTGCACGGTGCGCAGGTGTACGGCGTGGACGCGCCGCACTACCTCGGGCCGACCATCCTGGCCACGAAGAACCGCCCGACGCGCATCGTGTTCCGCAACCTGCTGCCCACCGGCTCGGACGGCGATCTGTTCATCCCGGTCGACACCACCCTGATGGGTTCGGGCTCCGGTCCCGGTCTGCCCGCCACGCCCGAGAACCCCAACGGCGTGCCGGTCCCGGGTTCGATGATGCTGGCAGCGGACGGTACGCCGATGCCGATGGCCGACGACCTCGGCAGTGTGCTCGACGGTGTGCGCAACCCCGAGTGCGGCAACTCGCCGAAGCCGGCCGGCTGCTACACCGAGAACCGGGCCGAACTGCACCTGCACGGTGGCGTGACGCCGTGGATCTCCGACGGGACGCCGCACCAGTGGATCACCCCGGCGAACGAGAACACGATCTACCCGAAGGGTGTGAGCGTGAGCAACGTGCCCGACATGGCGGATCCGGGCCCCGGTGCGATGACGTTCTTCTACACGAACCAGCAGAGCGCTCGTCTGATGTTCTACCACGACCATGCGTGGGGCATCACCCGCCTGAACGTGTACGCCGGTGAAGCTGCGCCGTACCTGATCACCGATGCGACCGAACAGGCGCTGTTCGGTCCCGGCGCACCCTTCGCCGACCTCGGCGTGGGTACCCCGCTCGTCATCCAGGACAAGACCTTCGTGCCGTCCGACGACGCGATGGCTCGGCAGGACCCCACCTGGAACAAGGCCCGCTGGGGCGGCGAGGGCAGCCTCTGGACCCCGCACGTGTACATGCCGGCGCAGAACCCCGGCGACCCGACGGGCATGAGCTCGTTCGGCCGCTGGATGTACGGCCCGTGGTTCTGGCCGCCCGCGACCAAGACCGAGTACGCGCCCATCGACAACCCCTACTACGACCCGGCGTGTGATCCCGATGTCGAGGAGTTCTGCGAGCCAGCGCTCATTCCCGGTACGCCCAACATCTCGGTCGGCATGGAGGCGTTCAACGACACGCCCGTCGTGAACGGCACGGCCTACCCGACCACGTCCGTCGACCCGAAGTCCTACCGCTTCCGTGTGCTCAACGCAGCGAACGACCGGTTCTTCAACCTGTCGTGGTACGTGGCCGATCCGACCACCGGCACGCTCACCGAAGTGGCGCTGAACCCGGCCGAAGTGGCCGCGGCGCAGAACGATCCGGTGGTGTTCCCGACCCCGGACACCGGCAAGAGTCCTGCCGGTCCGAACTGGATCCAGATCGGCACCGAGGGCGGCTTCCTGCCCTCGCCCGTGGTGGTGCCGGCGCAGCCGACCACCTGGGTCACCGACCCGACCCGCTTCGACGTGGGCAACGTGGATCAGCACTCGCTGCTCCTCGCCCCGGCCGAGCGCGCCGACGTGATCGTCGACTTCTCGCAGTACCGCGGCAAGACCCTCATCCTGTACAACGACGCTCCGGCGGCGTTCCCGGCACGCGTGCCCGGCTACGACTACTACACCGGTGGTCCCGACCTGAGCCCGTCGGGTGCTCCCACCACGCTGCCCGGTTACGGCCCGAACACGCGCACCGTCATGCAGGTGAAGGTGTCGGCGAAGGCGCCGGCGGAGCAGTTCGACAAGCCCGGCACGACCGCGGATCGCCTCGGCACGCTGATGAACCTGTTCGCCCATCATGGGGATGGCTCCGGCGTGTTCGAGTCGGGCCAGCATGCGCCCATCGTGGGTCAGGCCGCCTACAACACCGCGCTGGGTACCAACTTCGCTGCGGCCGGTTGGTGCAACAGCCCCAGCCGCCCGGCCGCCAAGTGCGACGGCTTCGCCCGAATCTCCGAGCAGGGCGGCGAGCAGTTCCGTTTCGACACGGTCGACCCGACGGCGCAGGCGGTCACCACCGTCGCGGCGGCGTCCGACGGCGTCGATGTCGCCACCTTCGACGGTGGCGTCGGTCATCCGACCACGCTGTCGGTCGCCGCGTCGGCCACCGGTTTCGGCAACAACGGCACCATCACCGTCGCCACGGCGACGGGACCGGTCTCGCTCTCGTACACCGGGCTGACCGTCAGCACGACCGACAGCGGTCTGCTGAAGGAACGCAGCGACGTCACCGCGGTCACCTTCACCGGTGTGCGGCGGGTGTCGGGGAGCGGGGTGCTGGCCACCGGCGACGCCGTGCGGGGCCCGCAGGGGCAGCTCGCCGTGCCGCTCGAGCCGAAGGGCATCCACGACGAGATGAACTCGGCGACGTTCGACGAGTTCGGCCGCATGACCGCCAACCTCGGCCTCGAGGCGCCGGGTGCGACGCCGCTCACGCAGAACATCATCCTCTACCCCTACACGAGCCCGGCCACCGAGATCCTCACGTCGGCCGACTTCCCGACCACGATGGACGTCGAAGCCCTCTCGTCGGCGGCCGATGGCACGCAGATCTGGAAGATCACCCACAACGGCGTCGACACGCACCCGTTGCACTTCCACCTCTACGACGTGCAGGTCATCAACCGGGTGGCCTGGGACAACATCGTGCAACCGCCCGAGCCGAACGAACTCGGATGGAAGGACACGGTGCGCATCAACCCGCTGCAGGACACCATCGTCGCCGTGCGGCCCATCATCCCGGTGCTGCCCTTCGCCATCCCCGACAGCCGTCGTCCGATGAACCCGATGATGCCGCTCGGCGCCCGCGGCGAGCAGAACGGCACGCTCGGCAGCCAGGCCGGGTTCAACAACACCGATGTCAACGGTCAGCCGTTGACGCCGATCATCAACGCCATCGTCAACTTCGGTTGGGAGTACGTGGTGCACTGCCACATCCTCAGCCACGAGGAGATGGACATGATGCGTCCGGTGAACGTCGAGGTCACCTGGCTCACGCCCGATGCGCCCGTGCTCGCTCCCGCCGACTTGAGTGGCGACGGGGTGCGGCTCTCGTGGACCGACCCGACACCGATCTCGGTGACAGGGGGCCAACTCGACCTGGTCGACGCGAACGCGAAGATGAAGAAGGCCGAGATCGGGTTCCGCGTGGAACGCTCGTCGGTGGGCACCGACCGCTGGGACCTGGTGGGGACGGCACTCGCCAACGCGACGTCGTTCACCGACACCACGGGCGTGCCAGGGGAGAGCTACCTCTATCGGGTCGCCCCGTGGAACGAGGCCGGCGCGACGCCGTCGAACGAGGTCGCGGTGCTCGCGCCCGCCAAGGCGCCGACAGCACTGGCCGCCACGGTGCTGCCCAGCGGCCCGAGCGTGCAACTGAACTGGACCCCGCCGAACGACGCCACCGTGACCGACATGGTGGTGGAGCGTGCGGCTGACGGTGGTGCGTTCACCATCGTGGCCACGTTGCCTCGCGACGTGTCGCTGGCAGTGCTGCCGGCGACGTGGATCGACACCAACGTGATCTCGGGCGTCGACTATGCGTACCGGGTGCACGCGACCAGTGCGTTCGGCGACTCCGGCCACGCCGGACCCGTCGCCGTACGCATCGATGCCACCACCACGAGGGTGACGGCCTCCCCGTCGCCGTCGGCGTACGGCAACGACGTGGTGTTCACCGCCACCGTCGAGGCGGCGACGCCCGGCGTGGTGCCCGACGGCACGGTGGTGTTCAGCGGCGCCGGCGCCGACGTGTCGGTCGCCCTGGATGCGAACGGTGTCGCCACGCTCGCCGCGTCGGCGTTGCCTGCGGGCACGGCCACGGTGACCGCCGCGTACGGTGGCTCGCCGGTCGGGTCGGCCATCGCCCTGCTGCCGAGCAGTGGCAGCGTGGTGCACACGGTGCAGCGAGCATCGACGGCGACGACGATCGCCACCGACGCAGCGACGTCGTTCTATGGCGACACCGTGACGATCACCGCCACGGTGTCCCCGGCAGGTGCCACCGGTTCGGTGCGGTTCGTCGTCGACGGAGGGACAACTGCGGCGGCGACGCGTACCGTGCCGTTGTCCGGTGGTGTCGCCACCTACTCCACGACGACGCTGAACGTCGGTACGCACACGGTGCAGGCCACCTATCTCGGCGACGCGAACCACGCAGGCAGCACGAGCAGCAGCATCACCCAGTCCATCGTGGCCACCGCCACGGCGACGACGCTCACCTCGAGCCGCAATCCTGCAACGCTCACCCAGTCGGTCACGTTCATCGCGACCGTCCGGGAGTCGGTGTCGGGCGCTGCGGTGACCGCCGGTGTGGTGCGGTTCCGCATCACGAACCCCGGCGCCGCCGACACGGTGGTGGCCACCGCCGTCGACGGCGCGGGTCGAGCCGCCCTCACCACCACCATGTTGTCGGACGGCAGTCACACGGTGACGGCATCGTTCGACGCCACCATGCCGTGGACGGCGAGCACCAGTGCCCCGCTGACGCAGATCGTGACGAAGCGGGCGTCGTCGGTGGCGTTGCGCACGTCGCGCACGCCGTCGGTGTACGGGCAGGCGGTCACGTTCACGGCGACGATGAACGACCGCAGCGCAGCCGGCACGATCACCTTCGTCATCGACGGCACCCGCAGCCTTCCTGCGGTGGTGGATGCGAACGGCGAGGCCCGAGTGGTGCTGAGCAACCTCGCAGTCGGCTCGCACACCGTGCGGGCGTCGTATGGAGGGTCGACGCTGTTCGCGCCGAGTGCCTCGTCCTCCCTCACCCAGGTGGTGAGCAGGGCGGCCACCACGACGCGGCTGGTGTCGAGTGCCAATCCGGCCCTGCGCGGCACGACGGTCACCTTCACGGCGATCGTGACGACGAACACCCCTGGCGTGGGCGTGCCCCGTGGCACGGTGCGCATCGTCATCGACGGTTGGCTGGTCCGCAACGTCACGCTCGACGCGGCGGGGAGGGCACGGCTCTCGACCGCCGGCCTGTCGGTGGGAACGCACACCGTCACCGCTCAGTACCTGGGCAGCACGTCCCACGTCGGCTCGTCGACCGCGCTGGATCCACGACAACGGATCCGCTGAGCGACGAGCCTTCGCCCCGCAACGTCGCAGTTCGGTCCGGAAGGCCGGGCTGCGACGTTGGCGCGGCGTGCCTGGTGGGGTAGCGTTGCGACGCAATCGAGGGCGTGTAGCTCAGTTGGTTAGAGCGCCACCATGACACGGTGGAGGTCTCGGGTTCGAGTCCCGCCACGCCCACCGCAGGCCTGCGAGGCCGCTCCGCCGTCAGTCGGAGTGCCGCAGCGCCAGCACGGCCAGTGCCCCGACCCTCGAGTCGGTGGTGAGGTCGTGGACGCGCACGTCCACCGGCCACGTGTCGGTGCCGTGGGTGAGCACCACGGCGCCGGTCGCGGCGGCGCGGCGTCCCCGTGCGTGCGTCAGCAGATCGGTGAAGGCGACGTGGTGGTCGGGGTGCACGACCACGGACCAGTGGTTGGGCAGCGGACCGTCGGGCGCAATGCCGAGCAGCCGTCGCATCGCGGTGCCGGCGTGCAGTACTCGTTCGTCGTCGGCGGCGATCGTGAACGAGATCTCCTGCCCGTGTTCCAGCAGTGCGTGGGTGAGCGACATCTCGGCGCGCATTGACTCGATGGCGCTGCGGTGCCGCTGCGCATCGCGCAGATGCAACACGGTGTGATCGGTCGCGAGGTGCCACCATTCGGCCTCGAACCAGTGGTGTGTGCCGTCGCCGTGGCGACCTCGGATGAGGATGGGGCCGCTGTGGCCGGCGGCGGCGGCGAGACGTCGCTGTGCGATGGCGTTCGCGACGTCATCGGGATGCACCCAGTCGGCAGCCAGCAAGCCGAGGAACTCGTGGGGCGGTACACCGATCACGTGCGCGACCGCCGGGCTGGCGTACACGACGCCATCGGTGGGGTGCAGCAGGATCGCGGCGTCGGCGCTGTGACGCAGCACCACCTGTTCGAAGGCCGGAATGCCCTCGCGCTCACCCATCTGCTCGCCAGCCATCACTGCGAGGACAGTACCGCACAGTGGCGGGGTGTGCACGGGGGAGCGGTCAGTTCAGGTGTGCGTCGGCCAGACTGGCGGACCATGCCCGTGGTGCTCGCGCTCTGTTCTGCCGTCGTGTACGGCGTCGGCGACTGGTTCGGCGGTCGCGCCAGTCGACGGCAGCCGAGCATCGTGGTGGCCGCGACGGGTCAGATGGTGAGCTTCGTGCTGGTCGCCGCCGCGGTGCTGCTGATGGGAACCCCCGTGCCCGATGCGGCGACCTGGGGTTGGAGTGCGTTCGGTGGCGTGGTCGGCGCCCTCGGCATCGCAGGGCTCTACCACGGCTTCGCGCACGGCGAGGTCACGGTGGTGGCCCCGGTGAGCGCGGTGGTCGGCGCCTCCGTGCCGGTGCTCGTCGGGCTGTCGACCGGCGAGCGTCCGGGTGCGATGGCCATCCTTGGCATCGTCGTGGCGGTCATCGCCGAGGCGTTGGTGAGCGGTGCACTGGGCACCCACCACCACACGACGCCCCGGCGCATCGTGGTGCTTGCCGTGCTGGTGGGCGCGTGTTTCGGTCTGCTGTTCGTGGCGCTCGACCGCGCCGACGGCGACTCGGGCATGTGGCCGCTGCTCATCGCTCGCATCGCCTCCGTGCCGATGTTGGTGGGCCTGGCCGCGGTCCGCGGACTGCGCCCGGTGCGGCATCGGCCGTCGCTCACCATCGCCGTCGTGGCGGGTGTGTTCGACATGGGCGCCAACGTGCTGTACCTCGAGGCGGTGCGTGGCGGCATGCTGTCGGTGGTGGCGGTGGTGGCATCGCTCTATCCCGCCAGCACCGTCGCGTTGGCGTTCGCGGTGGACAAGGAGCGGGTCGGCAGGTGGCAGGCCGTGGGCATGGCGTTGGCCGTGCCGGCACTGGTGCTGGTGACCCTCAGCCGTCAGTAGCGGTGGCGCGGTCCACCACCAGTTGGCTCTCGCGTGCCGCTGCGGCGAAGATGCCCTTGCTCATCAGGCTCGGCTCGGCCTTGCGGCGAGCGAGGTAGACCGCAGCGCGGCCACCGTGGATACCCGGGTCGTCCGGAGCGGCCCAACCGGCGAGGTCGGCGAGGTGGCACGCGAGGCGGAGGTCGCCGTCGCTCACCGCCGCCTCGGCGCGGCGCAGCAGCACATCGGCGCCGCCGGCCAGCGTGGCGATGGCGGTCGCCAGTTCGGCGTCGGGTGACGGCTTGAGGCGTGACGCCGCGCCGTCCCACCAGCCACCGAACTGCCGCCAGATGCCGCGGATCACGAACTCGGGCTCGTCGTACAGCGGACGCAGGTACGGCTTGGCCAACGTCTCGGCCGGCACCGTCACGGTGTGGACGATGGTGTCGAGCGTCGCCCCGGCGTTCATCAGCGCGACCACGTCGCGCACCAGGTCCTCCAGCGCCGTGGCCACGTCGTCGAGCACGCGGGCGATGCGCTCCTTGCCCTCGATGGGCAGCCCATGGGCCGGCAGCAGCAGTTCGGGCCCTGCGGCGATCATCGCACGGAGTGCCGCAGCCCATTCGATGGGATAGCGCTGCACCTTCTGCGGGTTGCCGGCGTTGGGGAAGTTCCAGATCAGGAAGTCGCCGGTCATCACGGCCTTGCGCTCGGGCAGCCAGGCCCACAGATGGTCGTCGGTCTCGCCGCGGGCGTGGTGGAACTCGATGTTCGTGTCACCCACGGTGATGGACGACGAGGTGCTGAACGTGTGGTCGGGGCGCAGCGTCGAGGACGGCAGGAACTTGCGGGCGTTGGGGTTCGTGGCCACGGTGATGCCACTGCCGGCATCGCCGACGGTGAGGTTCAGTTCGCCCGACACGCCGCCGAACTGACGGTGGTTGATGATCAGGTTCCAGTTGTTGGTGAAGTCGTAGCGGTCGAGCCGTTTGGCAACGTTCTCGTGCCCCACCACTGTCGGCGCGTCGTCGGCGAAGAAGGTGCTGCCGCCCACGTGATCGGCGTGGCCGTGGGTGTAGACGAGGTGGCTCACGCGTTGGGCGTCCCACCCGCGCAACGACTCGCGCACTGCCTTGCCCGTCGCCACGCCGGACGAGTCGAAGCACACCAGCCCGTCGGCCGTGCGCAGGGCCACGCAGTGGCTGAAGCTCTCGACCATCGCGATGTCGGCGGCGACCTCGCTGAGTTCGTTGGTGACGCGGTTCACCGGCTGGTCGACGAGACCGGAGTCGATGATGCGGGACGAGAGGTCGAGCAGATCTGCCATGCGGCGAACGTAGTCGCCGTGCCGTGTCAGCGGGGGAGACCGAGCACCCGTTCACCGAGGATGTTGCGCATCACGTTCGAGGTGCCGCCCATGATGCTGTAGCCCGGTGCGTAGCAGAGGCCCTTCGTGACGTCGTCCCACAGCGTGGCCTCGGGACCGAGCACGCGCGACACGAAATCGGCCACCTTCACCTCGTGCTCGGTGCAGAAGCACTTCGTCGCCGCGCTGAACCCGGCGGGTGCCTGCTTCAGCACTTCGCGCACCACCAGGATGCGGCCGATGCGGTACGCGATCTCGATGTCGGCGATCTGGTCGCGTGTCACCGGATCGTTGCGGTCGGCCCGCTCGAGCGCCATCAGGTAGAGGGCATGGTTGCTGACCAGACGGTCGATGCCGCCGCGCTCGTGCTCGAGTTGGCGCATCGTCTGCTTGAAGGCCGCGCCCTCCTGACCCACCAGGTTCTCGGCCGGCACCCGCACGTCGGTGAAGAACACCTCGCAGAAGTGGCGATTGGTGGTCATGTCCTTGATGGGGCGCACCTCGATGCCGGGGGAGTCCATCGGCACGATGATCTCGCTGATGCCCGCGTGCGGCGGCCCGTCGGCGCGGGTACGACAGATGAGGTAGCAGTAGTCGCTGACGGCGCCGAAGCTCGTCCAGATCTTCTGACCGTTGATGACGTAGGTGTCACCCTGCAGTTCGGCCGTGGTCTTCAGGCTGGCGAGGTCGCTCCCTGCGTTCGGCTCGCTCATACCGATGCACCACGTCGTCTCGCCGGCCACGATGCCCGGCAGGAACGCAGCCTGCTGGTCGGGCGTGCCGTAGGTGAGGAGCGCCGGGCCCATCTGACGGTCGCCGAACCACGAGGCGGCGATCGGGGCACCGGCCTTGATCATCTCCTCGCCCACGATGAGGCGGTCGATGGCGGGGCGAGCGACGCCGCTGTAGGGGTTGTCGGGCCAGGTCATGCCGATCCAGCCGTGCGCGGCGAGCTCCTTGGAGAACTCCTTGGAGTAGCCGTTGATCCATGAATCGTTGAAGCGACCGAAGCGTGCCACGGCGTCGGCGGCCACGCGGGCGGCCTCGGCGCGCAGGGCTGCCTGCTCGCTGGTCCAGGAGAAGTCCATCGCGCGGCATGCTACGACCGCCGACGGAGGGAGGCTCAATCCACCGTGCCGTTGATCCCGAAGGGTCGATCGCCGGCCACCGTGACGCGGTGCATGACGCGTCGCTCCGTGTAGTCGGCGGCGGCGTAGTGCGCCGTGGAGCGGTTGTCCCACACGGCGAGGTCGCCTTCGCGCCAGTGCCAGCGCACCGTGCGTTCAGGGGCGATGCAGTGGGAGTACAGCAGCGACAGGATGGCGTCGCTCTCCGCAGGCTCGAGGCCTTCGATGGCCGCAGTGAACGTGTCGTTCACGAACAGGCCGCGTTCGCCGGTGTCGGGGTGCACGCGTACGACCGGGTGGCGAACCGGTGCGAGCTTCGAGAGCTTCTCTCGCTGTTCCCCGGTGGGGTCCTCGGCGCGGAACCGGTTGAACGTGGCATTCGCATCGTGCACGGCGACGAGTGGGTCGATGAGCGCCTTGATGGGGTCGCTGAGGGTGGCGTAGGCGTCGACCAGGTCGGCCCACAGTGTGTCGCCACCGCGGGCCGGGATCACCTTGCCGGCCA
>SXGU01486293.1_pt1 | contig 11520 bp, 8 predicted proteins | sample 3174531 | NCBI WGS metagenome assembly SXGU01 (sample SAMN11356863, study PRJNA531348) | freshwater metagenome | isolation source: freshwater sample F1-140 | place: China: Fuxian Lake, Yuxi | collected 2017-12-25
GGTCGCGAAGGAATGCCTCGACCACCTTGTCGTCGCTGGCCAGCGCTCCTGTATGCGATCTGGCCGCCTGCGCGCCTCGCGCCGTGCGGCCCGACTTGACGGCGACGATCGGCACATCCCGTTCGTGCGCGAGTTCGGCGACCCACGCAAGCGTCGTCGCGTCGCGGATCGATTCGATGTAGAGGAGCAGGAGCCGGACCGCCGGATCCTGCACGACGACCAGCGCCAGTTCGGCCAGCGTGACGTCGGCATCGTTGCCGGTGGCGTGCGCGTGTCGAATGCCGATGCCGCGTTCGCGTAACAGGCCGTAGGGCACCACGCTCATCACGCCGCTCTGACTCACGATGGCAACGGGACCGTCGGCTGGCGCGACTTCGGCGAACATCGTCGAAAAACTGGCCACCGCTCCCGTGCCGAAGTTCGCCAGCCCTTGCGAGTTCGGCCCGACAATGCGCATTGCGGACTGCCGCGCCTCGGCGAGCCGGTTCTCCGGGTCCGATGTCTCGCCAAAACCCGAGGCCATGACGATGGCCACCTTCACGCCCCTGGCCGCGCAGTCACGAACGGCGTCGAGAGCCTGCGCGGCCGACACCGCGACGATGGCCAGGTCCGGCGCCTCCGGCACGGCGGCCATCTGCGCGTACGCCCTGACGCCTTGCACCACGTCGCGGGCGGGATTGATCGGGTAGATGCGGCCGCGGAAGCCGAATCGCGACAAGTACATCAGCGGCCTGCCGCCCACCTTGTGCGGATTGTCGGAGGCACCGATGATGGCGATCGACTCGGGGCACAGCGCGGCCGCGAGGTTATCGGATCGGCGGGAATCCAGCGCGACGGTCATTGACGTAAGGGCGCGAGGGCCACAGGGCTCCTAGTTGGTCCCCCGCGCGGCCGGCAGGAGGTCGTTGCGATCGATCTTGTTCACTTGGTCCACGATCTTTGCGAAAGCGCGTGCCACCGCTTCGAGCCCCGCCGCCGGGACCACTTCCGGTCGATCGTGATCGGAGTGATAGAAATTGGGCGACTCGATCATCTGGATTGACGGAGCGTCCCTCGAGACATGACCCATGTCGCCGCTCGCGTTGGGCTCCATCTCGTGGTATAGGGCCACGCCGAACGTCCGGTAGGCGTCGAGCGCCACATTGGCAAGCCGCCCGCTGCCAAACACCCACCATCGCCGCGCGTCGGTCTGGTTCGATTTCCGCAGCTTGGCTCCCCACGGGTAGGTCTGCGTGACGGACACGTGCTCGCAGTTGATCATCAGCGCCGTCTTCGCTAGGAACGTCGCCTTGTTGTCGCTCATCCACTGTGTGCCGAGCGACCCGGCGTGGTGGCCGGACGTCGAGACGAACTTGATCGTGCGGCGGCGCTCGGCCTGTGGAACCTTCGAGAAGTACTCGGCGAGTCCGAGCATCACCGACATGCCAGACGCGTTGTCCAATGCGCCCTCGAAATAGGCGTCGTGGTGCGCCATGATGATGATGTCTTCATCAGTGGTGCCAGGCAGTTCGCCCCAGACACTGGCGTCGCGCAGCCCGGTGCGTTCATCGACGTCCAACGTCAGATTCACCTTGGCATCGGCGTGTTTCTCCATCAGCTCTCGGAGGGACGTCAAGTCGTCGGTGCCGATCGAGAAGCTTGGAATCGGGCCGCCCCGCACCCACATCTGATACTGAAGGTTGCCGGGCACGGCCAGCGACACGAGCAGGGCCGCGGCGCCGCGTTCCGACGCCCGCATGTTCGCGCCGTTCCAGCCGGCGGAGTTGTTGATGGCGCCAGGTGTTGGCACGCTTTGAATCACCACGAGCTTGCCCTTCACGTCGCGGCCTTTAAAATCGGATTCGGTGCCCAGCCCGACCCAAACCGGTTCGAGATCCAGGCCGCCGCGCGGTGCCGCCGCGGATTCGCGTGCCGGCTGAACGGTGGTGAGTGCGATCGTCGTTCCGCCGCCGCTCGCGGTCATGCCCCACGCCGTCGGGAGCCGCTGTGGCGGGAGGTCGAACCACTGCCGGCGGATGTTCTGCAGGCCGAACTGGCGGAATGCGTCCTCAACAATCTGCTCGGTCATCTCATCATATTTGGTGCCCGCGATACGGCCCCAGAACCGCTCGCCGTCGTCGCGGCTCTTCAGGGAGACGGCCGTGATGGCATCGACCCATCGCTTGAGTCGCTCGCCTTCCAGACGCCCGTAGGCCTCCTCGCCTTTGGGCAGCGCCCATCGCAGGTAATGCGCATCGTCGAGCGGGAACTCGTGCGGTGTGACCGGCGGCCGTTGGCCCACCGGGGCGTCTTGCGCCAGCTCCGCGCGGCCCCGACTCGAGACCACCACGCCCGCCAGGAGCGCGCCCGCCACTGCCGCCGAGCCGAGCATCCATTTCAGACCTGTCATCACACCCTCCATCGAGTCAACGCACCGTGTCCTCGTTTGCTCTCGGCCACCGGATCGGCGCCGGGTCGAATCGGCAACGATCATCCATCGATTGCACCCTACGAAACCCTGCACCTCCGCGACGGCGAGATCATCATCGCCGCCGGCAATCCGCGACTGTGGAAGCAGTTCTGTGATGCGATCGAGCGGTCCGACCTGATGACGGATCCGCGCTTTGCGACCAACCCAGACCGCGTCGCGAACAGAACGACGCTGCGGGCCGTGCTCGAATCGGCTTTCGAACGCTTCACGCTCGATGGGCTCATCGCTCGGCTGGAGGTCCATAAGGTCCCCTGCTACCGTGCACGCACCATCGCCGAGGCCATTGCCGACCCACAGGTCGTCGCGCGCAACATGCTGCCGACGTTTTCGATCGAAGGCGCCGGCGATGTCGCGACACTCGTAACCCCGCTGAAACTCTCGCGCACACCGGCGGTGATGTCACTCCCACCGCCCAGTCTCGGCGAGCACACCGAAGGCGTGCTCGACGGTCTGGATGTGCCGCTGCCTCGCGTTCGAGCGCAATAACTGTCGACGGCCTGCAGGATCCCGAGGGGGAGGCGCATCACCGACAGCATCGAGTCGAAAAGTGCGATGTCGACGTGCTGACCCATCCCCGTGCGCTGGCGATCGTAGAGCGCGAGCAGAATGCCTTGCACGGCATAGAGGCCGGCTAGGTAGTCGGTGATCGCGACGCCGGCGCGGGTGGGCGGACCGCCGGCCGAACCCGTGACGTCCATGAACCCGCTCTCGCCCTGGATCACGACGTCATAGCCGGGAAGCGCGGCGCGCGGGCCGTCTTGTCCGTAGCCGCTGATCGAGCAGTAAATCAGGCGCGGATGGGTTCTCGCCAGTTCGTGGTGGCCGAATCCCAGTGCGGCCAGGCTGCCCGGCCGAAGGTTCTCGACCAGGATGTCGGCCAGGCCGATGAGGTCGTGCAACGCGTCGGCACCTTGTCGCGACTTCAGGTCCAGCGCCACGCTCTTCTTGTTGCGGTTGACGCTCAGAAAGTAACTGCTGTGATCGCCGATGAACGGGGACCACCCGCGTGTTTCGTCGCCGAGGTCGGGCTCCTCGATCTTGAGGACCTCTGCGCCCATGTCTCCGAGCATCATGGTGCAGAACAGTCCGGCCAGGACCCGTGTGAGGTCGATGACCTTCAATCCTGTCAGTGGAGGCATTTCGGTTCGCTTCGCGTGTCAGTCGTCAGTTACAAGTGCAAAGTTGAAGCACTGCGAGAAGTGAACCGCTTGAACTTTGAACTGACTGGTTTCTTAGAACGAATACGTGACGCCCAGGCGCGCGACGCGCGGCGGGATGATCGCCGTGATGCGGCCGAAGGTCGGCCCCGAGCGCACGCTGCGCGTCGTTTCGTCGTTGGTGTTCATCGCGTTGTAGAGGTCGAACTGCAGCGTCATCGCATGCGTCGTGAACAAGCGGATGCGCTTGGCGGCACGCACGTTGAGCAGTTTGACCGCCGGTAGCCGCAGCGATCCGAGCGGCTCCATGCGCAATGTGACCGTGCTCAACTGCGGCAGGCCACGGAACAGCGCGTCGCGGGCCTGCGGCGTGCCGCTCTGGTACTCGTATACGGCGGCCGTCTGAACGCCAAACGGCGCCTCGTAGCTCCCCGACAGGCGGAACGTCGTGTCCCATGTTTCGTTCTTCGGGAAGAACTCCTCGTTGGGCGTTTGTGGCACGCCGTTGATGAACATGTTCTTCCGCGTCGCCAGGTACGAGCCGCGCATCTGCCAGCGGTTCGACAGCCGCTTGTCGACGCCCACCTCGAAGTTGTGAAAGCGATCCGCGTAACCGGGTGTGTTGATGTAAGTGAAGCGCTCGAACGCGCGACCCGCGAAGGCCGGGTCGTAGTCGAAGTAGGTGATGGCGCCGCCGTCGTCGGCCGTGCGTGCCACCCCGTCCGGGCCCGGATCGACATTGGCGATGGGCCGGTTGTAGACCTCGTAGGGCCTCGCGGTGTTGACGAGCTGGAAGAGGTTCGACTCGCGCTTGTACACGTAGCCCACGCGCGCCGAGAAGCCGCTGGCCACCTCGCGCTCGACGTGCACCGTGGCCTCGTCCACTTTGGGCTGCTCGATATCGGGATTGAACACCGTACTCGATCCACCCTCGGTGTTGACGAAGGTGCCCAGCTCGCCAGGGAAGTCCAGACGGCGGTTGCCGTTCGCATCGTTCCAGCGGTAGCGGGTGGCCGAGTAGTCGTTTTTGTTGAAGTTGCGAATCGTGCGCGAGTCCGACGCCCGCAGCGCGAAGTTGAAGCGGCCGTAGGTGGCCTTGACGACCGTGCGGTTGTCAGAGGTCAGCGGATAGGAAAGTCCGACGCGCGGGGCCCACGAACTCCAGTCGTACAATTCGATCCGCGGATAGTCGGCCGCGACAGAGAACGTGCCAGCCGGCTTCGATTGCGCTGGTAGATAGGCGTTGTAGCGCTCGACGCGCAGGCCGTAGCTGATCGTGAGCCGATCGCCGATGCGAAAGTTGTCGCGCGCGAAGCCGCTCTGATAGTTGACGGTGTTCTTGCTGAGGAACGGCGAGTTGTAGAGGAGCACCTCGAACGGCACGCCGTTGGAGAAGTAGAGCAGGTAGTCGTTGCCGACCCCGCCGGTGCCCTCGCCGCGCAGTTCCTGGAACTTGTTGTAGACGTCCTGCGTGAAGAAGCCGCCGACCTTGAACTCGTGGGTCCCGCCCAGCAGGTCCGGGACGAAGTGGCTGTAGCTGGCGTCATACTGTAGGCGGCTGCTGAGGCTCCCGGCCGGCGTGGAGTCGGAGCCGATGGAGTTCACGTAGGCGCCCATCCACCGCTGCGTCACGTTGTCGAACGACGGCGGATTGTCAGTGTACGGAACGGCCCTCGAGTTCCAATAACTGCGTCCGGCCGACACGTTGAGGACCGACCGGCTGGTCAGCGTGTACAGCCACTCGGCGCGAAGGACGTGATTGGGGAGGATGTAGTCGCCAGCAGCTTCGTGGGGGCGGAACGCGTTGGCCGCCCGGTTGTCGGTTTTCTTGTAATCGTAGTGGTGCATATACGACAGGCGATGATTCATACCGGGCTGGGCGGTCAACTTGCCGGTCAGGTTGGTTTCGACGTCGCTCTGGATGCCTGTGTCGTCGTCCGGCGTGAAGTAGATGCCATCAGGGCCCGGCGCGCCTGCAAAGCCGATGACTTCTTGTCGATACTCCCGGTCGCGGACACTTCCGTAGAACCACAGCTTGTCGCGCACGATGCGTCCGCCCAACCCGAAGTTGGCATCGTGGTATCCGTCCATGGGGTTGCCGCCGCTCACACCCTTGGCCTCGAGTTCATCGTCCACGTTGTCGCTCTGCAGGCTGCGCCCCTGCCAGGCGTAGAGACCGTCGCCCTTGAACTGGTTGCCGCCCGACTTAACGATGGCTTGGAAGGCCATGCCGGGAGTGGGGATCTCCGGGTCGTTGCCGGCGGGGCGGACGATCATCTCCTCGACCGCGCCCATGTCGAAGTAGCCGGCCGTGCCGTCGGTGTTGATGCCGTCGAGCATGAGGGTCGAGCCCCCGTTATTGGAGCCGTAGTTGACGAGCGAGCCGCGCCCGCTGCCGGTCTTGTTCCCGCCAACATCTGGGATACCCTCGACCCGGACGCCTGGCGCGAGCTTGCCGATGTCCTCGATGCCGCGCGACGTCGGCAGCAGCGTGATGGTCTCTTCCTTGATGCTCGACGTGACCGTCGTGCTGCGGACGTCGATGACCGGGGAGTCGCCGGTCACGGTCACGGTCTCTTCGAGTTGCCCGATACCGAGGCGACCGTCGATGGTGGCGACGAAGTTGGCGTCGAGGCGCAAGTTGGCGCGGGTGACGGTCTTGAAGCCCGCAAGCTGGAAGGTCACGGTGTAGGTGCCGCCCGGAAGGCGGGAGAAGCGATAGCGCCCGGCCTCGTCGGAGACGGTCTCTATCTGGGGCAGTTGGAGCGCCGGGCTGGTGATGACGACGGTGGCGCCGGGGAGGGCGCCGCCGCTTTCGTCGGTAACCCGGCCCTCGATGCCGGACGCTAGGGTCGAGGACTGCGCGCCGGCGCTGGAGACGCCAACCAGGATGGCGAGGATGACGGCGGCCACCTGAAGGAGCGGTCGGGACGGCTTGGTGAACATGCGGCCTCCTGAATCAAGATTCTGCGGACGGGTCGAATCGGCGTATCAGTGAGCCTCGTGTGGGTGCTCAGAAACGAACAGCGCTCATGGTAAGGTCGATATCCGAACAACTGTTCGCCGTTTGGCGCATTATGAGTAGACCAACGCCGATGCCCATGTCAAGTGACCTCCGCCGCCCACCCGCCGCCACGCCGGCCCGGGACCCCCGCCAGCGCGAGTACGTCCAAGGCCTCGCCCGCGGATTCGCCGTCGTCAAGGCCTTCTCCGCCGATGGTGGTCGCCGTCTGACCGTGGCGGACGTGGCGCGTCGCACCGGACTGACCCGTGCCGTGTCGCGCCGGTACCTGCTCACGCTTCAGGAACTCGGCTACGTCGTGCATGACGGGACCTACTTCACGCTCACGCCGCGCATCCTCGATCTCGGCTTCACGTATCTTGCGACGGTCGACGTGGCGAACATCGCGCAGCCGGCCATGGAGCGCATCGTCCATACGCTGCGCGAGTCGTGTTCGATTGCGGTGCTCGACGGCCGCGACGCGGTGTACGTAGCCCGCGTCGCCGCTAAACGCATCATGAGCATCAACCTCGTGGTCGGATCGCGCCTGCCGGCACATGCGACGTCGATGGGTAAAGTGCTGCTGGCGCACCTCGCGCCCGCCAAGCTCGACGAATACTTCGCGGCCGGGCCGCTGCGGCGGCTGACCCACCGCACGATCGTCGACGAGCGTGCGCTGCGCGACGCCCTCGAGCAGGTCCGCGCGCGGGGCTGGGCCTTTGCCGATCAGGAATCGGAGGACGGCGTACGTACGGTGGCCGTGCCGCTCTACGATCGCACCATGCAGGTGCAGGCGGCCATGAACGTGTCGGGCCACGCGTCGCGGGTACAGATGAAAGAACTCCGCGGCCGGTATTTACTCGTCCTGATGGAAGCCGCCGCCAAGATCTCGCACGCCCTCGGCGCGAACATCAGCGTGCTGGCAGTGCGGCCGCACCGCACGCACATCACGCAAAGGACTTAACACCAGCCGGATGGCAGGGTCAGACCCTCTGCCTCAGACCGAACAGATGTTTGTATATCGAGCATTGTTCACGGAAAGGACCACGCTATGCCCGTTCGTTGCTCTAGGACCAGCCTCGTTGCCGCGCTGACTTTGGCCGCCACGCTGGCCGTGGCCACCGGCTCAGCCGCGCAGGACGACCTGGTTCCGCCGGGCCGGCGCCCGGCCGCGCCAACCTCAGGACGCTCCGCCTGGTTCGGCCTGCCGCTGCCGCCTTCCCCAGGATCGCTGCCGGCCGTCGTCGTCGGCACCCGCGGGCCGAGGCCGGTCTCGCTCCCTGCCGGTGAGCCCGCGTATTCCGAACTGCAAGGCGCCACCATCCGCAAGGACCTCGAAGCCATCGTCGCCATTTCACACGTGAGCCGGAAGACCCGCGAGGTGGGCAGTGACCAGATCTACGGACGCATCGCCGGCTTTCCGTCGGGTGTGAAGACCGCCGCATGGTCGGCCGATCAGTTCCGCCGCGCCGGCATCTCCGATATCAGGGTGCAGCCGATTAACCAGGAGCCCGCCAGTGCCTTCTGGATGCCGGTGTCGTGGGAGGTCAAGATACTCGGCGACACGGCCTTCGGCGCCGGCACCACAGACCTCGTGCTCGAGTCGGCGATGCCGCTGGTCCCGTCCGAGATTCCCGGCGGCCAGCTCGTCGCGCCGCTCGTGTACGTCGGGAACGGCAGCCCCGCCGTGCTGGCGCACATCGACGTCAAGGGTAAGATCGCCGTGCAGCTTGTGATCCCGCAGGCCCATATGGTGTTCGAGCGGGATTCGGTGGTGCCGCAGGCACAGGCGCTCATGAAACGCGGTGCCGTCGCCGTGTTGAACCTGATGCGCCAGCCGGGCAACGAGAAAGCCCGCGACTTCAGTAATTGCGGCGGCCCGTGCGTCAACCTTGGCGGCCACGACGGGCACTTCCTCGAAAACCTGCTCGAACGGGCTGCGGCCGCCGGTGTTACCGAAAAGCTCCGGGCGCAGATCACGCTCAAGACCCAGACGCACAAGGGTTTGAAGGCCGATAACGCCGTCGCGGTGATTGCCGGCAGCGCCTCGGACGATGCCATCATCCTCAACGCGCACTACGATGGCTGGTTCGACGGCGCGGGCGACAATGCCGATGGCCTGGCCGTCCTCATGGCCCTGACCAGGCACTTTGCCAAGCCCGAGCACAAGCCGCGTCGGACGCTCGTCTTCGTTGCCAGTGCCGGACACCACAGTCCGGGGATCAACGGTCCGCGCGGCTTCGTCACGGCCAATCCTGCGCTCGCGGCCAAGGCCGTGCTCATGCTCAACATCGAGCACGTCGCGCAGCGTAATTTCTCGCCGTCCAGAAACGTGGCGGCCGATGGCTATCGTGAAGCCATCGCGGATTCGGGCGAAGCACCCATCACACCGGGCATCACCAATCGCTCTCCGTTCCTCAACGGCCTCTTCGACCAGGGCGTCCAGCGCTACGGCGTCAACTTCGTGTCGGATCGATCAGCGATGCAGAGCGGCGAGACGGGCGGCTACGCGACCATTAAAGGGGCCAAGCTCACCGTGATGCAGGCGCCGCCGCTGTATCACACGACCGGCGAGGGACTGGACGTCATCTCGACGCCCGGCCTGGAGCGCATCGCGCGCTTCTTTGCGTACTTCGTGAAGGAAGTGGACAAGGCGCCGCTCGCGCAGATCAATCCCTGAACTCGCCGCAACGATCTCGGGGCTTGGTAATCTTATGTCGGTGGTCAAGTCCTCGCATCGAGCGTCGCGTCAAAGTCGACGCCGCTCTGACTGAAGAGGCGCGCCAGTTCGATGGTCAGCGCCGTCCCGGCCGACGTCTTGCAGGCGTTTGGTTGGATGCAAGGAACAGCCATGAATGGCGACTATTGGAGTTGATCCGGTCTCGTGGACAGTTTCCGAAAGGCGGATACGATGTCCACGATGGCGGCGAATGGCAGCCGGCGAGCCCGGCGACAGTTCAGTGAGGAGTTTCGAGCCCAGGCGGTCCGGCTGGTACTCGATGAAGGCAAAACGGTCGGTGCGGTGGCCCGCGAGCTCGATCTCACGGCGTCGGCCCTGCGGCTCTGGGTTGAGCACGCATGCGCCGATCGCACGGGCGGCAAGACCGGCCTGACGACCGCCGAGCGCGAGGAGTTGGCGCGGCTCCGCAAAGAGAATCGCATCCTGCTCGAGGAGCGCGAGATCCTAAAAAAAGCGACGGCCTTCTACGCCAAGCCGAGCCGGTAAGGTTCCGGTTCATCGCCGCGCAGAAGGCCGATCATTCCGTCACCGATCTGTGTCGCGTGCTGCGCGTCACCCGCAGCGGGTTCTACGCGTGGTGCGAGCGCCCGCTGTCCGCCCACGCGGCGACCGACGCACGGCTGCGCGTGAAGGTGCGCACGTTCTTCGAGGCGAGCCGGCGGCGGTACGGCAGTCCGCGGATCCTACGTGCCCTCGGCGACGACGGCGAGTCCGTCAGCCGCAAGCGGGTCGTGCGGTTGATGCAGGAGGAGGGGCTGGTCGCGCGGGCCCGCAAGCGCTTCAAGCGGACCACGATGAGCGATCATGACCAGCCCGTCGCAGCCAATGTGCTGGACCGTCAGTTCGTGGCGGCTGCGCCGAATCGACGCTGGGTCGGCGATACGACGGAGTTCGTGATCGCGAGCAGCGGCAAGCTCTACCTGGCGGCCATTCTCGACCTGTACTCGCGCTTCATCGTCGGCTGGGCCGTCAGTGCGGTGAATGATCGGCATCTCACGCTGAAGGCGCTGCAAATGGCGCTGAAGCGGCGCTGTCCCGATGCCGGACTACTGCATCACTCTGACCAGGGCTGCACCTACGCGAGCGAGGATTACCAGGCGGTGCTGGCGAGCCACGGCATCACCTGCAGCATGAGCCGGCGCGGGAATTGTTACGACAATGCGGTGATGGAACGCTTCTTCGCCACGGTGAAGAGCGAAGAAGGCGAGCACTTCGAGAGCTGCGGCGATGCCAAGATGGCCTTGTTCGACTTCATCGAAGTATTCTATAACCAGCGGCGGCGCCACTCGACCCTCGGCCAGATCAGTCCGGCGGATTTCGAGCGGCGGGCGGCGACTCAGGCGGCGTAGTTAACCCGTCCACGGGATCGGATCAACTCCAGCTGCCGTGCTCGGTGCGGTTGGTGCCGACGCCGCAAGCGTCGGCAGGCTTCCACGATTTCGACGAGTTTGAGCGACTCGTGGAGGCGGCGGCGACGCTCGACCCCCGGACTCACCTCATCGTGCTGCTTGGCGGCGAGGCTGGGCTGCGGTGCGGCGAGATGATGGCGCTGCGGTGGTCAGACGCCGACTTACGCAACGTAAAGGTGTGCGTGGCGCAATCTGACTGGAAAGGTCAGGTCACTAGCACGAAGGGCGGGCGGATCCGCTACGTGCCCCTGACTGAGCGGTTAGCCGCGGCACTACGCTCGCATCGGCACCTTCGTGGCGACCGCGTGCTGTGCACAGACGATGGCCGTCCGCTGTCGCAGAAAGTCGTGCAGTGCATGGTCCGCCGTGCGGCGAAGCGAGCGGGAGTCAAGCACGAAGGCGTCCACGTGCTGCGCCATACGTTCTGTTCGCACTTGGCCATGCACGGAGCAGCGGCCAAAGCGATACAGGAGTTGGCGGGTCACAAGGACCTCACGACGACGCAGCGGTACATGCATCTGAGCCCGGCGGCAATGGTGAATGCGATTCGGCTGTTGGAAAAAGGACGTCTCGACCCGCATGGGTGTGGAGACATGACGGAGACGGGGACTGCGTCAAAGTAGAACTTCAACGCAGTCAGTCAGTTAAGTGGTGGAGGCGGCGGGAGTTGAACCCGCGTCCGAGAACACGTCGTCGCAGACCACTACGTGCGTGTCTCCGTTCTCGTGTCGCAGCCGGTTAGA
>SXGU01553748.1_pt1 | contig 11520 bp, 6 predicted proteins | sample 3174531 | NCBI WGS metagenome assembly SXGU01 (sample SAMN11356863, study PRJNA531348) | freshwater metagenome | isolation source: freshwater sample F1-140 | place: China: Fuxian Lake, Yuxi | collected 2017-12-25
ACGAGCTCCGCACGCCGCTGAACTCGTTGCAGATTTTGGCCAACGAACTCATCTCCAACCGCGACGGAAACCTCACCGACAAGCAGATCCAGTTCGCCAAGACGATCAACGCCTGCGGGGACGACCTTATCCAGCTCATCAACGACATCCTCGACCTTTCAAAGATCGAGTCGGGGTATATCTCGGTGGATTACAGCCCGATCAGTTTCAGGGAAATCAGCCGTTTTGTCGAATCGACCTTCAACCCGATATCCGAAGCCAAGCACCTGCAGTTCACCATTGACATGGATGAAAACCTTCCGGAGCAGATCGAGACCGACTCGCAGCGACTCAACCAGATCCTCAAGAACCTGCTTTCCAACTCGTTCAAATTCACCGAGAAGGGCGAGGTCGGGCTCAAGATTTACAAGGCGCACAACAACTGGAAAACCCGTAATGCCAGCCTCGACAATGCCGAAACGGTCATCGCATTCGAGATCAGCGACACCGGAATCGGGATTTCCAAGGAGAAACAGAATATCATTTTCGAGGCATTCCAGCAGGCCGAGGGCTCCACTTCGCGCAAATACGGCGGAACGGGGCTTGGGCTCTCCATCAGCCGCGGGCTTTCGGACCTATTGGGCGGATCGATCGAACTCGAATCCGAAGTCAATATGGGCAGCCGATTCACGCTGTTCCTGCCGCTCAAGTTCGTGCCACAGGATGCCGACGCGATCGAAGTGCAGGAGGTAACCGAAGCCGCTTCGGGCACTCCGGTGCCACGCAAGACAGTATTGAAGTCTTCACCGGCGTCGACCTTCAACAATTCGGATATCGACCTCTTTTTCGTGGACGAGGTGGGCGACGACCGTACCGACATCAAACCAGACGACAAGATCGTGCTCATCGCCGAGGATAACCTGACCTTCGCCAAGATCATGCTCGACAAGGCGCACGAACACGGCATCAAGGCCATTGTCACAACCAAGGGCAATGACGTAGTGGACTTCATCAACCAGTTCAATCCGCACGCGATCACGATGGACATCAATATGCCAGATACCAGCGGCTGGAAGATCCTGGACCGCCTCAAGACCGATTTTACCTTCAGGCACATTCCGGTGTACATCATTTCGGGCGAGGACGACCGCAACAACGGGCTCAAACGCGGCGCCCGCAACTTCCTGGTGAAACCCATCAAGAACGAATCGCTTGAATACCTGTTCAACGACATCCACAACTTCAGCAAGAAGAAAGTCAAGTCCATCTTGGTGGTGGATGACAACGAGACCGAACTCAATTTGGTGGCCGATGCGCTGCGCGGTGACGACGTGAAAGTCCATACCGCGACAACCGCCAAGGCTGCCGTCAAACTGATTTCAAAACAATCATTTGACTGCATCGTGCTGGATCTCGTGTTGCCCGATGCCGACGGACTCGATATCATCACCGATCTTGAGAACAACATCACCGGCCAAGATACGGCGCTCATCATTCATTCGGCGCGGGACGTGAACCGCAAGCAGCGCGCAAGGCTCAACCGCTTCCCCAACCGGGTGATCACCAAGAGTTCGGGTTCCATTGACCAACTCGTGGACCAGGCAGCGCTGTTTTTGCACCGCGTGCACAAGGACCTGCCTCCGGCAATGCGCGACCGTATCGAGGACTTCTACATGAGGGAAGACGTGCTTTCCGGCAAGAATGTTTTGCTGGTGGATGACGATGTCCGGAACCTCTTTGCGCTGACCACGGCGCTGGAACGCTTCGGGCTCAATGTCATCAGTGCCGAAAGCGGCCAGGAAGCCATCGGCCTGCTCGATAAACACAAGAATTTCGACATCGTCCTCATGGACATCATGATGCCTGAAATGGACGGTTATGAAACGATGAAGCACATCCGCAAAAACCCCAAACACAAAGACCTGACGATCATTGCCGTGACGGCGAAAGCCATGAAGGGCGACCGCCAGCGCTGCATTGAATCGGGCGCGTCAGATTACATAACCAAGCCTGTAAATGTGGACCAGCTCTCATCGCTGATGCGTGTCTGGCTCAAAAATTAAATCCCTATGGACGATGCGCACCGCGTAAAAATTTTATTGGTTGACGACAAGCAGGAGAACCTGCTTTCCCTGCAAGTCGTCCTGGCCGGCCAGGGATACGAGTTCGTCGAGGCGCGATCCGGTAAGGATGCACTCCGCATCCTGCTTCGGGACCAGGATTTTGCCATTATATTGATGGATGTCCAGATGCCGCTGATGGATGGTTTCGAGACCGCCGAGATGATCCGCCAAAGCGATAAGCTCAAGCATGTTCCCATCATATTCCTGACGGCCAACATGGACCGTTCGGAATACATTTTCAAGGGTTACCAGGCCGGTGCCGTGGATTACATGATCAAGCCGCTGTCGCCGGAAATCCTCAAGGCCAAGGTGCTGGTTTTTGCCGATCTTTACAAGAAAAACCACGAACTGCAGGTCAAGGAGGACCAGATGCGCGAACTCAACGAGGCGCTGATGGACGCCAATCGCGAACTGGCCAAACGCAACCAGGAAATCGAGAATCACGCGCAGGAACTTGCACTGGCCAACAAGGAACTAGAGGCTTTTACCTATGTCTCAAGCCACGATTTGCAGGAACCGCTCAGAAAGATCCAGACCTTCATCAGCCTGATCATGCTGGGGGAAAGCGACAAATTATCGGAGAAAGGCAAACACCAATTTGAACGCGTGCAACTGGCCGCCGAGAGGATGCGCCAACTCATTGAAAGCCTTCTCGCATTTTCTCGCACCAATGCCACCGAACGCAAGTTTGAAAGCACAAACCTGCGTGAGATCCTTGACGATGTGGTCACCGAGCTGCAGGAAAAGATTGAGGCAAAGAATGCCCTGGTGGACGTTTCGGATGTCTGCCATGCGCGCATCATCCCTTTCCAGTTTGCACAGCTCATGCAAAACCTGATGAGCAATGCGCTCAAGTTCACCCATCCGGTCAACCAGCCGCACATTTTGGTCAAGGCCAGGACGGTCAAGGGAAGCGACCTCTTCCACGACAGGCTATCGCCCGACCGCGACTACTGTCACATCACGGTGCGCGACAACGGAATTGGGTTCGATGCGGCTTTCAGTGAGCGGATTTTTGAGGTTTTCCAAAAACTGCATAGCCGCGATGTCTATGAAGGAACGGGCATCGGGCTCGCGATCGTCAAGAAAATCGTGGACAACCACAACGGTTTCATCACGGCGAGCAGCGAGGTCATGAACGGGGCCAGGTTTGACATCTTCATCCCCAACTGAGCCATAAACAAAAAAGACCACCTTTACAGATGGTCTTTATGTAGCCTCGCCGGGAATCGAACCTGGATCAAATGTTTAGGAAACATCTATTCTATCCGTTGAACTACGAGGCCGCAAATGATGCCGCGAAATTAGCGTTTTTCTATCGAATAACAAAAAAACCCGGCATGATTGCCGGGTTTCTACTTTTGGTAGGAAAAAGATTAAAAATCCAGATCCACAACACCATTAAGCAAATCTTGTATGTTGGTCGCGGTGGTTGATTCCAATTCTCCGCTAAAAGTCCCTACCACCGAGGTATCGGTATTAACGGTTATGTTCGAGGTCCAGTCGTTGCCAAATGCACTTGGGATCATCGGCGTATAGGTATGGCTAAACACGCGAAGTTCAAAATTGGTAATTTTGTCAAGTCCAGTTTGTCCTACCTCGATGTCGAAGTCAATCGAATAGGAATCGGTCGTACTCTTAACCCCGTGTACGTGCCGTGTATTGCCAATTGTCGTAACGGTAATTTCGTCGAAAGATAACGGAGCCGAACCTAAATTCATTGAAAGTGTGCCGGTCGTTACGCAGTGTGCAGTCGCCAAGGTCGTCAATGACTGCCTGCAGATCGCCGTCCGCATCGCCGCAGACATCGATCTGGGCTTCGAGCGCCGCTTTGTAATCGGCACATAATTCAGCGTAATTCGCCGAAGTCGAGCCGTTAAAGGCAATTGCCGCTTCCAACGTGGCCGATGCCGCATCTTCACAAGTAAGGTTGTTGTTGTCGTCATCATCGTCAGAGCATGCGGTGAAGGCGAGCGCGAATACCACCGCCGCCGAAATCAATTAAGTCTTTTCATAATTAATTTTAAAGTTATGCAAATCCCTGACCTAGGGATTTTTTTAAAGATAAGGGTTTGGGTTTCGACAAATACTAATTAAATGGTAAAGTATGGGAACAGATGCCGATGTACACGCAATCTGGACGTCAGCAACCTTTCCCTTAGGACTGACATCAAAGTATCAAAGTTGAAAGTTTGTAAAGTTCCGTATCGACTCACAGCCGCGCTAGCAGATCGAGGCGTGACAACTGATAGCAATGGTATAAAATGACACCGTTACATATGGCTTTTAAGCTCCCCCTCTTGTGCCGGAACCATACCCTCTGATTAACAGTCAGATGCAATGATGACGAACGACGAATGACGAATGACCGTCGAGGTGGACGGGACAGTAAAAATTGTTCTAGCGCTACAGTTCAACCCAATTTGACTAACACGCGGGAATGAACAATGGCTGACAGTTTAAAACAAAAAAAGCCACCGTTTCCGATGACTTTTAAGCTCCCGCTCTTGTGGTGGAACCATACCCTTTGATTAACAGTCAGATGCAATAATGACGAATGACAAATGACGAATGACGAATGACCGTTGAGGAGGACGGGACAGTAAAAATTGTATTAGCGCTACAGTTCAACCCAAGTTGACTAACACGCGGAAATGAACAATGGTTGACAGCTTAAAACAAAAAAAAGCCATCGTTTCCGATGGCTTTTTAAGCTCCCCCTCTTGGGCTCGAACCAAGGACCCTCTGATTAACAGTCAGATGCTCTAACCAACTGAGCTAAGGAGGAAGGCGTATGCCTTTAAAAGCGGTTGCAAATATAAGGCGAAAATCTTTTTTCCAAAATTTTTGGCGCTAAATTTTCAAATTTATTTACCGACGATCGCCTTGTAAATATCGTTTCCGTTCGCAAACAGCACCAGCGCAATGAGTAAGACGAATCCCGTCATTTGCGCGTACTCCATAAATTTGTCGCTTGGCTTTCGCCGTGTGACCATTTCATACAACAGGAACATCACGTGGCCGCCGTCCAGGGCTGGAATCGGCAGAAGGTTCATCACGCCCAACATGATGGACAAAAGCGCCGTAATGGTCCAGAATGCCTCCCAACTCCAGGTTTGCGGGAAAATATCATAGATCGCCTTGAAGCCGCCCACGCCCTTATAGGCGCCTGTTTCGGGGTTTACGATTGCCTTGAGTTGCTAGCCGTATCCCGTGAGCTGGTTTTTGCCTTTCTCGATTCCAACGGGAAAAGATTCCAGAAAACCGTATTGCTCGCGGTTGACTTTGTACAACCCCAGCTTTTCGATATTGTCATACGGAAGGCCGCCCGCATACCCAATTCCCATCTTGGCGCTGTCGCTCACCTTCAGGGCAATTTGCAATTCTTCTTCGCCGCGCTTTACGGTCACCGGTACGGTCTTGCCTTTCGCATTTTCAACTTCGGCCAGGACCTGGTCAGCATATTGTACGGGCTTGCCGTTGAAACTCGTGATGATGTCCTTGGGTTGGACCTTGTCGGCATTCGGGCTGTCTTCAAGCGTTCCCGAAACCACAAACGGAATCCGCAACTGTACCATGGAGATTTTTTCGCCCGACAGCAACTGGTCGATGAAATTGACCGGCAGGTTGATGGTTTTGCGTTGTCCTTCGCGTTCGATTTCGATCGACTTGCCCAACAGGATCTTTTCGTTCAGTTCGTGGAATTTTTCAACAGGCGAGCCATCCACTGCGAGGATCTTGTCGCCCGTCTGCAATCCTATCTTGCTCACCACCGGATTGGAAACCCAGATCCCGTCCTTGACATCCTTATTCTCGATATAGAGGTCGCCGTAAACAAACGCCATCCCGATGTAAATCACGAATGCCAGGATAAAGTTCACCGTGACGCCGCCCAACATGATGATCAGGCGTTGCCATGCGGGCTTGGAACGAAACTCCCAGGGTTTCGGCGGGAGCGCCATCTGTTCCTTGTCCATGCTTTCGTCTATCATGCCCGCGATCTTCACGTATCCGCCCAGTGGCAGCCAGCCGATCCCGTATTCGGTTTCGCCTATTTTTTTCTTGAGCAGCGAAAACTTGACGTCAAAGAAAAGGTAGAATTTCTCCACCCGCGTCTTGAAGGCTTTTGCGGGGATGAAGTGCCCCAGTTCGTGCAGCACGATCAGTAACGATAAGCTCAGAAGAAACTGCCCAAGCTTGATGATAATTTCCATAACCAGAGATATGCGGGCAAAAATAACGTTTTCCCTTTACTTCAAAACGGGTGAGCCGTGGCCAATGACTAAAAGTTTGTTAATAGTTGCGCGTGATCGTTCCGATTTTTTAGTTCCTGACAAATTTCAGGGTCTTTTCACCCGCATCTGTCTTGACCGTGACCCAATGGATGCCCTGCGGCAAAGTGGAAATGTCGTAATTTCCGTCAGCTCCGTATTTCAGTGTCGCCTGGCCCAGCGCATTGTAGAACGTGGCCGATTCCAGGATGATGCCGTTCGGGACTTGGATGGTGATGGATGCCGAGCTAGGATTCGGGTACAGTACCAGGGCGTCACGAAGGTCAAAAGTTCCCGCAGAAAGGGTCGCCGACGAATTTTTTGAGATGATATCCTTGCCCGGATTGAACAGGACCGACGTTACGGCAAACGGGACATTTTCAATGAATTGCTGGCCGTTCACTGTGTTGTTGAGCACAAGGTCAAGTTGCTGGCCGCCCGCACCCAAAAGCCTGACGGGAACGGGCATCTCAAAGAACGGCACCGAAAAATGCGAGGTTTCCTGGTTGATCGTGATGCGCGCCTGGCCCGGTCCGATATTCTGTGCCGTGATGTCGTAGATGGGGTAACCCTGCTTGTAGATCCAGTCGTTGAAAAATTCGTCCAGATCCTGTCCCGATGCCGCTTCGAGCTGCGATTGCAGGTCCGGTGTCAGGGCGTAGGCATACGAGAGGTTGGGTGCGTTCAGGTAATTTTGCAAACCTTGGAAAAAGGCGTCGTCCCCCAGTTTGTACCGAAGCATGTGCGCGACCATTGCGCCTTTGTTGTAAGTGAGGCGGCTGCTGAAGATCCGGTTGACATTGGTTGCTTCCGATTCGGTAAGGTAAACCGCCCCGCCGGGTTGCGTCGTGATGTTGTCAATCTTGGCGTTCTTCCAATTGACAAATTGCGTCGGGCCGTCGATGTTTTCCACCACAAGCCCTGACATATATTCGGCGAAGCCCTCATTGAGCCAGATATCGCGCCACGAGCCGCACGTCACTTTGTTGCCAAACCATTGGTGGCCCAGTTCGTGTGCGATCAGGCTCCGGCTATAGGCACCCGATCCGCCCGCGGCCATGAAGGACACGGTGGTATGTTCCATTCCCCCGCCATAACTCCATTGCGCGTGCCCGTACTTTTCGTTCCTGAAGGGATATGGTCCAAAAAGCGATTCAAAAAGGTTCATGATGGCAGGCGTTACCGCTACACTCGCCTGGTTCGCCGTGAGGGTTTCCGGAAATGCATAATTGACTATCGGGAAAAAAGGGCTCTCGCTCGTTCCGAGCCCGGCCTGGAGCGTATAGACCGAGTAATTCGTGACCGCGATGGCGATCAGGTAGGCCGGAATCGGGTAACCATGGTGGAAATGCGTTGTTTTTTGCGTGCCGACGACCGTCTGCGACTGTTCGAGCCCATTTGATACCGATGTGTACTGCGACGGCGCCGTGATGTGGACGTCAATTGAATTTATTTTGTCGTTGAGGTCCTGTTTGCACGGCCACCAATCCTTCGCGCCGAAGGGTTCGCTGAGCGTCCAGAGCACCGGCGTGCCATTGTGTTGCGAGGTGATGAAGGCCTGTTCGCCAAAATCGGGCGGGCCGGAATAATTGATTTCCACCGTAGCCGATGCGCCGCTTGGGAGTGCCGACGGGAGCGTGATGACCAGCTCGTTGGCCGATGCCTGTGAAAAGGCAAGGGTGACACCATCCTTTTTCACCGACGAAACCGTAAGGTCATTGGTCAGGTCAAAAGTCACGGTGTTCATTGTGGCGAGCGCGGTAAATGTCGTGGTAACCTTTCCCGTGATGAAATAGACTGCCGGGTCCACCGTAAACTCAAGCTTGTGGTAAGTGATGTCGTAGTTGGCGGTGTTGGGATTGGCTGCGAAAGCCATAAGCGACTCCGCCGATTTCATCTCGCTTTCGGCAACGGATTCAACGTCCTGGGCCCACAAACCGGCGCAGGCTAAAAGCGTGGCCAACAATAAGTTGTTTTTCATTTTTAAAAAATATGAGCAAATATAGGGAAAAGCAGGACCGCTTCGCTGCGAGAGGAAAGACCGCGTCGATGCAAGAAGCAGGAAAAAATACCTGACAGCCACTGGCCTCCTCTTAATCTCAAATGCTGAAAGAAGCAAGACCGCTTTGCTGCAAGAAAAAATAAGCAAGACCCCATAGACCGCTTAGATAAAGTAGAAGAGAGCGGCTCCTAGGATAGTTCCTCCTCTTTCTTCTTTTACTCCGCTCCGTACAGTTCGCCCTTCGGGCTCGAGTCTTCTTTCTTCTTTATCTTTCCTCTTTCTTCATTCCTTTATGTAAATTTGTGCCTCTAAAAATTCGCAGATGTTACAGATAGCCTTTATCAGGGAAAACCGGGACCGCGTCATCAAGGCACTCGCCAAGCGCAATCTCGATGCCCAAACCATGGTGGACCAAGTGCTCGCAACCGACGAACAGCGCCGCATGGTGCAATCCGAACTTGAATCGGTACAGGCGGAGTCCAACAGGCTGTCCAAGGATATCGGCGAAATGATGAAGGCCGGTGAAAAATCAAAGGCCGCGATCCTCAAAGAGAAATCCATCCAGCTCAAGGAGCGGAGCCGCGAACTCAACGAGTCGAGCGAGGCATTGGCCCAGGAACTTGCCCAAAAATTATATGCGATTCCCAACCTGCCGGCGCATATCGTCCCGGAAGGCAAGACCCCGGACGACAACCTGACTGTATTCCAATCGGGAGAGATTCCCGCGCTGCACGACGGAGCACAGCCGCATTGGGAACTCGTCAAGAAATACGACATTATCGACTTTGAACTGGGCGTGAAGATTACGGGGGCGGGATTTCCGGTCTATAAAGGCAAGGGCGCCAAGCTCCAGCGCGCGCTGATCTCCTATTTTTTGGATAAGAACACGGCCGCAGGTTACCGGGAATTCCAGGTTCCCCACCTGGTGAACGAGGCGTCGGGGTATGGGACCGGGCAACTTCCCGACAAGGAAGGCCAGATGTACCACGTGGGCCTTGACGACCTTTACCTGATCCCGACGGCGGAGGTTCCCGTGACCAACCTCTTTCGCGACACGATACTCCAGGAATCTGAACTTCCCGTGATGTGTACGGGCTATACGCCGTGCTTCAGGCGCGAGGCGGGCTCATACGGGGCGCACGTGCGCGGGCTCAACCGCCTGCACCAGTTTGACAAGGTGGAAATTGTCCGCATCGAACATCCCGAAAAGTCATACGAAGCCCTCGACGGCATGGTGGAACACGTGAAATCGATCCTTGATGAACTTAAACTGCCGTACCGCGTACTGCGCCTGTGCGGAGGCGACATGGGCTTCACGTCGGCGCTGACCTATGATTTCGAGGTGTTTTCCACGGCTCAGGACCGGTGGCTGGAAATCAGTTCGGTTTCCAATTTCGAGACTTTCCAGGCGAACCGGTTGAAATTGCGTTTCCGAGACAAGGACGGCAAGAATCAACTCGCGCACACCCTGAACGGAAGCGCCCTGGCTCTGCCGCGCGTCCTGGCCGGAATACTCGAAAATTACCAGACCCCACAGGGCATCAGGATACCGGAAGTGCTTCGTCCTTACTGCGGTTTCGACATGATCGACTAGTTAAATTGAGGCGGTGCACACGGCATCGGCGGCCAAAAGCGTTATATTAGTAAACAATTTTTCCAGATGCGTCTTTTTGCCATTATCATTTCTCTTCTCATGGGCCCAATTGCCCTCGGCCAGAACGAGCAGCTCGCGCAGCATTACTTTGACAAGGGCGAGTTCGAGAAGTCTATCGTTGCCTTTGAAGAACTGCTCAAATCGCAGCCCGGGCACCCGCACTTTTTCCAGAAGTTGTTGGAAAGCAGGCAGCAGTTGCAGCAATACGACAAGGCCCAGAAACTAATCGAGGAGCGGCTGGCGGCGCGAAAGGAAGCCCACCTGCTGGCCGAGCTCGGCTATAATTACCAGTTGCTCAAGAACGCGGCAAAGGCGAAATCCTACTACGACCAGGCGATCGACCGTGTTAGGCAGAATCCGCAGGAAGTTTACCAGACCGCCGCCGTTTTTGAAAAGCGCGTCCTGGTGGAATATGCACTCCAGGCCTACCGCACGGCGCGCGAGGTGGAGCCCAAAATGAACTTCAATTACCAGATGGCGATGCTGTACGGGCAGTCCGGCAATCCCGAGATGATGATCAACACTTTCCTGGACGAGGCCTATACCAATCCCCAGAGCGTGATCATGATCCAGAACCAGCTTTCGCGCTTCATGACCGAGGACGCGGAAGCCACTTTCAACGACATGTTGCGCAAGGCCCTGCTGGTACGTGCACAAAAGAACCAGGACCTGTTTTGGAACGAGTTCCTGAGTTGGTATTTCGTGCAACAGAAAGAATACGGAAAGGCATTCATCCAGGAAAAGGCCATCTACAAGCGAAATCCCGAGACTTTTTCCAACATCGTGAACCTGGCGCAACTTGCGCTCGAGGAGGGCGATCAGGATGCGGCGCGCGATATTTTTGCGTTCGTGCTTGAGAATACCACCGACCTGGAACTGCTTATCGAGGCGCATTACCACCTGGCCGACATGAGGATTGCATCGGCGAAGCCATCGGAATATGCCGAAATCCGGTCTGGCCTGGACAAGCTGCTCACCGAATTCGGCGTCAGCCCGTACACGTTGCGCCTGCAATTGCTGCAATCCAAGCTGGCGACCTTTAGCCTCAACGATCCCGAACGCGGCAAGGCGATCCTGAAGGCGGCACTCGAGATGCCGATCTCGCGGCAACAATCGTCGCAGGTCAAGATGGCTTTGGCCGACGTTTTCCTGTTCGAGGAAAAGTTCAACCAGGCGCTGTTGTACTATTCGCAGATCGAGGAGGACATGAAAAACGACGTCATCGGACACGAAGCAAGCCTCAAGGCCGCGCGCACCAGTTATTTCAAGGCCGATTTTGACTGGGCGCTGCAACAGTTCAGGGCGCTCAAATCTGCCTCGACGCAGCTCATCGCCAACGACGCGCTGGAATATTTCCTGCTGATCAATGACAATTCGGTGGCCGATTCCACGCGGACCGCGCTATCAAAATTCGCGAAGGCCGATTACCTGTTGTACCGAAACAGAACCACCGAGGCGCTGTCGGCATTTGAAAAGATCCTTCAGGAACAC
>SXGU01177879.1_pt1 | contig 11517 bp, 8 predicted proteins | sample 3174531 | NCBI WGS metagenome assembly SXGU01 (sample SAMN11356863, study PRJNA531348) | freshwater metagenome | isolation source: freshwater sample F1-140 | place: China: Fuxian Lake, Yuxi | collected 2017-12-25
GCAAGAAACCGCACGCGAGGTGCAGGTCAGTGCAGATGGCCTGCGCTACGCCTTTGTTACTTACCAACGCTCACCCACATAACCCGCGCCTTGGTGCGTGTTGCGCGTGGGATCGGAAGGGCTCAGACCCTTCGGATCAAGGGCAGATGGGTCGGGCCGGTTGATCGCCGTAATCTCGCCTATGCCGACGACACCGGTGGGTTCAGCGTTGGAGTGATAGAAGAGGAATTGGTCGCCGATCTTCATGGAGGTCGTCATGAAGTTCCGTGCCTGATAATTTCTCACCCCAGTCCAAAGCGTCGTCTTGTCCTTCGAAAACTGATCGATTGAGTAGGATTCAGGTTCTGACTTCATTAGCCAAAATCCGGTTGATTTCACCGCCGGTGCAGCCTTGGTCTTTTTCATGGCGACGTTATAACGGAGAGCGGCAGAGACGACAAGGGAAGCGTTTGCCGTGAGGCTTGACTGAGGGAGGGGGGTGGGTATGAATGAAGCCTCTTTTTTCGGGAGGTTAGGCGCATGGACGGGTCTCGTACGGGCACGGCCTTGAACGGCCGGCTGGCATTGATTACCGGGGCCACCGCCGGCATTGGACGGGCTTGCGCGGAAGTTTTGGCTTCCCGTGGGTGTTCGCTCGTGATCACGGGACGTCGTGTAGATCGCCTGAACGAAATTGCGTCCCAGCTCGGCGAGCGTCACGGGGTGAAGGTGACTCCTCTCGCGTTTGATCTCGCCTCTCGTGACCAGGTGGAGCGAGCGTTTGCAAGTGTGGATCTCTCGCATCTTACGATCCTTATCAACAACGCCGGCCTCGCGCGAGGGACCGATCGCGTGCAAGAAGCATCTCTGGACGACTTTGACGCAATGGTGGACACGAACGTCAAAGGGCTGTTGTATGTCACACGCGCATGTCTTCCGTATCTCGTAAAGAACGGGGAAGGCCATGTTGTGAATTTAGGATCCGTTGCGGGCCGTTGGGTTTATCCCGGTGGAGCGGTCTACTGCGCAACGAAGTTTGCAGTCCGAGCATTGAGCGAAGGATTGCGGATGGATCTTATGGGGACCTCTGTTCGAGTGACAAACATCGAACCCGGTATGGTCGAAACTGAGTTCAGCGAAGTTCGGTTCGGCGACAAAGAAAAGGCGAAGGCGGTCTACCGAGGACTCAAGCCTCTCAACGCTGATGACATCGCCGACACGATCGTCTGGTGCCTCGAGCGACCCGCGCACGTAAACATCCAAGAGTTAGTTATTTACCCGACCGCTCAAGCAGGCGTCGGACCAAGTTATACAACGAGAAAGTAAGAGGAGAATTATGCAATTTCGTGTTGAGCGCGACAGCATGGGTGAAATCAACGTTCCGGCAGATCGGTATTGGGGTGCACAGACCCAGCGAAGCCTTGAACACTTCAAGATCGGTGGCGATCGTTTTCCCCGTGAGATGATTCGTGCGCTCGGAGTTCTAAAAAAATGTGCGGCGCTGACGAACCAAGAGCTCGGGCTTCTTGCCGCCGAAAAAGCCAAACACATCGTCGCAGCGGCTAATGAAGTCATCGCAGGTGAGCTCGATGAACACTTCCCGCTCGTCATCTGGCAGACGGGCTCCGGAACTCAGACGAACATGAACGCAAACGAAGTCATTGCCAATCGCGCTCTCGAAAAAATGGGAGAAAAGCTAGGTGGAAAAGGAATTCACCCGAACGATGATGTAAACAAAGCGCAATCGTCCAACGACACGTTCCCGACAGCGATGCATATCGCTGTTGCGGAGCAAGTGAACAAGCGACTTCTTCCGGCGATGAAGACCTTGCGCGCTGGCCTTCATCATAAGTCACAAGAGTTCAAGGATGTCGTCAAAATCGGCCGAACACATCTGATGGATGCCACGCCTCTCACCCTAGGCCAAGAATTCTCCGGTTACGTCACTCAGCTTGATCAGTGCTTGAAGCGGGTAGAGAGAAACCTCGGAGACATCTACGAACTTGCTCTCGGCGGAACAGCGGTCGGCACGGGCCTGAATACCCATCCAAATTTTGCGGAGAAAGCCGCAGCGGCGATCGCGAAAGAAACAGGTCTTCCATTTAAATCCGCACCTAATAAGTTCGCGGCTCTCGCCGCGCACGATGCTTTGGTGGAGCTCTCCGGTTCTCTCAAGACACTCGCCTGCGCTCTCATGAAGATCGCAAATGACGTGCGTCTCCTTGGAAGCGGACCGAGATCGGGCATCGGAGAACTCATCCTTCCAGCGAATGAACCTGGAAGCTCAATCATGCCCGGCAAGGTCAATCCCACGCAGAGTGAGGCCATGACAATGGTCTGCGCTCAAGTCGTCGGCAACGATATGGCAGTCGCAGTCGGGGGAATGAACGGTCATTTTGAGCTGAATGTCTTCAAGCCGTTAATCGTCTTTAACGTGCTCAATTCCACGCGCCTTTTGGCGGATGCCTGCGAAAGTTTCCAAGAGCATTGCGTAGAAGGCATCAAAGTCAACCGCGCGCGCGTGAAGCAGCATCTCGATAACTCGCTCATGCTCGTCACAGCATTGAACCCGCACATCGGGTATGACAATGCCGCCAAGGTCGCGAAATACGCGCACGAAAACGAAACGACCCTAAAAGATGCCGCTCAAAAATTGGGCCTTCTGGACCCAGCGAAATTCGATCAGCTTGTTCGGCCCGAGGACATGCTCGGCCCGATCAAGTCTTGATCAATTTTTATTGTGATGAATGAGCTGATGATGGGCCTTACAGACTGTCGTGAGATTCTCGGCGGTGTGAGGCCCGCCGCGATGAACGGGAATGATGTGGTGGAAATCTAACCAGCGCCGCTCCTGGCAGCGATGACCATTGTCTTCTACGTACGTGCATTGGCCGCCGTCTCGGAGATTGACTTCGTGAATCACCTCAGCCGGAATATTTTCCCCCGCATCCTCAAAAACCCGTCGCGCGACGGGTTTTCCATCTTTCACCCCGGCGCCGCCGCGGCGGGAGAACGCGCGAGCCGCTTTGCGAACGGGATCGTGCCGGTTCAAAAACACTTCGACCATTTCCTCAGCCGTGGCTTCAAAAGACGCAGGCCTGCGAAGCTTCTGCGAAACGAGATCTTGTGCGCGATCCAATCGCTTATCGAGATCCGTACTCACGCCAAAGCGTCTCTCGATACGGTTTTTCGCTCGAACAATCTTCACTTCTTTCACGTCGAAGAACGGGCGTGATCCCGCAATCTTCCGATCGAGTTCCGCGAGAGTGGCAGTTCGTGCGAATTCAATCCAGTCGGCGCAATTATCGCGAGTCACGACGGACGCAAGCCGTCTCGTCTTCGAGATGTCGATCTCGCCGCGGGAAAACGCCGCTTTTAGTTGCGGCACCTCGATCGACTTGCGCACGATCGTGATCATCGTTTCGGCGACATTCTCCGAGAGATTCAGGCATTCGATCGCGTAACGCTTGAGGCTTTTTTTACTATAGTCGCGGAACCCGCGGGTCGCGTGCATGCGCCCGAGGATTTCGACCATCTTGAACTCATTGCCGAGATAACACTTCGCGATCTCGACGGCTTCCAGGTGAATCATCTCTACACTTTTCCGAACCACAAACCCATCTCCTCCCACCCCCTTCCTGCAACCCCCAAGCCCACCCCCAAATCAAACCTATCCAACCCAACCCCCCAAACCCGCCCCAACCACGGACACCCACCGGCCAAAGTCTAGAGTCGTAACCCCATCTTGTTTGTCATCAATCGGGGATTCTGCCACACTCAACACAAGGTCCTACCAACGGATGGTGCCAAGTGCCGAATCAGAAACCGACGTCGCTTTTCAACAACAAGGCAGCGGGTGAGCGTCTCTCCTGGATGAGAGACCCGAACATTCGCCCGTACGTATTCGTACGTCCCGAAAACCGTATCCAAAAGCCGGGGAGTCAGCATCCGGGGCTCGACTGGTTCCCGCATCAGGTTCTCTACAAAAATCCGCTCGAAATGGATGAAGTGAAATTCGCCGATCGAATCCTCGGTCTCGAAACAAAAGCATTCGGTCCCAGCGGAATGGCGATGCCCAGGTGGGTATTTTATGACTGCGCGATCGTCCCGGGCTTCGTTGCGGGTTTTGCGCAGCGAACGAACTCGCTCTCGCCGGCCGTTCGGCTCGCGCTGGGTGTGGATGACGAAAACGTCAACGACGACGATTGGACGCCGCTTTCGCTTTTCATCATCATCCCGACTATGTCGCTCGGCGGGGAATGGGTTGCCCACAATCTCTGTTCGGTGAATTCGCTCCTCGCAAAAGAAGAGCAGTTTTACGGAATCGGCTTCCTCTCCAAAGCATTCGGTCTTTGGTACGCGAACGTGCGTACGTGCTGCGGCATGACTCAGTGGACGTCACCCGCTGTACGACTCCACGCGCATTACGGAGACTTCGAAGTCCTGACGGCGTTCACACCCGTCCATTCCTATTCGAGGACGCTGACATATCGCGTGAACGTTGACGTGTCCCACTGGGCGTCTTTCTTCGATAAACAATCAAAAGAAAGTTCATTCCTGACTCGTTATAAACCCGCTGGCTTTGAAGTGAACCCGACCGACGAAGAGAGTTTGATCTCATTCCAGCGTCGCCTCGAGCGACGCGAAGGGCCGTACTTTTTGCACGGGAATGAGACTCTGGCAAAGGCTTTGACGGATCCGCTCACGATCTATTCGCGCAAGTGATTTGCGCTGGGCCAACAACGGCCCAGCTCGAAATGCGCGCCGAACATTTACTTGAACTGGCCCTGATCGTCCTAGGCAGGCCTCCGCGAATCGGCTAAGATGTCTTCATGAGCCAAAATGAAGACCAAGCACAGAACTTGACTGAACTGCCCGCCGTCGCCCGCAATATTCACCTCCACTGCAAGAAATGCGCGGTCGACCGCTATCACGTCGTCGTCGCTCACTTGACGCCCACGAGCGCGAAGGTGAAATGCGAAGTTTGCGGAGCGCAAAAAACGTTTAAACTTCCGAAAGCCGAGTCCGCAAAAAAATCGACGGGCACCGGAAAGCCCCGCGCGGCTCGCAAAAAAGCGGAACCCGATTACGGCGCGGTTTGGGCGGATCTCAAGACCCAAATCGGTGTCGACAAAATCCTGCCGTACAACATGAAAACAAAGTTCCAGCTTGCAAACGCAATCGAACATCCGAAGTTCGGAGTTGGATTCGTCACGGGCATCACCAACGAAAAAATCGAAGTCATGTTTCAAGAGGGCGGTCGCGCTCTCGTCCACAATCGTCCCTGAGCGACACGAACCTCCCGTGCCGTGAAACCGAACGCCTTGGCGCCTGCCAGGGCGTTTCGTTTTTTAGCGACAGCCGACAAACCATTTGGCTCCACCCCCGTGTTTTGCTAGCGTGAGCCGCTCCGACCAAGAAACCAATCACACCAAATGAGTAGAGATGTTTGACTGGACGAAAGGACTCAATCCAGAACAGCGCGAGGCTGTGCTTCACACGCAAGGGCCGCTCCTCATTCTCGCGGGCGCGGGCTCGGGTAAGACAACGGTCCTCGTCTCGAGAACGGGACAAATTCTCCAGCGCGAAAAAATAAAACCTTCGGAGATCTGCGTTCTCACATTCACCACGAAGGCGGCGCGCGAGCTTAAACATCGAGTCGGAGCGAAGATCGGTCCGCAGGCGAAAGATCTCTGGACGGGAACCTTTCACTCCTTCGGTCTCAAAATCCTTCGCAAATATCACGAGCTCGCCGGCCTTCCTTCAGGCTTCGGCGTGATCGATCAGGGCGACAGTACCGAGATCATCAAAGAGCTGATGTCGAACATCAAAAATAGCGCGAAAGAAGGATTCAAAACCGACAAGATTCTCTCGATTCTGAATACATGGCGCGAGTCCGGCCGTCGTTCGCCGCAAAATCCCGCGGATGAATACGAAGTGATGGTTCAGGTTCTTCTGCCAAAGTACGTACGTCGCTTGGAGCTTCTCGGAGTCGTGGATTTCGAAGGGCTTCTTCTTAAACCGCTTGAGCTCTTCAAGCAAAATCCTGGGGTTCTTGCCGACGTACGCGCGCAGTTTAAACACGTCATGGTCGACGAGTTTCAAGATACGAACGTCACGCAATTCAATATCGTGCGAGCACTCGTCGATGAACATCGCAATATCGCTGTCGTCGGGGATGACGACCAATCCATCTACGGATGGCGGGGCGCTTGCGTCTCTAACATCCTCGATTTCCCGAAGCACTTCGATGGATGCCGCGTGATCCGCCTGGAGCGAAACTATCGGTCGACCCCCGCGATCATTTCGATCGCAAACGAAGTCATCGCAAAGAACACGGCTCGACACGGAAAAATCTTGCGACCGAATCCCGATGCCGAACACGGCGAAAAACCCGAGATCTTCGTCTATGAAAATGATGACGTCGAAGCCGAGGAGGTCGTTAGCCACATCCGATTCTTTACGGATAAAGGCTACACGCCGGGAGACGTCGCCGTCCTGTACCGATCAAACGGACAAGGCGGAATGATCGAGGCGCAACTTCGCCGCAATCAGATTCCCTATGCGATCACGGGCGGAACCGGATTTTTTGACCGCAAAGAAGTCAAAGACGTCCTCGCGTATCTCCGCTGCGCGCTTCATCCAAACGAAATCGCCTTCCGCCGGATCGTCAACGCTCCGACGAGGGGAATCGGTGAAGCGACCATCGAACGAATCGAGCAACATTCCCGCGCGATTGGATTCAAGTTCCATGTCGGTGCACGTCGCTGGCGCGAAGCGGGGGTTCAAGACAAAATCGGGGAGCACATCGAGGATCTCTTTAAACTCCTCGATCGGCTGCCGGATGAAATCCTCCGGGGCGATCCGTCGCGCACGGTGGGCGAGTGTCTCGTTTCAAAAATGGCTGACATCGGCTACAAGGCGTACCTTCGTCAGACTTGCAAAGACGATCTGACGCTCACGAAGAAGTGGGCCGTCCTCGAAATCCTCGGCCGTGTTCTCGACACGTTCGTCAACCGCGGGGGTCGCGATGAAAAAACGCTCCTCGAATTCGTGGATTCGATGGAACTTCGGGACACCGGAGAAGACGAAGAAAAAGACAAAACTCCGAAGGTCCAACTGCTCACGCTTCATGCTTGCAAAGGGCTTGAGTTTCCCGTCGTCATTTTCATCGGCTGTGAAGAAGATCTGATTCCCCACCGCACGCTGGGAAGCGATGTCGCCGAAGAACGTCGACTCTTTTATGTCGGTGTCACGCGCGCGAAAGAACGCTTGATTCTCACGAGAGCGAAAACCAGAAAGCGTTTCGGGAAGTTCGTACCGGTTGCACCCTCAAGGTTTCTCCTCGAGATCCCTTCACAAATGGTGACGGCATTCGAATCAGGATTCCGGCCCGCAAACGAAGTCGAGAGAAAAAACATGCTCGCGGATCTCTTCGCAAAAATCGAGCAAAACGCGGCGAAGCAGCGCTTGGAATAGGAGCCGAGGATGTCGAGAGGACCCATCGAAACCGAAATCGAAAGGCGCATTCAAGCGGCCCTCACCCCGGAATCGCTTGAGCTTCAAAATGAAAGTCACACCCACAACGTCCCGAAAAACTCCGAGACGCACTTTCGATTGGTCGTCGTATCCAAAAAATTCGAAGGCTTAAGTCGCATCCAGAGGCAGCGTTTGGTCAACGAGGTGCTCAAAGATTTACTCGTTCCCGGAGGCATCCATGCTCTCACCCAAAAAACGCTCACGCCAACAGAATGGCGTGAGCAGGGTGGAGCAAGCCAATTCATCTCGCCCCCTTGCCACGGGGGTTCCAAAGCGGATCGGAAAGATTAGAAGCGCGTTCTCACCTGTGACTTCGTTCCGACGTAGACGTTGCCGGCACGGTCCTTACCGCCGGGCTGAATCGAATAGAGCGTATTCGGTGTGAGGCCCGTGATCATCACGCTGTGAGATGTTGCACCCACGGCCGTTTCCGCAGTGGTCTTGCTCGTATCAAACCCAGTTCCGTAACTCACGCGTGCTGAGGACGGCTCGTTCGTCGACCAGATCACGGTGATCGCCGTGCTCGCCGTCGCGGTCGAAGACGAAGTGATCAGTGGCGCCGTTGTATCGACAGTCCAGCTGTAAGATGCGCCCGTTGAATCCGCCTGACCGAAGAGGTCAACCGCTTGCACCTTGAACGTGCGTGCGCCGTCCGTCAATCCGGTGAGTGTATACGGTGAAGTGCAGGCCTTCGCGGCAGCGCCATTCACGGAGCATAAGAACGTCGCGCCCGGTTGGTTTGAGCTGAACGAGAACACGGCGCTCGTTTGGCTCGTGTAAGTTCCGTTCGTGCTCGCGGTGAGGATCGTCGTGACTTGCGGATACGCGACGACGTTGAGCGACGCACCATTCAAGTCGCGATTGCCGGCGAGGTCGATTGCGCGAATCACGACCGAGTGAGATCCCTCAGGCAGAACCACCGACATGGGCGACGTGCAGGCCTTTTCGGCGGCTCCATCTGTCGAGCACACGAATCTTGAACCTTCTTCGTCGCCCGAGAATGTAAACGTGAATGAATTCCGCGAGTTTTGTTTTACACTCGCGCTCGTGATCGGCGCGATCGTATCCACGGTCCAAGTCGCTGAGCGAACGGCGCTCAAGTTACCGGCCTGATCAATCGCCCGTACCTCGAAAACATGCTCGCGATCAATCAAACCCGAAACCGTCACCGGTGAAGCACAGGCCTCAAAACCCGCGCCGTTGAGCTGACACTCAAAACGCGCGTCTTCGTTCGAATTGAACGTCAAAGTATTCGATCGCTCATTCGTCGGAAGGCCCGAAGCCGCGAGAGACGTGAGAACCACATCCGGTACTCCCGTGTCGACGGTAAACGCGTGGCGAATCGAGTTCGTCAGGTTGCCGTACTCATCGACGCCCGCGACTTCCACCTCATACGCGCCCTCGGCGAGGTCCTCGAGATGGATACCCGAGAACACCGGCCCGAGATCCACGCCATTAACACGCGCCGAGAGTTGCGCCACGCGAGTCGCGAGGATGCCGACATCAAACGAATTCTGATTAATATTTGATGCCGCGGAAGGAACAAAGTTAGCGAAGCTGATCTGAGCTGCTTCGCGGTTTACATCCCAGGACGCGCCCAGGGCTTCACTGCGGTTACCGGCTTCATCCACCGCGACGATCGTCAGCGCATGAACGCCGTCACCGCCGAGTTCCCCTTGAACGGGACTAGCGCAGGCGTACTCTTCGCCGTTATCGAATCGGCAGAGAAGCCCCGCTGATTCATCCGAACGAACTTCAACCGCGTAGTTCAAAGCATTCGTTTTTCCTTGAGCCGGTTGAACGTTCATCAGCTGAAGGACCGGCGCCGTATAATCCGACTTCCAGGCGCTCGAAGCCGCAAGCCCGACGTTGCCGGCAGCATCGATCCCGCGAACCGCGAAGATGTGTTGTCCCTCACTTAAACCTTCATAAATGACGGGTGATGCGCAACCGACATATTCAGCCGCGTCGATCGAACATTCAAAAGTCACGCTCTCGTCGGCGCTGAAGCCGAACTGACGAGACCGTGATGCGCTAACTGAGCCAGCCGGCATGACGTCGATGATCTGAACTGTGGGCGCAGTCAGATCCACACGCCAAGCGGCAGTCGCGATCTCGCCGCGGTTTCCAACCGTGTCGACGAAGAACACGGCAATCTGGTGAATGCCTTCGCCCATTCCGTTTAAGCTCAACGGAGACTTACACTCGGCAGGTTCCGCGCCATCAAGCGAACAAAAGAAGATCCCTTCCTCGCTTGCGTTGAACGACACACTCATCGATCCAGAGTTCGTCAAAGGCTTCACCGGCTCAATTGTCACGGCCGAAGCGACGGAATCGACCGTCCAAGCATAGGTGCCGTCAACCTCCGACCGCACACCTTGCGAGCTCACGCCGCTCACCTTGAATTGATGCTCACCACTCGCGAGCCCTGAGTAAATCATCGGCGACTGACAGACGGCTTCCGCCGCGCCGTCGAGCGAACAAGAGAAGGTGACTCCCGCTTGGTCCGCCTCAAAAGCAAACTGAATCGTCGTCTGCGAAGTGACGTGATCCGTCGGGAAAACACTCGAGATCTTCACGACCGGCGGAAGAGGGACGGGTGTCGGAGTCGGTTCTGGAGTCGGAACGGGTGTCGGTACCGGTGTCGGAACCGGAGTCGGCTCAGGCGTTGGCGTTGCACCGGGCGTCGGTTGTGGTGACGGTCCCGGCGTCGGTGTCGGGACAGGTGTCGCCGTCGGCAAAGGAGTCGGCGTCGCGCCAACGCAATCTTTCTTAAAGTAGCCGCGAATCTCGAGCGAAGCGCTTTTCGCTTTTAAACCCGAGCCAACGATTGAAAGGCGAAGCTGACCACCTTTTCTTTGAAGCTGCTGTAAAAAGATATTGGCGAGAATTCCGCCGCCCAATTTCATTCTCTCAAGACGAATGACGGCCGCGTTTGAGGAACCCTTTTTCAAATCGTCTTCCTCATCAAAGCCCACGCGGCCGTCGGGACGCGTGACTTCAAGACCGTTCAGACCGATTGAAATATTGGAGTTGCTCTTCGGCTTCTTTCCATAATCCAAACGGAGGACCATCGAAGTCACTTGGAAATCAGGATTCGCAATGATCGCGAGCGCCTCGGAATCAAAGACGAGATGTTGCCCACCTTCGATCTTCAAGGGAGTAAAGGTCTTAATGATCTCATTCCCACAGACTTTGCCGGGGCCCGAGCCCCCTGAGCCGGAGCCGCCGTTACCGGAACCGGGTCCCGGATTCGGAGAGCAACCAGTCGCGAGGATCGCGAGGCTTAAGGCCAGGACCAGCTTGGAGCCGAAAAAAGAAACACGACGGCATTGAGTGCTATCCATAAACAAACGTCCCCCTTGGATCGCACACTTAGTATCGGCAGATCGACGGCGAGATTCACACTAAGGACCTGTGAAGGTCCAGTTCTCTTTCCGGTACGGCAAATTACCAATAAAATCAGAAGTGTTCCCGATGTGAGACGATCTCAAACGTAGAAAGAGCCGTGGAATGACTAATTTTTCGTATACAGTCCGAACATCCTCCCGTACCGTTTCGACACGCTTTGCAAAAGTAAAACTGTTTACTTCTCTCTTCATCGCAATCGGATTTTCGCTCACCGGCGAACTCGCGAAGGCGGGTCCGTACATCGATCTCTCCTTGAGTCCCATCTACAAAGAAGCAAACGGAAGTATCCGTGAATCCGGTGGCAGCTGGACGGGTGAGGGCGCGGTCGGAACCGCGACGACGCTCGGCTACGATCTCCGGGCGACGTTCGGAGCTCTTCTCTTTGAGCGTCTCGTCGTGGGAGCGTCCGTAAATACCTTCAGTACGACCACCAAGCGGGGAGGCGCCGGCGGCGACACCGAAAAAGACGCGAAAGACGACAAGTTCGAATATGGGCCCACGCTCGGATTCGTGAATAAGGGTTTTCACGCCTCGCTCACGTACTTGATGGGTGGCACGCGCCGAAATGTCGATAAACAAAAAAGCTCA
>SXGU01366799.1_pt1 | contig 11510 bp, 9 predicted proteins | sample 3174531 | NCBI WGS metagenome assembly SXGU01 (sample SAMN11356863, study PRJNA531348) | freshwater metagenome | isolation source: freshwater sample F1-140 | place: China: Fuxian Lake, Yuxi | collected 2017-12-25
CAATAGAATGTTTTTTTGGAAAAATGAAAAATTACAGACACGTAGCATTCCGATTTGATAAGTCGATTAGAAGCTTCGTTTCATTCATTTCTTTTGTAGGAGTTTGCATATGGTTACGTTAAAAAGTCAACACGGCCTAGTGTAAAAAAATATGTTAATGAAATGATAGAGTGTTCTTTTAAATAATTGATAATCATACAAAAACCCTTTTTTAATATTTACTTAAGTTTTTACAGTTAAAAATTTCTTTATATGTTTTTAATTATAAAAAGTTGCATAGGGAAAAGTCTATGGCTTTTATGTTAAAAAATGTTTTTGTAAAAATTATATTGAAAAATTCGGAATATCTGGTAATAAAGAACTGTTTGTCTATTTTATAAAAAAATGAACAGAGTATTAAGCTTTATTACTCATTTGATGATTTTTTAGCAATATTTGAACTTTGTTTTTGTGTAGTTCTCGTTCTTTTTGCCATGCATGTAACAAAGTTTCACGTGAAACTTTTGGATTATGTGATAAAAAATGTTGTACAAAATTGATGTAAGCCCAAGCTTCTTTGGGGGCGGCGGGTGAAGTTTTTCTGCGAATAAATTCTAATTGCCACATATCAGCGAATTTTTGGTAGGTTGGCGGTGTACCTTTTATCCATTGTTCATTAAGCCAATCAATGCCAAAAGCTGTGAAATGGAAGTGATTACCAATTAGTGATTTGAAAAATACGCGTGTTTTTAAATCGTTTTTATAGGCCCCCTTAAGCATTAGAGTAGAAGAGGAGAGAGAGTATTCTTTTCCTCGCTGTGCACATGATAATGGGGGGATTTTTGGTTCTATTAAAATTTTACCTGTTTGTACAAAGGTGATAATACGCATAACAAGATGCATTTTGTCACCTTTGTTTGGAAGATGTAATTGATTTGCTAAATCTCTTAACTCCTGTACATGAAAAAAAGTTAATGCTTGTTTAAATTCGTTTATATCTTCATTATTTAATAATAAACATGCTTTTTCCATACTATTTTCCCAGGACTGTTTTCTATGAGCGATGAGTTGCAGTTTATCAGAATGCGTATTAAAATAAACAAGCATTTTGTGCATCGTTTAAAATAATGGTAGTATTTAAAATATATATTTAATGCGCCCGTAGCTCAATTGGATAGAGTGCCGGACTTCGAATCCGTAGGTTGTAGGTTCGATTCCTACCGGGCGCACCATTTTGAACTTCTTGTGCCCGTAGCTCAGGTGGATAGAGCGATAGATTCCTAATCTGTAGGCCACAGGTTCAAATCCTGTCGGGCACATTGATGTAAAGTTACTTTTTTATAAAGTTATTGTGGTGTTTTAAAGTTTCTAAAAATTCATTATGTTTCTGTTTATATTCTGGAATATCGGTGAAATTTGTTACCTTAGAGCAGAAAAAAATAAAAGGATTGTATGGGTACAAAAAATGTGCAGCCTCATAATGAATCTATTGGGGTTTCCGATTCTGGTGTAAACTATGTTATTATTGGTGCAAGTGCTGCAGGAATTGCGGCAGCAACTAGGCTGCGTATGTTTGATGCTCAAGCAACAATTTCTGTTATTACTCAAGAATCTACTCGACCGTATAATAAATGTTTTTTGGCTGATTATATAAGTGGAATAAAAGAACAAGAAGCACTTTTTTTAAAATCAGATACTTTTTTTAATGAACAGCGCATTACTTTGGTTGGCAGTACAAAAATAATTTCTATTGACGCTCAATTAAAACGAATTTTGAGTGCTGATGGAAAACAATTTTCTTACGATAAACTTTTAATAGCGACTGGTACAAATTCTTTTGTTCCTGAAAAATTTAAAACATTATTGGGTTCTGGTGTATTTATTTTTCATACACTTGAACAGATTACAAATATCATGACATTATGTAAGAAAAGACACATACGCAATGTTCTTGTTGTAGGGGCAGGGTTAAGTGGTCTTGAAGCAGCCGATGCTTTACTCACTCAATTTGGATGTAATGTTACTGTTATTGATCAAGCTCCGCATGTTTTGCATAGTCAGTTAACGGAAGATGCATCATTGTATCTTGAAAAAAGAATGCAACAGGTGAATGTTGTGTTTAAAGGTAATTGTACAGTTGAAAACATTGTAATACATAATGAACATGTGAGTGGTGTTGAATTTTCTGATGGAAACTTTCAAGAGATTGATATTATTGTGTGTGCAATGGGATCACGTGTAGATACCACTCTTTTGCAAGCTTCAGGTATTACATGGGGAGAGTATGGCATTGAAGTTGATGATTATTTGCAAACAAGCGTTTCAGATATTTTTGCAGCAGGAGATTGCATAGCAATTACTGATTTGTTAACAAAAAAACGTATGCGTAGTTGTATGTGGTCGGATGCTATGCAACAAGGAATGATTGCTGCTGATGTTATGTTTGAAAAGAAACGAACATATAATGGTTCAACTGTTTTGATAAGTACTGGTTTTTTTGGATTAAAATGTGCAATTTCAGGATCATTTAAGCACTGTCTTTTTAATTCAAAAACAGTGCTTAAGATTGAAAATGATACTTGTTATCACCATGTTATTGTTGATGATATCGGCCTCGTAACAGGATTTTTATTGCTTGGTGATACACAACGTGCCACGCATTTAAAGCGTTTGATAATGACTAAAACACCTTATCGTTAGGCTTTGTTTTTTTATTTGCCAAATAATCCAAAAGTAAACCAGCTTGTCCAACTTTGTGCGTTAATTGAAGCTTGATTAACATTTGAAACAGGTTCAAATGTTTCGCTCTGTTGAGTTGTCTCTTGAACTTCTATCGAAGCATCATTTTTTGATAAAACTTCAAATGATGGTTGTTCTAAAGAAGAATCTGCACTACTTGTTGATTCACGGTTGTTTATCGTTAGTTTTTGTGTTTCAACAAGTAAACTTGCATGTTTAATAGCTTCTTTTTCTTCAAATGAGGGATTTGTTATTTTTGAAAGTTCTTGAGCGCGTTGTAGTGTTACTTGTGTTATATTCTTCTGCCATTCTAGGATATCTTCATCTTCTTCGTTATTTGATTGGAAAGTTGATTGAAGTTCTGAAAATGGTTTGCTTAAACCACATGATGTTTTTGTAGTTTCTGAAATTGTAATAACTGGAATTTCTTTTTTAGATAGTTTTCTTTCTGTGAGAGTAGCAGCAAGAGCTACAGAAGCGTAAGACCGTTTTTGTTTAGGAAATGAAATTTCCCGTTTTGTGTGATTAGAGCGGTTATTTTTATATCGATGCTTTAAAGTTGATTGGGTAGCTTCTGTATTTATTTGAGAATGAGCGTCATATTTGTCGATGAAACATGATTGTTTTTCAGGTACAAGAGTAGCATAATGAGCAATATTTGTCGTTTGCTCACTCGCATTTACAGGGATCATGAAAATGAGAAAAAAAATAATAAAAAATTGTTTATTCATACAACATCCTTTTTTTATAAATGAATATTTTATATTTTTTTTAAGCATACAGTGCCTTACGTTATTTTAAAATAAATTTTTAATGAAAGATGCTTATCGGTTTGTAGAGCTTTCTTGTTTGGTTATGTTATACATAAGACCGAGCATAATACATAAAGTAATAAGTGATGAATTTCCATAGCTTACGAAGGGGAGACCAATTCCTTTAGTTGGAAAAAGTCCAATGGTTACAAATATATTAATAATTGCTTGTAAAACAATAAGTGTTGTAAACCCTTTAATGGTAAGTGCATGGAATGTTTTTTTCATATGCCAGCCTATTTTCATGCCATAATAAAGAATTAAAAAAAATAAGAAAATAATAATACAGCATCCAATAAATCCTGTTTCTTCTGCTATGATAGCGAAAATAAAATCAGTATGTTGCATGGGAAGGTAAAAAAACTTTTGTTTTGATTGTGATATACCGCTACCTAACCAATGTCCTGATCCGATGGCAATAAGTGATTGAATGATTTGAAAACCTGCTCCTTGCGGGTCTTTCCAGGGATCTAAAAAAGTAAATATACGTTTGAGACGATAAGGATATTTTAAAATTAAAAGTATTATAATGGGTATCATTGCACAGAAAGTACTTATCAAATAACGCATAGGAAATCCTGCCATAAAAAGCATTAAAAACGTTGTTGACGCAAGGGTTACGGCAAGTCCAAAATCTGGTTGAATTAAGAGAAGTAAACTTGTTGTACCAATGACAATGAGTAAAGGAAGATATGATTTTACGAAAGAAAAAGGTCGTTTTTCTCGTTCTGCTAAAAATCGCGCAACGTACAAAATAACTGTAATTTTCAAAAGTTCACTGGGTTGAAAAATAAGTAATTTAAGAGAAAGCCATCGTGATGATCCATAAATAGTAATGCCTAATGAAGGAATGAATGTACATGCAGTGAGTAGTAATGAAATTAAAAATGTGATGGGTACCATCGTGTAGATAAAATCAAGAGAAAGTGTGCTGATAAAAATAAAACTTAAACATCCAAGAAATAATCCGATAAGCTGTTTTTTTATAAAAAAGGTAGAAGAATTAAAAAGCTCAAGCGCAAAAATTGAGCTTGACGAATAAATGAACAGTAATCCAATAATCGTTAATGTTGCGCAAATACTTAAGAGTGTTTGCATGGAACGTAATGGTTTTTTATTTTCAAAATACATATGCATACTTGCTTTTTATGAAAAATAAGAAAAACGAAGCTTATTTGTCAAAAAAATTAAATAAAAGTTGTTTTTTAACGGTTGAAAGCTGTATTCTATGCAATAGATATGTGGTTATGACGGTTTAATCATTAAAATGGAGATGTTATGCTTAAATATGTATTGTCTATCTGGATGAGTGCGATGGTTGTTGGTGTATTGCACGCGTCTGCAGGAGGTAGCTTAGGAAATTTTGAGAGTCAAATGTTTGAAGTAATTCATGAAGTCGAGGAAGGGGAAGATGAGGTTTTTTTTCCCGAAGATGTGCAAATAGTATCACCTCCGTCAGAGCTTTCGGGAATTATTAAATCAATAAGTCGGGTTAGGGAATATTCTGTTGGGAATGTTGGAAAAAAAAGGAAAGTGACTTGGCATGAGGAAGTTAAAACTGCCGAATATACTCCTGGAGAACTTGTGCATCAAATGCAAGCATCACCGGCGCGATTATTAGAACAGGATTCAAGAGTAGATGCGATTTTTGAAAGCGAAATGGGTAGTGCTTATACCCACAAAATAAAATTGCGAGAAATGAAACTTAAAAGTCTTGAGGATGATCTTGAGTCTGCATTACGGCGTGCAAATGCATATGCTCAGCGTGAAGATGCTGATTTGGAAGAGTTATCGCAATTAATTATCGATAAAAATAATGCTTTAATGGCTTATAATAAGCAGTATGATGTTATGAGTTCCCTTGTTAGTGGACAGGTTTTGGAGAAAAGAAACGGTCAGTGTTACATTGATATGCCTGGATGGATGCTTGAACAACTTGATGCTATTTCAAACGTTATAAAAGATTTTGAAGAAGACTATTCCATTAAAATGGCCGAACATAATGAAATTGCGCGTTTATGTGAAAGTGGCGAGCTTTCATCTGAAGAAATTGAAAGAGCGTTAATTCAATGCGATAAACTTGAACTTGAATTAGATAACCTAGAAAAAATTATACCTTGCATTAAACAGGGATTTGAAATACTTTCTGCTGAACGAAATAAGTAGAGGGTTTATATGTCTTTGCTGAATGAAAAAAATGTGAATTAGAGTTGAAAAAGAAGTGATGTGCTAATAAGTGGAGAGTTTATGAAAAAAAGTATAGGTATTTATGATTTTTTGGTAATTGAGATTATTTTGATTTCGTGTGCGAATGCGGCAGTTGTTGCTGAGCGTGAACAATTACATCAAGGAAAGCGTATTCAATGGGTAGAAAATGTAGGGGTTCGTTTATATGATCCTCGAGGAGAAGGATTACAGGAATGGGAAAAAGGGAAGGATTTTGATCTTGAGCATGATTCTAAGGACGAGGGAAGTGTTTATACTTTTAAAGAAAAAAAACGAATTCGAGCACGATCTAATGTTTTTAGTGATCTTGAACAATTTGAGTTGGAATTTAAAAAATCTTTTCAAGATGTTCAGTTGTATTTACTTTCACCTAAGCGAAGTACTGCACAGTTGGCAATGAAAATTTCTCATAAAAATAAATGTTTAGGTGCATATAAAAAAGCATATAGGATGGTTTATCCAAGTGAGATTGATTTTCATCAAAAGAATGAATGGTGTTATTTTAATATACCAAAAGATTATATTGAACAGTTGCAATTTGATATTAAAAAAGAAATGGATCAATTGAAGGTAAAACATAGTAAGTATGATCAGTTGATGATTTTAATAGATGATCCGTTGTTACCTCCACGTGAGGCGGATGATATGTGTATTCAAGCTAATGATTATGCTATTGAGATACAAGATATGGAACGAATTTGTGAATTAAGACAGAATATCTTAAAAACTTTGTGTGATGAAAACGCAAGGTATGCATTGGAATCGATGGAAGAAGGATGGCTTAAGTTGGAGGAACAGGACAATTAATAATATATCTTTTATGGTAATATGCAGGTAGCTTTGTAGCTGTGTGTAAGTTTTTTAAAAAGAGTTCCCCTTTGTTGATAGTCTTTAAATAAGTCGTAACTTGATCCACCAGGGGACAGAAGGATTGTATCTTCTTGCGTCGCATGTTGTATTGATAATTCGAATGCTTCTTCGAGTGTTTTAGCTATGAGTGTGTTCAAATTATTTTGACGGCACCATTGAGCAAGCAGCTCTGCTTCGACTCCAAAACAGATAATTTTTTTTGTTTTACTTATTAAATGTGGAATATATACAGATCGGTCTATTCCTTTGCTCAGTCCACCCAATAGAAGAATGGTGTTTCGGCCAGCTATGTTTAAAGCACTCAGTGTTGATTCCATGATTGTTGCTTTTGAATCATTATAAAATGTTATACCGTTGATGGTATCGACATATTCCATACGATGTTCAAGGGGTTGATAGTGCGTGAGCAAAGTGTCAATTGTTTCGATTGGAAGATTGAGGCTTTCGATGACGGCTTGTATAAGTTCTCTGTTCCGTATTTTTGAATTTGACGCGTCTGATAACGCATCGATTTTGTCAAGATTTGAAGATGAAGAAGGTAAAATCCATTTTTTTATTTGATGTGTTTCCATGGGAAGGAATACATCGGCAACTTCAAGGGGTGCAATGAATACGTCGGTTGTTTGTTGTCCTGTTCCGATATTTCCTTTTGCACTGCAATATTCGTCAATAGTTTTATGTCGGTCAAGGTGGTTGGGGAAAATATTGGTAATTACGGCAATATGAGGTGCACATCGTGTTGTATGTTCCAATTGAAAGCTTGAAAGTTCAAGGACAATGTAATCGTAGAGATTTTGGTCAGGAAGACTATCAAACATGCCTGTTCCAATATTGCCACAAGCAATTGCTTTTTTCCCAAGTTGATTAAGTAGATACGTGATAACATCCACTGTTGTTGTTTTGCCAACTGATCCGGTTACTGCGATAACTGGCTGTGTACAATATTGAAAAAAAAGATCCACTTCATGAAGCCATTTGTCTTGAAAATCTATAAAAGGGGCGAGATCTATGCCTGGACTAGGAAAAATGTAATCATTTATTTCAAGAAATTGAGTTAAATAATCTGGCTGAATAAGCTGAACTTTGTGATTTCTAAGTAAACTTAATTCAAAAGGGTCTAATTCTCGTTTATCAAAGACCGAAATGTTCGCACCTTTTGACTGAAAAAAACTTAAAGCGCTTTTTCCTACAACTCCAAAACCCCATATACCAATTTTTTTGTTCTTAAAGTCTTTTTCCATCGTGGTTTCTTATCAATTTTGATTGAGAATTTGTTTGGTAGAGAGTATACTCGAAACATTTATGAGAATAAAGATTAAAAATGTTCAGATTAGTCAAAGGATTGTTCATGTCAGCAGAAAATAAGCTTAATGATACAACAGGAATGAAGGTTAGCTATAAAGATACGCTTAATTTACCACGTACTGATTTTCCAATTCATGCAAATGCTGCCATTGAAGATCCTAAAATGATTGATCGTTGGAAAAAAGAGCATTTGTATACGAAAGCCTTTGAGAAAAATAAGGGCGCAACAAAATATATTTTACACGATGGTCCACCTTACGCTAACGGGCACATTCACCTTGGTCACGCTTATAACAAGATCTTAAAAGATATTATTACTAAGTCTCAACGGATGATGGGAAAACATGTTCCTGTAACGCCTGGTTGGGATTGCCATGGATTACCTATTGAGTTTAAGGTTAATCAAGAAAATCCAGGGCTTCCAGCAGAACAATTAAAAGAAGAATGTCGTAAATACGCAGCTTCTTGGATTGATATTCAACGAGAAGAATTTAAACAGCTTGGCGTCGTGATGGATTGGGATAGGCCATATTTAACAATGTCTTCAGAATATGAAGCTGACACAGTTCGTGCATTTGGAAAGTTTGTTAAAGATGGGTATATTCAACGAAAAAATAAAACAGTTCCATGGTGTGCGCATTGTCAAACAGTGTTAGCATCAGCTGAAATAGAGTATCAGGAACGAAAAGATCCTTCTCTATATGTTTTGTTTACCTTAGCTCCTCAAGATATTGCACGTTTTTTTGAACTTCCTTCTGATGCATCGGTAAGCTTTGCGGTTTGGACAACAACTCCATGGACATTACCTTTGAATAGGGCGGTTTTTTTAAAGCCTGGAGCTTCTTATGATGTTCTTAAGGTTGACGGACGTTATATTATCGTTGGGTCAGCTTTATCAGATAACGTATGTAAAAATATAGGACAAGAAAAAAAGGTTGTTGCAACGTGTCAAGCAGAGCAGTTTGTTGGACTTTTTGTGGCGCATCCGTTTATTGATGGGTATACAGTTCCCGTTCTTGCGGATCATTTTGTTTCTTTAACTGATGGTACAGCATGTGTTCATTCAGCTCCTGGATGTGGTCCTGAAGATTATGAAATGGGATTGCGCTATGGTTTGGAAATTTATTCTCCATTATCAGTTGATGGACGTTACACAAAGGGAATTGTTCCTACAGAATTAGAAAATGTAAAAGTTACCGAAGCGCTCGGTTGGGTTATCACACAGCTTCAGGCGCATGGTACGCTTTTATTTAAATCGACCATTAAGCACTCATATCCACATTGCTGGCGTTGCCGTCAAGGGCTTATTTTTAGAGCAACAAAACAATGGTTTTGTGATTTAGGACATGCAGGATTGCGTGATAGAGCTTTGCAAATTATCGATGAGATAGAATTTATTCCTGAAGGAACGCACAATCGTCTTAAGGCATCGGTAATGGGGCGTCTTGAGTGGTGTTTGTCGCGCCAAAGGGCATGGGGTGTTCCTATTATTGCAGCATTATGTACCGACTGTGAGGGTATGTATACCAATTCTGATATGATTGAATTGGTTGCTCAAAAAATTGAACAAGAAGGTATGGAATATTGGGATAAAGTTACCCTCAAAGATATTTTGCCTGTAAACGCATGTTGTTCGTTGTGTGGTGGAAAAAATCTGATCAAAGAGGTTGATATTCTTGATGTGTGGTTTGATTCTGGGGTAAGTCATTATGCTGTTTTGGCGCGAAATCCAGATTTGCAGTATCCAGCAAGTATCTATTGCGAAGGAAGCGATCAGCATAGAGGATGGTTTCAAAGTTCATTACTCACAGGAGTTGCATTAACAGGAAAATCGTTTACTAAAACAATTTCGACACATGGTTTTACGGTTGATGAACAGGGCCGTAAGATGTCAAAATCGCTGGGTAATGTTGTTGCTCCTGCGCAAATGATTGCTCAATTGGGAACTGACGGATTGCGTCTATGGGCAGCATCTATTGATGCTTCCAGTGATGCGGTTGTATCAGAATTGTTACTGACAAACATAAAGGAAGTATTTAGAAAAATTCGCAATACTTGCAGATTCTTAGTATCAAACCTTTATGATTTTGACTATGAGAAAGATGCAGTTCCTTTGAAAAATTTAAAAGCAATTGATGCGTATATTGTGCATGAATTGAAACTTTTGAGTGATGCTATTCGTATATCGTATGAAAAAACTGATTTTACAGCAGTAATGCATCAGTTTTCAGATTTTTGTTCTGTTGAATTAAGTGCGTTTTATCTTGATATTATCAAAGATCGTTTGTACACCGATAAAGCAAATGGGTATGCTCGTCGGTCAGCTCAAACAGCTTGTTGGATACTGCTTGATACATTGACACGATTGATGGCACCTATTATGTCTTTTACGGCAGAACAATTGTCAGATAATTATCAAAAAGATAAGGCATGCTCAATTCATTTACAAGATTTTGTATCGCTTCAAGATGCATGGTATTGTGATGCGCTTGATGCGTTCAAAGATCAAAGCGATGAAAAAAGTGAAGAACTTTTCATTAAGTATTTTTATAAAAAAAGAGAGCAGCAGTGGAGATCCTTACGAGAACTTCGATCAGTACTATTAAAAAGCATCGAGGTTTTACGTCAACAAGGGTTGGTAAAACACTCATTAGAGGCTAAGGTGGCTGTTGCTATGAATATACAACAAGAAACGGCAGCGATGGTAAAAACATTACTGCATGATATTGAACAAAAAGGTGAGAAGAAGGAAGCATTTTTAAAAGAATATGCAATTATCTCGGCATGTGATATTTGTGAAACAGATGAAAATGAAGATGTTACAGATTGGTCAGAAGAAGATGCCGACGCTCATGGCTATTCTTTTTACGCGGATGCTTCACTTGGATTTTTTGTTAAAGCAAGCCATGCAGATGGTGTTAAATGTCCTCGTTGTTGGCAATGGGATATAAGCGATCATGGACAAGGCTTATGTACTCGTTGTGGCGTGATTGTTGATAAAAAAGACTAAAAAATAAGGGCCTATTGCAGGCCCTTATGTAAAATACAAACTAAATTAACGTAGTTTTAGTCTTTTTGTTTTGGAGCTTTTCTTGGTGTTTCTGGAGTAACACGTTCTGGTGTTCTCCCATTTTTGCGTGGTCACGTCGCGGCTTATTGGTAAGCCATGTACGTTTTTTATTTTCATCTACGTTTTTTGTACTCTTTTTGCAAGATTTTTTATTGCAAGAAGGTTTTTTTGCTTTTGCTTCATGAGTCACTGAATTACTCATTGTGCTATATTCAGCATAACAAGATGAAACAAGTGAAACCGCTACAATTAACATAGTATTTATAATGCGCTTATTCATAATTACCTCCGTTTTTTAGATTATTATAAGCTTTACGTTTTTAGCATACTCAATTTAACGATCAAAATTCAATAAAATCTTTTGGTGTTGTAGATGTTCAATTAAAATGTCCGAATGAAATTCAATAGAAATGTCCGAGCTTAAATAAGCTAGAAAAAGAGCTCCTGTTTTTGAGATAATTTTTTGTAAAAAATCAGAAAAACCTCAAAAAAAAGGAGCCCTATGAGGA
>SXGU01491095.1_pt1 | contig 11510 bp, 8 predicted proteins | sample 3174531 | NCBI WGS metagenome assembly SXGU01 (sample SAMN11356863, study PRJNA531348) | freshwater metagenome | isolation source: freshwater sample F1-140 | place: China: Fuxian Lake, Yuxi | collected 2017-12-25
GCAATGCACCCCGCCTGAATTTTCCGCCACATTACCGCCAATGGTGCAGGCCAGTTGTGAGGACGGATCCGGCGCATAGTAGAGGCCATAGGGCTGTGCCGCAGTGGAAATGGCCAGATTGCGTACACCCGGTTGTACCCGGGCGGTACGGTTGTGAGGGTCAATCGCCACAATGCGGTTGAGCCGGGCCAGGCTGAGTACGATGCCGGTTTCTACCGGCAAGGCACCGCCGGACAGGCCGGTGCCGGCTCCCCGTGCCACCACCGCAATACCGGCCGCGTGGCAAATACGCAGTACCGCCTGCACCTGCTGCTCGTTATGCGGCAGGACAACCGCCCGTGGCAGGCGACGGTACGGGGAAAAACCATCGCACTCATAAGGCGTCATTTCCTCAACGCTGGTCAACAGGGCATCGGCGGGCAGGCAGGCGGTCAGCCGCTTCAATACCTCAGGGGGCAGGGCTTCGGGCATCTGGAACTCCGGGGCGTAAATGCAGGTGATGAGCCGGTGAACCCGGCATAAAGGGGGCCGGGGTGCCTTCAAGCCAGGCAGTGTGCTGATCGCGGTAGTGTGGTGACAGCGGATGGCCTGATTGACCGCCCGGCATCTGGAACAGTCCGTCCGCCAGGTGGTTTGGCGCAATGACCAGCCGTTCGCTGGCTCCGTGCCGGTCATTCAGTACCTTGACACAGAAGGTGTTGCAACCGGCTGCCGCAGGCGTGTCCATATCCAGCAGGGGGGCCAACAGCGAAAATGAACGGCTGAACGGGTGACTGACCTCAATCGGGTTGAGGCTGCCCCAGGTTCGGGTGATGAGGGTCGGGGTTGAGTCGGCCAGACGGCGAGCGGCGGCCCGCAGGGTGTCCTGCAGAAAGCGGATCCGGTCATGCGTGTAGCCCGGCGGTACCACCCCGGCGTCAAGCAGGGCGCGCAGCGGGGTTTCCTGTTCGCGCCACTGGTAGACAAAATCGCTGGACGCGGCCCGGGCCGGTGCGATCAGCGGGCCAAACAGTTGCTCCGCCAGAATCTGCCGCCAGGTCACCAGTACACCGATGCCGATGCTGTCGGCCTGCATGTGTCCATTCCAGGCGTCAATCGCCTGCATCGCATCGGTTAGAGCCGGTTCACCGGCTTGGGGAATCCCCCGGGCCAGCGTCCGGTAGTATTCATAAAATTCGCTGACCGTATCCAGTTGCAGGGCCAGCAGCGCGGTTTCGTCAACCCGGGGTTGCCGGGCCAGTTCCGAGCGGATGCGACGAGCCCGGTAGCTATGCGAAAAGGCATGCGACACCACGTAGGGGTAGTCCTTGCCCAGGGTGCGGTTGTTGGCCGTTACCAGGTAGCCTTCAGTGGGTTCCACCAGACGCGGCAGTTGATCCGGCGGAATATAGCCCTGCCAGCCAGTGGCGGGCTCATGCCAGGGCACGCTGACCCGACCATCAAAGCCGGTACGCACCGGAATAAAGCCGGTATAGGTCCAGCCAATCCGGCCCTGTGCATCGGCCAGCACCACGTTTTGCGGCGGGGCTCCGGCCCGGTTGAACAGGGCAATACCATCGGCCAGGGTGGTGATCTGATCCAGTTCCAGCATGGCCAGATTGATGGTTTCCGGCTGGAGTGCGGTCCAGTGAATGGCCACCGGATGTCCCAGCAGTGGAGCGGGCGATACCGGACCCCAGCGGGTCTCGGTGACGGTGAGTCGCTGCGGCGGTTCGTTTTTTACCTGAATCCACTCGTCGCGGTAGGTATAGGCCTTGAAGCCTTCCGGGGTGCGGTAGTGATCGGGATGGGCCGGATCGGTCTCAAGTTGTACCAGATCCAGCAAATCGGCATCGATATTGGTAAAGCCCCAGGCCAGGTGGCCGTTGCTGCCAACCACCACCAGCGGCACTCCCGGCAGGGTTACGCCGGCCAGCATCCGCCCCTGATAGTGCAACACGGCCCGGTACCACACATTGGGGACACCCAGTGGCAGGTGCATGTCATTGGCCAGCAAGGCCCGGCCATCGGCGGTGCGGCTACCGGCCACCGCCCAGTTGTTGGAGCCAATGGCCGGAGGTTCGGACTGGACGGCCCCGGCCAGTGTCGGCACGGCGGGCTGCCGCGCCAGGTAATCACGCGGAACCGGCTGGGGCGGATGGCGTGACTCCGGCCCGCCGATCAGGGGCTGGGCGTCGGCGTCAGTGTCCGGGGTGAGGAAGGCGGTTACCTCAGGCGGCAGGGTGCGGGTCATGAGGGTCAGCATGCGTTCGTCGTTTTCAAAACCGTTCAGGGTCTGAAACATGCCAAGGGCCACCAGAATGCTGTCTTCAGGCCGCCACGGTTCAGGACGGTACTGGAGCAACCGGAACTCCAGCCCCAATTCGACCGATTGGGTCAGCACCGCGTTGACGCCCTGGCTGTAGGCATCAAGCAGGTCACGCTGGGTCGCTGGCAGGGCTGCCACCACCTGCCGTGCGACCGATTCAAACGGGTACAGCCGCTGTCCCCGGTCGAAGCTTGCGGCCCGGTTTCCCAGGATTTCGGCCAGGCGACCGGCGGTCTTGCGCCGCATCAGATCCATCTGAAACAGCCGCTCACGGGCGTGGAGATAGCCCAGGGTGCGGTAGGCATCCCGCGCACTGTCCGCCGTGATGTCGGGTACGGCCCGGTTATCAAGGCTCACCTCAACCGGGGCCGACAGCCCCGGCAGGTTGATCGTCCCGTCCAGTACCGGCAAGGCCTGCGCCACCCGGCTGATCTGATAACCGGTCGGTGCCACGACCAGCAGCAGGGCCAGGCCCAGCAGATAAAATACCCGTTTGCCATTCATCATGATGCCAGCCCGAAGGGATTAGTCCGATTGCAAATCACGGGAAGCCTGTATTCCGTTCCAGGGTTCGTACAGCCCGGTGGTGGCCACACCGAATACATCCAGGATACGGCCTGTGGTTTCGTCGATGATCTGCTCAAAACTTTTGGGTTTGCCATAGAAGGCCGGCAGCGGGGGAAAAATGATGCCGCCGGCCTCGGTAATGGCAGCCATGTTGCGGATATGGATCAGGTTCAGCGGCGTTTCGCGTGGCACGACGACCAGACGACGCCGCTCTTTCAGGGTTACATCGGCGGCACGGGCGATCAGATTGCTGGAATAGCCGTGGGCAACGGCTGCCAGGGTTTTCATGGAACAGGGCGCGATAATCATGCCCCGGGTGGCGAAGGCACCGCTGGCGATGGCGGCTCCCAGGTCGTGATCGTCGTAACTGACATCCGCCAGGGCGTGGACACTGGCCCGCTTGATGCCCAGCTCGTGTTGCAGGTTGAGGGCACCGGTGCTGGAAATGATCAGGTGGGTTTCAACGTTTTCGAGTTGCCGCAATACCTGCAGCAGACGGATGCCGTAAATTGCCCCGGTGGCACCGGTAATTGCGATGATGACCCGGTTCATGCCAGCCACTCCGGCAAACGATCCGCAGCATCCACCAGGGCGTCGATCATGCTGACCCCCGAACTGGTGTGACCGGCCTGGGCCAGCAGAATCAGTTCTGCACGAGGCAGGGCCGCCGCCAGCAGACAGGATGACTCCACCCGGCAGGTCATGTCCTGCTCGCCATGAATCAGAATGGCCGGTAAATGGGCAATCCGTTCACAGTCCTCCAGAATCTGGTTGTCACGAATAAAGTAGCGGTTGACGGCATAATGCAGTTCCAGCCGGGTCTGGTGGAGGATGTCCGCCGGGCTGGTTTTGGTGGGCGCGAGTCGGGGATCAAACCCGTCGCCCAGTATCACCTGACTCCCCCAGGTATACCAGGCCAGGGCGGCCTGTTCGGCGAGGCGGTCATCTCCGCCGTTGAGTTGGCGGTGCAGGTGCGCCACCCGATCCTCCGCCGAGGCAGCAGGATCATCGCCAAAGCAGTCATTCCAGGTAGCCGGGTAACGCTGGCGGAGTTCATCACCCAAAAACCACTGCATGTCAGCCTGGCGCGCCAGAAAACTGCCGCGAAGTATCAGACCGCTGACCCGGTCAGGATGACGCTGGGCATACAAAAGACCCAGGGTACTGCCCCAGGAACCGCCGAATAAAACCCATTGTTCTACCCCCAGATGCTGACGAATGGATTCCATGTCATCCAGCAGGTGTTGCGTGGTGTTGTGTTCGGTCAGCCCGGCCGGGGTGGAGCGACCCGAACCGCGCTGATCGAACAGGATGATGCGATACCGGTCAGGGTTGAAGAAACAGCGGTGATAGGGTTTGCAGCCGGAACCCGGGCCGCCATGCAGTACCACGACCGGAATACCGAGCGGATTGCCGCAGGTCTCGACCTGGAGCGAATGGACGCCACGGGTCAGTTGCAAGGATTGATCGGGTTCCAGTTCTGGATACAATGTTTTCATGCTAATACTCAATGCAGGTGAATTTAATGCAAGCAGGTAAAAATGTTTTCATGCCAATACTCAATGCAGGTGAATTTAATGCAAGCAGGTAAACCGGTGTCAAGGCCGCTGATTTATAAGTATTTAAGGGGCCGGGGTTATATTCTGCTCGGGCTGCTTTTTATGGGTTTTGTTTTGCTGGCCGGTATGCTGTTCCGTAATCTGTCCCACTTCGATACCGTGCGTTCCTATGTGGACTATTCCCACCGCATCCTGCTGGTGACACTCGACATGCAGGGTATGTTGTCAGAGTATCTGGACATCAAAAACCCGTCGCTTGATTCAGGGCAGGTCAGGCAGGTGTCGGACGAGTTGCAGCGATTGGCGGAAAGCACCCACCATGCCCAGGCAGACACCCCTTCGCTGTTACTCGAAACCAAAACCCTGATACTGGATGCCGGCGATCGGCAGCATACCCCGCAGGAGCGTCAGGCCATTTTGCTGGATGCCCTTACCCTGACCGGTCACATGCTGGATGCCGAAACCCAGGAACGTGACAAGCAGGTGGATGAAATTGCCCATACCATCGCCCATGAAGTTATACTGGCAGGTGGGGTTCTCATGCTTTTTATAGTACTTATTATCGTGTTTGTGCAGCGCAGTATTCTGGCACCCCTGCAGGATTTGCGACTGCTATTGCTCAATCTGGCCCAGGAGGACTTTACACCGATGCAGACCGGGCATCTCGATCCCCTGTTGGTACCCATTTTTGCCAGCTACAACGAAATGGTGCTGCATCTGGCCGAACTGGAGGAGTCCAAACGTCATTATGCCGAGTCATTGCAGCACGAAGTCCGTTCTGCTACCCGGGCCATGCTGGAGCAACAGGCCAGTCTGGCCGAGGCCGAAAAAATGGCAGTTCTGGGGGAAATGGCCGCCAGTATTGCCCACGAACTGAGAAACCCCCTGGCTGGCATCCAGACCTGTTGCGTCAATATCCGCAATGAAACCGCAGATGCGGATGTGCGGGAACGGCTGGACATGGTCGTGGCGGAACTTCGCAGAATGGGGCGTCTGCTCAACGAATTACTGGAACGCGGTCGACACGAACCGGTGGTCGCGACGGACTGTGAACTGGGTGCGCTCATTCGTGACCTGGCGACCCTGACGCGCTATCAGATTTCACCGAAAATCCGGCTGGAGCTGCGATTGCAGCGAAATCTCACGGCCCGGGTTCCGGAATGCCGACTGCGCCAGACCCTGCTCAACCTCATTCTGAACGCTGCCCATGCCATTGGTGACAACGAGGGCAGTATTGTCGTCGAGGCAGAACGTCAGGCCCAAACCATCCGTCTGACCGTATCCGATACCGGGCCTGGTTTCAGTCCCGAATTTCTGCAGAAGGACATCCGGCCCTTTGCAACCGGACGGGCAGGCGGAACCGGACTGGGACTCGCCATGGTCAAGCGGTTTGTATACGATTTGGGCGGTCATCTGGCCCTGGAAAATCGCCAGCCCCACGGTGCCTGTATCCGTCTCACCATACCGGGCGATCAGTTGCCGCACTGAGCCCCTCACGGCACCGCTACCCGGCGCAGCAATTCCCGTATGCACTGATCAGCGGTGATGCCCTCGGCTTCAGCCGTATAGGTCAGGATCAGGCGGTGGCGCAGGATGTCCGGAGCCAGGGTCTGGATGTCCTCCGGTGCCACGTACTGCCGTCCCTTGAGCCAGGCCCGGGCACGGGCCGCCCGATCCAGGGCGATGGTGGCGCGGGGACTGGCTCCGTACTGCAACCAGCCATCGAGTTCCTCGGCAAAAATGCCCGGATTGCGGGTGGCCAGTATCAGTTGTATCAGGTATTCCTCCAGGGCATCCGCCATATAAACATCGGCAACCTGCTGGCGGGCGGCAAACAGGGTGGTCTGCCCGATTGGCTTCGCATCAGTGACGGGTGGGTCACGCACTTCATCCCGTGCCAGTTTCAATATGGCCCGTTCGTGGCGGGGTTCCGGGTAGGCGATGCGTAAAAACAGCATGAAACGGTCAAGTTGTGCCTCCGGCAATGGGTAGGTACCCTCGTGTTCCAGCGGATTCTGGGTGGCCATCACCATGAACAGGGAGGGGAGCGGGTAGGTTTCACGCCCAACCGTGATCTGACGTTCGGCCATGGCTTCCAGCAGGGCTGATTGCACCTTGGCCGGTGAGCGGTTGATTTCATCGGCCAGCACCAGATTGTGAAACAGGGGGCCTGGCTGAAACTCGAAACTGCCATCCTGCGGGCGGTAAATGTCGGTGCCGGTGAGGTCGGCGGGCAGCAGGTCCGGGGTGAACTGGATGCGGTGAAAGTCAGCCTCAATCCCCTGGCTCAGTACGTTGATGGCCCGGGTTTTGGCCAGACCGGGGGCACCTTCCACCAGCAGGTGGCCATCTGCCAGCAGGGCAGTGAGCATGCGCTCAATCAGAACATCCTGGCCAATGATCCGCGATTCCATCCAGGCCTTGAGTGTCTGGAAGGATTGCTGGGCGTCGGTCAGGTCAGCGTTGGAAACCATAGGCGGTGTTTTGCGGGTTGCTTGCGGTAAAATGCGGCCATTATCCCTGTCCTTTTTTGATATAGCCACATGATTTTATCGCGAAGAGCGGCGACCTGCCTGCACCGGTTGATGCCCTGCCTGGTCTTGATTGTTCTGGTCTGGTTTCCGGCCTGCACGCCCCACCGGGAAGAACCGGTGTCTGCGGCCCGGTTACCGGTGAGTACACAGTCGATTCGTTTGTTCAACACGACCCTGCTGGCCGAACTCTACACCACGGCAGACGGGCGACCGGGTTTTGATTTCAAAACCGCCGGTTTGCTGCCGGTTCGCTGCCGTATTGATCATCAGGGCCGCACGCCACTTTACATCCACCCACAGCAATCCTTTCTGCTTGACCGGGATTATCAGGCCTGGCCCCTGTTGACCGGGGAACAGGCGCGTCACCGTATCCTGGCAGCCCCCCTCAACGAGACCGCCCGCCAGAGCGCGTTACGCCGCCTGTGGGGTGAGTCGCCGCTCGCACCGGCCAGCCTGCTGGCTTTTGGCCTGGTCACATCTGCCCCGGCGGCCACCCCGGCGGTGCGTGGTTTGCTCCGGCGGCCCGACAGTATGCCTGCCCTGGCACTGGATACCCGCCAGGTGTCGGGCCGGGCTTCGGTGCCCCTGTATGGAATCCGCCCGGGTACCCTGGCGGAAGCCTGGCTGTTTTTTCCCGACCAGGCCGGAAGCCACGGGGGCGTCAGTCTGCGACTGGGGCTGGAGATTGAGCAAACCCGGCGATCCGTCAACATTCCGCTGACGGTGCAATAAGCCAGCCGCCTCGCCGTCTAACCGGGCAGCAGGTGTTACAATGGCTGCCCCTTCAAACCTGAATGAGTCCTTGATCATGTCATTGATACGCCCCTTCCGGGGTCTGCGTCCGCAACCGTCCCGGGCTGCCGAACTGTTGGCCCCGCCTTACGATGTTGTCAACACCGCCGAAGCCCGTCGGCTGGCGGAGGGTAAACCCTGTCATTTCCTGCACGTCTCCCGGGCGGAAATTGATCTGCCCGAAGACATCGACCCGCACGATGACCGGGTTTACCACCAGGCGGCCCGGGTTTTCTCCGCCTGGATAAACGACGCCGTGCTGATACGGGACGAGCAGCCCTGCTACTATGTTTACCGTCTGGTGATGGACGGACGCACCCAGATCGGGTTGGTAGCGGCGGCCAGTGTCGCGGCGTATCAGGCCAACCGTATCCGGCGGCACGAATGGACCCGTCCCGACAAGGAGGATGACAGGGTCAGGCACATTGAAGCCCTGTCGGCCCAGACCGGGCCGGTTCTGCTGTTTTATCCTCCCAGCCCGGAAATCGACCGGCTACTCGCCGGTCTGGTTGAGTCGCCACCTGCCATGGATGTCACGGCCCATGACGGCGTCCGTCACAGCATGTGGGTAGTCACCGATGCCACGGCCATCACCACCCTGACCGCCGCCTTCGAGGCATTATCCGCCCTCTACATTGCTGACGGCCACCACCGTTCGGCTGCCGCCGCCCGGATTGCTGACAAACAACCCGACGACGCCGCCCGGGCCGGATTTCTGACGGTTTGTTTTCCCCATCATCAAATGCACATCATGGAATACAACCGAGTAGTTCGCGACCTTAACGGCCATACCCCGGCGAGCCTGCTGGAGGGTATCCGTCAGCACTTTCAGGTCGACGCCCTGCCGGAACGCTTCAAGCCGGCTGCCAGCGGTACCTTTGGCCTTTACCTTGAGTCAAGCTGGTACCGGCTCTCCATTCGGCCTGAGCGGATTCCGGCTGATCCGGTCGGTCGACTGGATGTCAGCCTGCTGCACCGCTACCTGATCGAACCATTGCTGGGTATTCACGACCCGCGCCGGGATCACCGTATCGACTTCGTGGGCGGCATTCGGGGTCTGGAAGAACTGGAAGCCCGGGTTGATTCCGGGGAAATGGCACTTGGCTTTGCCCTGTACCCAACCCGGATCACTGACTTGATGGCGGTTGCCGATGCCGGTGAGGTCATGCCGCCCAAATCCACCTGGTTCGAACCCAAACTGGCCGACGGTGCCGTCAGCCTGGTTTATTAAGCCGGGGCACCTGCGTTCATACGGGTGTTATATGCCCGATTCACAATCAAAACCGTTTATCCCTCATTCTGGAGTATTCCCATGCAGCGTCTCAAAACCTTGTTGATCGGCAGCGGATTGCTGCTTGCCACCTCGCAGATTCTGGCTGAATCAGCCCGGGATTATGTCAGTGTCGTCGGTTCATCCACCGTCTATCCCTTTTCCACCGTGGTGGCCGAGCAGCTCGGGCGAACCGCCGGTATCAAGACTCCAAAAATTGAATCCACCGGCACCGGTGGCGGCATCAAGCTGTTCTGCAGTGGCGTCGGGGTTCAATACCCGGACATTGCCAATGCCTCAAGAACCATCAAGGCGTCTGAACTGGAAGCCTGTGCCAAGGCGGGTGTCAAGGACATTGTCGAGGTCAAGATCGGTTACGACGGCATTGTCATCGCACACGCCAAAAGTGAGCCGGGATTTAACCTGACCCGCAAGGAAATTTTCCTGGCCCTGGCCAAAACCGTCCCCGATCCGGCCAGCCCCGAGAGCGGCAAGATGGTCGATAATCCCTACAAAACCTGGAAGCAGGTGAATCCGGCCTTCCCGGATACCAAAATCGAGGTACTCGGCCCTCCGCCCACCTCAGGCACCCGCGACAGTTTCGTGGAGCTGGCGATGGAAGGCGGCTGCCAGGGGTTCAAATGGATCACCGAACTCAAAACCCGCGATGAAGCCAAATTCAAGGCCCTGTGTCATACCGTGCGGGAAGATGGCGCGTTTATCGAGGCCGGTGAAAACGATAACCTGATCGTGCAGAAACTGATTGCCAACCCCAGGGCACTGGGCGTATTCGGCTACAGTTTCATGGAACAAAATACCGACCAGATTGCCCCGGTGCAGGTCGATGGCGTGGCACCGGAATACGACACCATTGCCGTTCAGAAATACCCGATTGCCCGTCCGCTTTACTTTTATGTCAAAAAAGCCCACGTCGGCATGATCAAGGGTATTGATGCCTATATTGCCGAATTTACCAGCGACAAGGCGACCGGTGACGAAGGGTATCTGGCTGACAAGGGACTGATTGCCCTGCCGGCTGCGGAGCGCAAAACCGTGGCCGCCAATGCCAGGGCACTTAAAACCCTTGAAATGAAATAACCCCCTCTCGCGAGGGGGCTGGAAGGATGGCAGGAAGCCAGCGGAAAACTACCCCGTTGAGCGACGGCGTCACTCAACGGGATGAAGGTACGGTATCAGGTACCGACCACGCCACCGTCGTCGCGGGTGACCACGACAATACCGGAACGCGGCTTCACTGCACCTGCCTTGCTGCGGGTGGTCGGGCCGTTGATGCCACTGTCAGGCCAGGTTGAGTTTTCGGTGTAACCGGTCACCCAATCCTCGCCCGGGTGCTGGATCCCTACGAAAAAGGTTTTTCCGTCAGGAGTACTGATGACGCCCGTGACTTCGCAGTTGCGCGGGCTGGTCAGGAATCGGCGGGTTTCGCCCGTGACCGGATCGGCACACATCATGACGTTACCGCCGATGTTGACCCAGTCGCCGGTGGCGTTACCCACCTGATCGGTCTGAATCCACAAACGACCTTCACGGTCAAACCACAGCCCGTCCGGGGCACCGTAATCATCGCCCTTGATAGTGCCCTTGTAGCCATCGTGGCCGTCCGCAGTGTAGGTGCTGCCCAGGGTTTTGGTGGTTGCCTTGTCACCGCACTGGACAAAAATATCCCACTCAAATACGGTGGCATCCGCCTTGCCATCCTGTTCCCGCCAGCGAATGATATGACCGAAATCATTATCCGGACGCGGGTTGGCCGCATCCACCACCGGGTTTGCGCTCGCCGCCTTGCTGGTGCCATCGGCCAGATTGGCCGAGGCGGGCGTGTTGCCACGACGGCTGTTGTTGGTCAGGGTAAGGTACACTTCACGGGTGTCAGGATGCGCTGCGACCCATTCCGGTCGATCCATCATGGTGGCACCCAGACGATCCGCCGCCTGACGGGTTTTCACCAGAACCTCGCCCTGATCGGCGAAGCCATTTTCCGGGGTCAGGCCGTTTTCACCCCAGACCAACGGCATCCAGGTACCACTGCCGTCAGCCTCGAAACGGGCGACGTAAAGGGTTCCGGTATCCAGCAACTGGCGGTTGGCGGCATCGTTGTTGCGGTCGTACTTATTGGCACAAACGAACTTGTAAACATATTCGTTACGTTCGTCGTCACCCATGTAAACCGCCACAACCTGATTCGGGTCGACCACGTGCATCGCGCTTTCATGCTTGAAACGGCCCAGTGCGGTACGCTTGACCGGCTTGCTGGTCGGATCAAAGGGATCGATTTCCACCACCCAGCCAAAACGGTTGGGTTCGTTGGGGTGCAGGTCAGCACGGAAGCGTTCATCAACCTCATGCCAACGGTAGCCAAATCCACCCTTGACCACACCGTAGCGCAGCATCGCCGGTACGTCAGCGGCTTCGTTCGAGAAATAACCGTTCCAGTTTTCCTCGCAGGTCAGGTAGGTGCC
>SXGU01150472.1_pt1 | contig 11507 bp, 10 predicted proteins | sample 3174531 | NCBI WGS metagenome assembly SXGU01 (sample SAMN11356863, study PRJNA531348) | freshwater metagenome | isolation source: freshwater sample F1-140 | place: China: Fuxian Lake, Yuxi | collected 2017-12-25
ATCCGGACATAGTCTCCCGCTTCGACCTCCGGGCGGAGCGCTGCATAGTCCCGGTCGAGATGGACGCAGCCGACGGCGATCGTTAGCGTGCCTCCATCGGACATCGCGTCGCGCGCATTGTTCGCCAGATTGATGATGCAGGCGTTGAGCTGCGCACCATCTACCAGCGCCGTCATGACTCCCGGCTGGCAATCGAGCCTGACCTGGATGTCCTCGCCAAGGGTGCGGTCGATCAGGCTCACGTTCTTCCTGATGAAGTCGCCGATGTCGACGATCTCGGGTCTGAGCGGCTGCCGGCGTGCGAACGCGAGCAGGCTTCGGGTAAGTTCGGTGCTGTGCTTCGCGGCGGACAAAGCCGCTTCGATGAATTTCGGTGCATGAGGATCGTCCAGTCCGAAATCCTGGAGCCGGGCGAGGTTGCCCATGATCACGCCGAGCTGGTTGTTGAAGTCGTGGGCGATGCAGCCGGTCAGCTCGCCGATCGCTTCCATCTTCTGGGACTCGCGAAGCTGGGTGGCGAGAGCGAGTCGTTCCGCCTCGCCGCGTTTGCGCTCGGTGATCTCGTGGATCACTCCGGCCATACGCTGGGTGCGGCCGTCAGCGGCCTGGAGATTGCGACCGGTGATCTCGATCCATCGGATGGCGCCATCGCTTCCGATCACGCGCGTCTGCACGGTGAAATCGGCGCTGACTCCTTTCAGGCAGTCGTTCAACGCCTGCCTGGTATGGCCGACGTCGTCGGCGTGGACCAGCTGCAGGAAGTCGCTCAGCGCGCCGGGGAATGTGCCGGAAGGTACTCCGATGATCTCCTCGAACGGCCCCGAATATCGGGGCTGGGTCTCTCCGGCTTCCCAGATCCAGCTTGCGATGCGGCCGGCACCCTGGGCGAAGTTCAACCTCTCCTCGCTGTCGCGCAGGGCTTTCACCGTCGTGCGCAACTCGGTGGTCGTTACCACGAGCCGGCGGTTGTTCCAGGCGAGCACACTGACGAGCCCCAGGCTGGCCAGGCCGAGAGCCACGACCGCGGCGAGCAGCCACCGGGTCACGCTCGTGGCCTGATCGTGGAGCTTGTCGCGAATAGTCACCGAGGCAGTTCGCGCATCGCGGACCAGCACGGACAGGGGCTGCGCGATCCGCGCGAAGGCGGCCGCCAGGTCGCGTGCGCCGTCGGTCGAGAGTCGCGGGCCGGACGCGCGGCCCAGAATCCCGTCGGCCGCCGCGATCGCCGCGTCGATGCTGTCGACCGTGGCCTGGTGGCGATCGGTGATGGCGGCGAAGATCGGGCTGCTGCGGGCGCTCTTCAGGGCGTCGTTGCGGCTGTAGAGCACGTCGATCGCGGTCTGGATCTGCGCGCGCCCGATGGTGGGATCGCCCGCCTCGGCCCGCTCCACCGCGGTGATCACGGCCTGATACTCGAACTCGGCCCGATACAGCATCCAGCGATCTTCGCCCGATGCCATGTTGACCATGCTGTGCTGCAGGGTGCGGGCGTTGATCAGCGTGACCAGCGGCACCGCGAGCAAGGTCGCATAGACCAGCGCAAGCACGGTGACGCCTGCGCGGACGGCCGACCCGGGAGAAAACAGACGCCGATCCGCCATTGCTGAACCCAGACCTACCGTCGCTATTGGAATTCGAACCGAGTGATGCTCCAGATCGCGTAGGATTTTTAGGTGTCGGTGCGGAACTCTGGCCCGGCATCGAAGGGGAACACGATCCAGAACGGCCTCTTGTCGCGCACGGCCATCGGCTTTCCGTCGCGCTCACAGGCGATGAGGAGGGTGTCGGTCGCGAACACCGCCCAGGGAATCACGACCTTGTAGCCGTTGACGGCCTCGGCATGGACGTTGCGGCCGCTGACGCCGGTAGCCTTCACGAACTGTGCACCGGTGATGCCGGAGAAGACCTTCACGCCCTCGGAGAACGGCGTGGAGGTGCGCATCTCGGTTCCTCCCAGGCGCTTCAGCTCTGCGAGGCCGAGGCGGCGCTCGCCGAGGCCCGGGACGGCGACCGTGAGCGACGGCTCGTCGGCTGCCAGGACAACAGGCGACCCGGCGACGCCGAAGAGACCGGCGACGGTCAACCAAGCGAAAAGGCCGATAATCGACTTCATGTTTCGCGTCCAAGCTTCCCTGAACCTGGGGCCTCCGGCTGACACCCCAGATAGATCACATTGTAATGATATTCTAGCTTTTGGGGAGCCCCTACCCAAGGAATGGGCACTATTCGTCGCCCCCGGAAACGACGAGGGGGCCCGAAGGCCCCCTCGCTCACGACCGATTTGTCCTATGGTCAGATGTTCTGGGCGCTGACCATGGCGTAGAGCATCGGGATCGACAGCACCGTGTTGGTGCGCGACACCAGCATCGCCATCCGGCCGGCGGCCTTCTTCTCGTCCGGCGTCGCCTCGACCAGACCGAGCGCCTTCTGCTGGTTCGGCCAGATCAGGAACCAGACGTTGAAGGCCATGATCAGGCCGAGCCACATGCCGATGCCGATGTTGCGATGCATGGGCACGCCCTCGGCGCCGCCCAGCATCAGCGCCTGGCCGATGTAGCCCATCATCCAGGCGAGCAAGAGGCCGGTGACCACGGTCGCCAGCGCGGCATAGCGAAACCAGAACAGCGCGGCCGGCGCGATCACCTTCGAGACCGCCGGCTTCTGCTCGTCCGGAATCTTCGGCATCGAGGGGATCTGAACGAAGTTGAAGTACCAGAGCAGGCCGATCCACATCACGCCGCTCAGCACGTGCAGCCAGCGCATGAAGAAGGTCCAGTATCCGTGATCGAAGGCGGCCGGCCGAACCAGCAGCCAGAAGATGATCGCGGCAAGAACGAAGCCGGCGATCACGGCTCTCTCAAGTTTCTCGAGGACCGAAGTCATTTGGCATCCCTCCCGGTGATGGGGTTTCCCAGGGTTTGATTCAATAGATTATTGTAACGCAAGATCTAGTCTCTGGCCAGAGCGAGTCGCATTGCCGACTCACCGGAGCGGACGGCTCCCTCGAGCGTTCCCGGCAGTCCCGTCCGCGTCCAGTCGCCGGCGAGCGCGAGGTTCCGCAACCGGGTCCTGGCGACGGGCCGCAACCGCTCCATCGCCGGCGTCGCGGCGATCGTCGCGCGGCGCTCCTTGACGATCCGGAACGGCGGCATCGTTCCCGAAAGCCCGAAGGCGGCCGCCACCTCCGGCCAGAACCGGCCCGCCAGCGCCTCGGCGGGCTCGGCCAGCAGAGCGTCGGCAGCGCTGACCGTGACCGAGACGACGTCGCCGCGCCAGAGCGCCCATTGGCCGGTTCCGCCGGTCATGCCGACGAGCGTCAGGACCGGCGCCACGCTGTCGACCCGGAAATGGGCGTTGACGATCGCCCGGAACGTCGTCGGTACGACCAGCCCCGGCAGCAGCTCGGCGGCGGCTCCCGGTGGAACCGCGAGAATCACCCGGTCGTCGGCGGCGAGCTCCACCGCCTCGTCGCCGAAGACCAGCGCCCACGCCCGGTCGCCGGCAGCGTCGATGCGCGTGAGCCGCCGGCCGAGGCGGAGCCGGTCGCCGAGCCCGGCGACGGCCGGATCGATCAGCGCCTCGCCGACGCCGGTGCGGGCGATCCAGGGCCGGCAGGCGCGCTCGCTCGTCAGGCGGCCGAAGACCGCCGCAATCAGGCGCCACGACGCCTCGGCCGGCTCGGTGTTGAGGGCGGCGAGCGCGACCGGGCGGAAGGCGGAGATCATCCCGCGGAAGGGGGGCCGCACGATCCAGCGGCGTCCGCTTGCGAGGTCGACGAAGGGATAGGCGGCCGGCACCCCTTCGATCATCCGGTCGAGGGTCCCGAGCCGGCGGAGATAGGCGAGCGCCGTGCGGTTGGCGCCGACGAGCAGATGCGTCCCGGTGTCGATGCGGCGGTCGAGTACTGGGTCCTGGTAGCTGCGGCAACGGCCGCCGGCCATCGGTGCCGCCTCGTGCACACGCACCTCGACGCCGGCATCCAACAGCGCGACGGCGGCAGCGAGACCGGCGACGCCGGCGCCGACGACATGGACGGTCACCGAGTCAGCCCGAGCCGGCAGGCGAGCACGATGCCGAGCGCCTCCAGCGTGCCGAGGCGTGGCCGCTCCTCCCGGGGCTGCCGGTCGAAGAGGCGCCGATAGAGGCGGAGCATTGCGAGGCCGGGCCAGAGGCGGCGATCGCAGCGCTTGGCCAGGGCTTCGGCCGCATCGTAGTGACGCCTCGCGCGATCGGAGAGCCAGGCTTTGGCCGCGGCGAGACGAGGGTCGGCGATCACGGCGCGCGGATCGTCGCCCGAGATGCCGGCTGCCGCCAGCGCCTCGTGCGGCAGGTAGAGCCGGCCGCGTTCGGCATCCTCGCGCACGTCGCGCAGGATGTTGGTGAGCTGAAGCGCCGCGCCGGCGGCGAAGGCGAAGTCGGCGGCCTCCGGCTCCTCGCAGCCGAAGATCGCGATCGCCATGCGGCCGGGCGCGCCGGCGACGCGACGGCAATAGAGATCGAGGTCCGCCATGCCTGGCGCCGTCAGCGGTGCGGCGATGTCGGTGCCCAATCCGTCGAGCACCATGTCGAACCAGGCGCGCTCGAGGCGGTGGTCCTGGATCGCACGCGCGAGGCCGGAGCCGTCATCCGCGGCGAAGAGGCGGTCGAGGTCGCGGCGCGCGGCGTCGAGCCCGGCCCGGCGCTCTCCGGCCGGCAGGTCGGCATCGGCGATGTCGTCGACGAGGCGGCACCATCCGTAGACCGCGAACATGGCGCGCCGCTTCGCCCGCGGCATCAGCCGCATCGCCCAGTAGAAGCTGCTCTTGCGCGCGCCGCTCATCGGCGGATGAGCCAGCGCACGGTGCCGACCAGGCAGACGAGGGCGTAGTCGAGTTTCGACAGGCGCACGCGTCCGGCCAATGGATCCTGCCGGCGCAGGCTGGCCGCCAGCCGTCCGGCGACGGCGACGGTGACCTCGGCCTGCAACCGCAGGCGCGGGTCTGCGATCCGCCGCCCGAGCGGACGGGCCTGGATCAGCAGCTCGGCGACACGCTCCAATGTGCGGTCGAAGACGCGCCTCAGCTCCGGCGACGCCTGGTTGCCGCGCAGCTCCTCGACCGCGGCGCCTTCCGTCTCGATCCAGGCGAGCGGTAGGTAGACGCGGTCGAGTCGGCGGAAATCGTCGCCGCAGTCCTGCAGGTGGTTCAGCACCTGGAGCGCGGCGCACAGCGCATCGGACGGTGCCCCGGCATCACGCCCCTCGCCATGGAGGTCGAGGAGGAAGCGGCCGACCGGCACGGCCGAGAAGCGGCAATAGAGCAGGAGCTCGCTCCAGTCGCGATAGCGGCTCTTGATCGCGTCCTGGCGGAAGGCCTGGAGAAGCTGGGTCAGGTGAGGGCTGGTGGTCTTCTCGGCCGCGATCGCGTCCAGGCGCCGGATCTTCTCTTCAGGCGCCAAGGCCGGGTCGTCGGCGATGCCGTCGGCCGCACGCGCCTGGCGATAGAAGGCGAGCACGGCGGCGCGGCGCTCGGGCGCGAGGATCCGGAGCGCGACCGGGAAGTTCTCGGTCGCCTCTGACTTTCCCGATCCGGCCCGGGCAGGATCCTCCATCCGCCTATCGTCGCTCGCGGAAGCCGAGATACCAGAGATAAGCGGCGACCTCGATGACGAGCGCCCCGGCGAAGGCCACGCGGTAGCCGTCCGGGTGATAACCGCCGTTCGGGCCAGGCGGCCAGAAGTCGATGACCCAGCCGACCGCATACTGGCAAGCGAAGGCCAGCACGAAGGCGGCGAGATTGGTTGCGGTCGAAGCGCGGCCCGCGAGTGCGACGCCGAAATGCTCGGGGTACTTGGCGAGCGCCATGGTCGCGACCTGGCCCGTGAGACCGTAGGCGATGGCGATCGGCAGCAGGAACTCCGTTGCCCATCCGCTCACCATCAGTCCCTGCACGAGCAGGAACGGCGGGATGCCGTAGGCGAGCACGGTCAGCGTGTCGATGCCGCGGCTGCGGAGCCAGCTGATAAGCGAACCAGCGCTGGCGACACCGACGGCAAAGCCAAGCGAGCAGGCCATCAGGTAGTTGGCCGCTTCACCGCGCGAGAGGCCGCCGACATCCACGAGCCACGGGCCGAGCCACAGCGATTGCACCGCGAGCGCGGTCGCGTTGGTCGTGGCGACAACTGGCGTTACCTTCCAAAAGATGCGGTCGCGAACGACGCTGGCGAGGCCGCGCAACTGCTGGGGAAAGGTCTCGATCCTGCCGCCGCCGCCGCGTTCCGGCACCACCAAGTAGATGGCGACAGCAGCCGCGAACGTCATCGCAGCGAAAAGAACGAAGGATGGGCGCCATCCGATCGCCTGCACGAGAAGGCTGCTGGGTGTTGCCGCCAGAACCGCGCCGAGCCCCCCGACCGCCATATAGCAGCCGTTGCCCATCGCCACCTTGTCGCGCGGGAACCAGAGCGCGACGGTCTTGAAGCCCGTCATCAGCCCGCCGGCGAGGCCGAGCCCGATCAGCGCGCGCGACAGAGTCAGAGTCAGCTCGTTCTGCGCCATGGCGAAACCGATGCAGCCGAGCGCTGCGAAAAGGAAAAGGCCGGACTGGGTTCGTCTCGGACCAAAACGGTCGAGCAGGAGGCCGACGGGAAGCTGCATCGCCGCATAGGTGAAGAAGTAGGCCGAGGTGAGCAGGCCGAGTCCGGACGCCGTCAGCCCGAGATCGCGTACGAGATCGGGAGCGACGACGGCGTTCACCGAGCGCAGGAGCCAGACCATGACGTAGCCGGCCGCGAACGGCACCATCACCTGCAGCACGATGCGCGGCGTGGAGAGGACGAGGGTGGTCATCGCGCGCGCTCTTGGGACCCTCCCTCGGCGAAGCCGGGGGAGGGCTGGGCGGGGGCCGAACGAAGCGAGGTCGGATCGTCAACGAAGCGAAGACGAACCTCGCTGCGCTCGGCCCCCACCCCAACCCTCCCTCGCGCTTCGCACGAGGGAGGGAGTACGATGCACGCCTCGTTCATCCCAGCTCGATCCGGTCGGCCAGGGCCTCGCCGGTCCGGAAGCGCTCGATATTGGCGAAGATGTCGATCATCTTCAGCTTCATCGCCTCGACCGTGCCGGGCGCGTTGTGCGGGGTCAGCACGACGTTGCGGAACTTGCCGAGCGGCGTCGGCTCGGGCGGCGGCTCTACCTCGAAGACGTCGAGGCCGGCGCCGGCGAGGTGACCGCTGGCCAGCGCCTCGACCAGGGCCGTCTCCGAGACCACCGGGCCGCGCGCGCAGTTGACCAGGATGGCGCCCCGCTTCAGGCGCTTCACCGACACGGCGTTGATCAGATGCCTGGTGTCCTTGGTCAGCGGCACATGGAGCGTGACGTAGTCGCTGCGGGCCAGGAGCTCGTCGAGCGGCACGCGCGTCACGTTGAGCTCGCGCTCGAGCTCGGCCGGCATCTCCAGGATGTCGTGGTAGAGCACGGTGGTGCGGAACACGGTCAAGAGGCGCGCCAGCTCCTTGCCGATGCGCCCGAGACCGATGATGCCGACGGTGGCGCCGCTGAGCTGGCGGGATTCGGCGCGGAGGTCGTTGGAGTGCCAGCGTCCCTGGCGCAGCTCGGCGTCGATGAAGGAAAGGCGCTTGCCGACGGCGAGCATCAGCATCAGCGCGTGCTCGGCGACGCCGACCGAGGTGCCGCCGGGGGCGATGGCGAGTGCGATCTGGCGCTCGCGAAGCGCATTGGTGTCGACGGTGTCGTGATAGCCGACGCCCTGGTGCTGGACGAAGCGGAGCCTGGGCGCCGCGTCGATGAACTCGCGTCCGAGGCGGAAGCCGCCGACGATCACAGCCTCGCAGTCGACGATCTTGGTCAGTCGTTCCTTGGGATCGCCAGTCTCCAGCGTCACCAGCTCGACGCTCGGCGGCGCCATACCTCGCACCAGATCGTAGAGGTCCTCGCCGCCATGGTTGAAGTAGAGGACCTTCATCGGCGCCGGCTCAGTCGACATAATGGACCCCGCCGCGGGCCTTGGTCTGCTCCTCGTTCCAGAACGAGCGTGTCTTGGCCGCCGCGGTCGCCATGATCGCCTCCATCTCAGCTTCCTTCTTCCTCACCGCCTCAAGGCGATCGGCGACCGCCTCGGCCTGCAGGCGCGGCACGACAACGACGCCGTCGCGGTCGCCGACGACGATGTCGCCGGGCTCGACCGAGACACCGCCGCAGGAGATCGGCAGGTTGATGGTGCCCGGGCCGTTCTTGAAGGCCGAGTTCGGGTTGTAGCCAAGCGCGAAGACCGGAAGCCCGACCTTGAGCAGGCCGGTCACGTCGCGGACGAGCCCGTCGGTGACCAGCGCGACCACGCCGCGGGCCTTAGCGCCCGAGGCCCAGAGATCGCCAATCATGCCGGCGGCTTCGGAGAACTGCGCGCCGACGACGAGCACGTCGCCGGGCTGCACGTAGTCGAGGGCGGCCATCACCGCCAGATTGTCCATCGGCGGGCAGAGCGCGGTGACGGCGCTGCCGTGGAAGCTCGACGCCGGGTCGATCGGCTTGATCCGCCAGCTCATCGCGCCGCCGCCATTGAGGGCGTCGGTGACGAATCCGGTCGGGATGCCGGCAAAGCGGGCGAGAAGGCTGGCGGACGGGCGCTCGATGCGCCGCCGCACGGTGAGTGCGACCGGATCGCCGATCATGATGAGCTCCTTGGGATGCGCGACTTCAGGGACGGGCGGGAGGACGCGCCATTATGGCACCGGCGGACGACGGCGGGCGAGCCGCGTCGCGGCGTCCGGATTGACCGCGTATTTCGGCATCCGGCCGGCCAGCACCGCCGCCGCCTGCTCGACCGTGTCGGCGGCCTGCGAGGTGACCGCTTCCGGCACCATGCCGCCGACATGCGGCGTCGCCAGCACTTTCGGATGGCGCCCGAGGAGCAGCGGCGGGGTGTCGTCCGGCGGCGACCGGCCGACGTCGAGCGCGGCGCCGGCGATCCAGCCCTCATCCAGGGCGCGTTTCAAGTCGTCCTCGTCGACGAGACCGCCGCGGGAGTGGTTGAGGAAGAAGGCGGTCGGCTTCATCTGGCGGAAGACTTCAGCGTTCATCAGCTTCTCGGTCTTCGGCGAATGGATGACGAGGCAGATGACGAAGTCGGATCCGGCCGCCAGGCGGTCGAGCTCGACCCGTTCATAGGCGTCGGGCACGTTGGCCTCGGGATCGGTGACCAGGACGCGCATCCCCATAAAGGCCAGGATCTCCGCCATGCGCCGCCCGAGATTGCCGAATCCGACGATCCCGGCGGTGCGGCCGGCGAGCTGAAGGCCCGGCCGCTGCGGCGGCACGATGCCGGCGCGATACTCGGCGACGTGGCGGCTCATGCCGCGGCCGAGATCGATCATCTGGCCGAGGATCAGCTCGGTCACCGCGGCGATGAAGCCGGGTCCGGCGCGCGTGATCAGGACTCCGGCCGCAGACGCCGCGGCGATGTCGATGTTGCGGATGTCCATGGCCGCCCTGTGGATCGCGACCAGGCGGGGAAGGGCCGAGAACAGCCGGGCCTCGCCGGGGGCGGCGCGGTCGAGGACGATGACCTCGGCCTCGGCGGCGAGGGCGATCAGACCGTCGACGGTCAGCGGCGACTCGCCCTCGTTCAGCACCAGCGCGCCCAGCGCCTTCAGTCCGGCGACGGCGCTGTCACCGTATTTATCCTTGAGTTCGGGCCGGGGATGGGAGAGGACGATGCGAGCCATGGACGAGTTCCACCGATGTTCTTGTGCGGGTCGGCCCATGGTGCCATACAGGCGCCTCGCCATCGCAATCGGAACGTCGATGCGAGCAATCCTTTTTCGGTTCGTCGTCTCCCTCGCGATCCTTGCGCCCGGCCTCGGCCACGCGGCGGAGACCGATTTCCCGACGTGGCTCTCGCAGCTCCGCAGCGAGGCTCTCGGTCGCGGCATCAAGCAGGACACGCTCAACCGATCGCTTGCGGGCGTCGCCCTGATTCCTCGGGTTATCGAGCTCGATCGGCGCCAGCCCGAGTCGACGCTCACCTTCGCCCAGTACATCGAGCGGGTGATCAACGACCGGCGGGTCGAGACTGCCCGCCAGATGGTGGTGACCCACAAGGACCTGCTCGACCAGGTCTCCGCCAAGTTCGGCGTGCAGCCGCGCTTCATCGTGGCGCTGTGGGGAATCGAGACCGATTTCGGCCGCATCACCGGCGACTTCCCGATCTTCTCGGCGCTGGCGACACTCGCCTATGACGGACGCCGCTCCGCGTTCTTCCGCGGCGAACTCATGAACGCGCTCCGCATGGTCGACCGGGGCCTGGCGGAGCCGCAACGCATGCGCGGCTCCTGGGCCGGCGCCATGGGCCAGAGCCAATTCATGCCGTCGAGCTTCTTGGCATATGCCGTCGACCATGACGGCGACGGCAGGCCCGACCTTTGGGGATCGCTGCCCGACGTCTTCGCCTCGATCGCCAATTACCTCGCGAAAAGCGGCTGGAAAGGCGACCAGACCTGGGGCCGGCAGGTCCGGCTTCCGCCCGGAATCGATCCCGCGCAGCTCGATCTCAAGGTCGAGAAACCGGTCGCTGACTGGGCGGCAATGGGTATCCGCCGGCTCGACGGCAGCGAGCTCGCCGGCCGCGAGATGATCGGCTCGATCGTCCTGCCCGGCGGCACCCAGGGCCCGAGCTACCTCGTCTACACCAACTACAAGACGATCATGCGCTGGAACCGGTCGCTCTACTTCGCGACCGCCGTCGGACAACTTGCGGACAGGGTCGCCGGCAGTTAGATTACAAAATATTGGTGAACTAGCCGGGCGACCCACAAGATGATGCGGAAGGCCTGTTCCCTGCCGATGCTGGGAGCGATGGCGGCGATGCTGCTGCTGCAAGGGTGCAGCGGTCTGCAGCTTGCCTCACATGCCGCCAAGACCGTCGGCGAGCGATCCGGCGCCACCGCCAAGCCCAAGGGCAATTACAAAGTCGGTGAACCGTATCAGATCAATGGAATCTGGTATTATCCTAAAGTCGATTATGACTATGACGAAACGGGCATCGCCTCCTGGTACGGCGAGCAGTTCCACGCCAGGCTGACAGCCAACGGCGAAGTTTTCGACATGAACGACGTCTCGGCGGCGCACCGGACATTGCCGATGCCGAGCCTCGTTCGCGTGACCAATCTCGACAATGGCCGGTCGATGATCGTCCGCATCAACGATCGCGGCCCGTTTGCGGCCGGGCGCATCATCGATCTGTCGCGCCGGACCGCGCAGCTGATGGGGATGGATCGGGCCGGCACGGCCAAGGTCCGCGTGCAGATTCTCGCCGACGAGAGCCGCAGCATCGCCGACGCGCTGAACAAGGGCCGGCCGGAACCGACCGTGGTCGCCTCCGCTGCGACCACGGCGACCGATGCCGTCCAGGTGCGCCCGGACGCGCCGAACGCCTCGCCCAGAGCCTCGGTCGCGGTCCAGGCGCTGCCGCTCCCCGGCAGCGCGCCGGCGCCGACCCAGGCGCCGCCGCCGC
>SXGU01410526.1_pt1 | contig 11505 bp, 9 predicted proteins | sample 3174531 | NCBI WGS metagenome assembly SXGU01 (sample SAMN11356863, study PRJNA531348) | freshwater metagenome | isolation source: freshwater sample F1-140 | place: China: Fuxian Lake, Yuxi | collected 2017-12-25
AGCAAGCCCGCGATGGCGGCCGCGATCGCTCCCATAGCGAGCTGGCCTTCGGCGCCGATATTAAATAGCCCCGCGTGAAAAGCGATGCCCACTGATAGGCCGGTGAAAGTCAGAGCGGTGGCGTAATAGAGAGTCACGCCCTCCATCATCATCGCGCCATAGCCAATAAAACGGGCATCCTGTTCGTTTGCCAGCAATTTGGGCGTGGTGCCGGAAGAAATTAAGGCATGAAAGCCGGAAATCGCTCCGCAGGCGATGGTAATGAATACAAATGGAAACAGCTTGCCCCCAAAAATTGGCCCTGTACCGTCGATGAATTGGGTCAGGGCAGGCATTTTTAAGTCCGGGCGAAGAATAATGATCGCAATAGCCAATGCAGAGATGGTGCCTAGTTTCATGAAGGTGGACAGATAATCACGCGGGGCTAATAGCAACCATACCGGTAATACGGCAGCTGCAAAGCCGTAGAAAGTCACCATTAAGGCCAGTTGTGGGGCATCATAGTCAAACCAGTCGCGCATAACAGGGTTTTCGTCTATCCAACCGCCCCCTAATACTGCAAAAATTAACATGGCCACGCCGATCAGTGTGGCTTCAAGGACTCGTCCAGGTCTTAGATGATGAAGATAACTGCCCATCAGTACCGCGATCGGGATAGTTGCTGCGACGGTTGAGGTGGCCCAGGGGCTGTGCTTCATGGCGTTAACAACCACCAAACCCAATACCGCTATCAGGATGATCATGATCATCATGACACCCATCATGGCAGCTGTGCCACCCAGGCTGCCGAGTTCGTCCTTGGCCATTTGTCCAAGTGAGCGACCGTCACGACGGACTGAAAAAAACAATGTCACAAAATCCTGCACACAGCCACCCAGTACCGCACCAATCAAAATCCATAACGTACCGGGAAGATAACCAAACTGTGCAGCCAGCGTCGGACCAATCAAAGGGCCGGGTCCGGCAATGGCGGCAAAATGATGGCCAAACACCACCCATTTATGCGTAGGCATAAAATCCCGCCCATCGTCGAACCGTTCGGCTGGGGTAGCACGGGTAGCGTCCAGCATTAAAACCTGGGTGGCGATAAAAGCACTGTAAAACCGATACCCCAGTGCATAGACGCACACGGCTGCGATTACCAGCCACATGCTATTGATGCTTTCTCCGCGTTGCATGGCGATGCCGCCAACAGCGATTGCACCGGTCAGGGCGATACAAGACCAGAAAAAAATTGAAAATAAGCGATGATGATTGCCTGGCATGGCGGGTTCCTGTGGAGTGGCGCGGTAAAAGGTTTAGCCAAATGTTAGCACGCCATTTGTGGGCTCGGCAGGTAGAATCATTGAAGAAGCTTATTTTCTGGTTCCTAAGCCATTTTTTGCAACGAAGTCAGGAACAGTAAAATTAGTATTCGTTTGCAATACCTTAGTATAGGTAAAATCCTCTGCACACTATCAAACTGTTTCGAATACAACTACACAGGATAACAATGAAAAAATATACGATTAATGGATGGCTGTTGGCTGTCACATTATTGGCTTTTAACTCGGTTAATGCCGACACCGCGTCGACCGCAAAACCTCAACATGGCGAATATCGGGATTGGCGAGTCTTGGGTGTTTCCTTGCGTCACGACAAAAACAGCATGCGCGCGATTGTAGGCAATGATATTGCCATCCAGGCCGCGCGTGCCGACAAAGTCAACCCCTGGCCGGATGGTACGATCATCGCCAAGATCAAATGGGCAGAAAGAAAGCATCCCAACTGGGAACAAGCAACGGTACCTGGTGAGTTCACCGCTGCAGAGGCTATGGTTAAAGACAGTCAAAAATATCCGGAAACCGGCGGTTGGGGGTTTGGTATTTGGGAAGGCAAAACACTAAAAATGCTGGATAAGGAAAAATCCGCACCGTGTTTTGCTTGCCATTTGCCCATGAAATCTAGCGATTACATCTATACCTTGCCGAATTTGCAATAACTCGAATCAATGGAATGGTTGATTCAGACCCGAATTTTAAAGTCTCATTTTTTCAGCGGATGATTTTTCAAAACTTTGCAGGCTGATTTTACCCGGCGTGCAAATCCTATACTGGCCACTATGTTGATCATGGGCTAAACATGGTCAACGTGGTTTCAGGTTCTATACAGCGTAGAACTTGATTTGCAAATCAACCTTTCAATCCCTTCAGTGCCTATTCAATAGCTTTGCATAGGCAATGCATGTTGGCAGGCTAGGGTACTTTTTCATTTTATTGGCTTTTGGTTTGTCAATAGATATTTGCATGAAAATCTGATTAAAAAACTTAAGTTGGCACAGGTATAGATGAGTGATTTGACGCAACCAGTGTGTTAAATAACATAGATTAATAATTAGCTTAGACTCCAAGTTCTGGCTAAGGGTGATGGCTCTTTTGTGTTCAAGCTGGCCAGAAACCTGTTGGCGCTATAATTGTATGTGTCTTAATTATATTAATGACCTATTAAAACAATGATTTAGGTGTAAAGGTTGGTTCTTATGCAGTTGGAGTGCCTTTGGAGTTGATCAAGGAGAACAGATTCAAAAAATGAAGCTTTAAAACACCGCAGCGAGGGATAGACATTTATTTTCACCCTGACAGTCATTAGATAAATGGCTTGTGTATTTGGGGTTTGGTTGTGATGGATGAATAAAATATATCCTATTGATTATAAATAGAATTTTTTTTTGAAATTGCAAAACTAAAAATTACTGTGTCATTTAACTTATTTCTATTGCGGTAATATGTGTTAAATAACACAGTTTTAAAAAATATAATAAGTCAAATAACATAGTTAAATTATTGGGTTGTTTTCGATTTTTTAAAAGACAAGCGTTATCAATTACTTACTGCCTTGGCTTTGTTCTTGCTTATATATGTTGATGCTGGATTGTGAGGGGAATGATCTTTTTGGTATACATTAAAAACTTTTACTTAACCGATAGAACGGATGCTTTGAAAAGCGAGATCGTATAAATGCTTAAAGCTAATGCTGTAAAAAAACTGGCCATTTGCTCCTTAGTCTCAACTGTGGCTATGGGTTCCAGTGCCATGGCACATACAACAATTCAATCTACGATTACTGCGGATAGCAGCGGCGTAACATCCACAAATTACAACAATATTGTTATTGGGCATACTTGTTCGCTGACTACTGGGACTGGGAATACTGCGGTTACTAAAGAATTTCCAATTCAAGCGCAGAGCGTTTTATTTCCAACGGTTGAACCACTAGTCTATGTAGACTATGTTGACTCAAGCTCTACCAAGTCGGATTTGACACTCGAAGATCTTATCGGACCAGCACCAACCCCTAGAGTTCCTGACCCTGTTTCTCTCGGCTTGGCAGGTATACCACAATTAATTCAAAGCAAAGATATCTTTGAAAAACAAAGCGAAAAAACTGACGCTGAAGGTAATGTCATCGGCTTTAATAGTTTCAAAGGAAATCTCGATTCCAGCTTGCATGGTTTGGTACCGTTTCGCTTTAATGCGATTGCCTTTAAAACTGGGGTTACAGGTTTGACCAATAGTTGCGTTAAAAAATTGTTGGTTAAAGTGGCTATTGCTGATGTTTGTAAAACCTCTTTCGGTAAGGGTGGTCCAAAAGAAGGGCAGGCTAATCTGTGGATTCCCAACACCACGACCAAGTTTGCCAATGTAGTTGACGGAACTAGTGCTACAGCGTTGGCAGGATCGCCAGCCACTCTGACAATTGAGAATAGTTCAGCTTGTGCAAACGGCTCTACAGTTACCGTCTTTCCATCCAATGCCGATATCGACAATAATTTGATTATCCCTAAAGTTTGGGGTAAATAACCGAGCCTTGGTGATGGGGAGTTAAGGTGCATTCCCTCAATCTGGATACCTTGTTGCCAAGGATGGCTATAACATGGCTTTATCGATTTTGAACCAAGAACTATTTGATTCATTTTCCTGTGGTGGCAGTATTTAATCCTATAATGCGCCAGCCTTTTTGAGTGCATGATGTCTTGTCAATCGAGCACTGCTTCCAACCTTTTTGTTAAATCTGGATGTTTTATGAACAATTCCCAAACCACAGCATGCTTGTTGTTACTATCCAGTTCATTGAGCTTTTGGCAGGTGGGGTTTGCTGCCGATTCAGGCGCGCAAAGCTTGGGTGAAACCTTAGGATCAACGGATTATTTCAAAGTCAGCTGCTTGGGGAATGAAAACGGAGATACCGATCATCTCAATTTTAAAGTGATTGATAACTCTTTTTCCGATACCAACGATATTCCGCCGCAAGTCCTTAATGCTCATGTTTTTAAGGATAATGTCGAAATCGGCACGTTAACAGCCAGTTCCGGAGCAAACGATGAGGTCGCGCTGGCTGTTGGCAATGGTAAATACAAATTGGTTGTGGATACCGTGGGTACGAATACCGTTTTAAAGTCAGCCCAAAAGTATACTTTTGACTTCCAGTGCAAAAATAGCGAAGGAGTGATAACCAAGTCTTCAGGATTTAAGAACGGTTCGGTTAAGTCGATCAAAAACGGCAAAATTGCAAAATACACCCTTAAATGTGCTTCTAATTCAAAAGTGTTTCCTCAGGAAACCACGAATTTAACCTTGCAATTGATTAATCAATCTTCTGTGCCCATAGAACAGTGGGTGCGATACTTGCCGGTGTTAAATGCTCAAGTCACAAAAGGTAGAAAGACCTTAAATACCAGTGATCTGGCTGGTGACTCAAATTATAGTAACTCTATCGATCTGCAAAACGGTAATGGTGATTACTATATTTCTGTCAACCATACGGCTATTAACAATAGTCCCAACAACAGCAAGAATTATTCTATTCAATATAGCTGTATGAATGGTGCAAGTCCACCCTTAGAAACTAATACAGGGCTCTTGGAAATTCTGCAAGATCAGTAATTTTTTAGTATTTAACTTTAGAATCGGCAATTGGATTAAATGGGCTTTTTATGATTAACCGGTGGTTTAAAATTGGGTTGTTGTTACTGTTGATCGGCAAATGTCAAAATATATTGGCTCACGACATTCCAAATGGTAATTTAGGTCCATCGCCCTCCGCATCTGACTATTACCAGATTGAATGCCGAAACGACGAAAGTGGGGCTGGTGATGCCGATCGTCTTGAAGTCACTTTAACGTCACTGATCAAGAATGGGCCTGTTGTCAGTTTACAGGTTAAAACTGAAAATCCCCTTTATGTTACTAATATAACTGATGCTGTTGGCGGTGATAAAATATCGAGTATGAAAGCGACTGTTGCTAATGATAATAATGGTACAGCCAATGGGTTTTATTATTTTACAGTCAATAAATCTAAAGCTGGGATTCAGAAATATCAGATTAAATTTCATTGTATTAGTAATAATGGACATGCCGGAACCGAAGAACGCATGATCCAAAATCAATAATTATTATTTCCCATGCACCGTTATAGCTTGCTTTCAGTAATTATTACTCTTGTTTTAATTTCCCCATTTGTGCGCTCAGCCGAACTGGGTATTAATGCGCCGGATTGTCCTTTAACCTCGCTGGCTGATAATCAAAAATACCAGCTAAATCAGTTTCGTGGTCAGGTATTGATTGTCGACTTCTGGGCATCCTGGTGTGGACCGTGCGCCAAGTCGTTTCCTTTTTTCAATCAATTACATCAGGACATGTCAAAACAGGGTGTGGCTGTTGTAGGCGTCAATCTGGATGAGAATAAGGAAGATGCCCATCAATTTCTTGAAACCAGAAAAGTTGAGTTTTTACTGGCAGCCGATGCCAATGAAAACTGTGCCAAACAATTTGAACTTAAGGCGATGCCATCAACGTTTATCATCGATAGAAAAGGTGTGCTCAGGCATGCCCAAGTGGGTTTCCATGAAGGTGAACGAGAGCAATTCCTGGCTATGGTCGAAAAACTGCTGGCCGAACCCTAGTTAGGAGATAGGAATGCGCCGAACCCAATGGCAGCTTAAGATTGCTTTTGCCTTGACTCTGTCAGCGATCACAGCCTGTGCGCCCGTGCAACCCTGGGAACGTGGTGTGCTGGCAAAACCTCAGATGGCTTTAACGCCAAACACTGGAAACAGTGGTCTGGTTTCTCATGTATACGGTAGTCGTGAAGCAGCCCCAGCAAGCAGTGGTGATGCCGGTGGAGGCGGATGTGGCTGTTACTGACCAAGCCAAACATTCGTTAAAGGAAAATCCGCTAGCGGAGTCTGGAATTTCAAGTTCTCTTCAGGCTCTGACCTTGGCTGCCCTGGCTTTACCGACCTTGCTCGATTCGACAATTGCAGTGGCAGCTGATGACGAAATGTCATTTCAATACGGCTATTATCAAGAAGGCAAACGGGACCTGTACGGCTTGCCTAACCAATACAAACCGATTCGAGTCGATAGCTTGAATTCATCCACCGACCTGAAACTGGCCGATCGGATTAACCTGAGTTTAAATTACATTCAGGATACCTGGTCCGGCGCTACGCCCATTACTACCGCACAAAAAGGCTTTATGGTCGAGTCTTTATCGGGTGCTTCCAGTCATGTCAACACGGGTAACAGTATTCTGGTCGATAAGGATTTTAATCCACTTGAGGAAAGCTATTCTGATGCGGGAACCTTGCAGTACCTCAATCAGGCTGGTGACAATCAACTCGTGCATATGCTGACTTCGGCATCGCCTGAAACTCGCAAGCAAGTCAATGCCAAACTGGGGTACGAATGGGACGAGGCCGCGATGAATCTGGGTGGTGGTGTCTCTGCCGAACCCGATTACAATTCGTATTTTATCAATGCGGGTGGGCGTTGGGATTTTAACCAAAAACTAACCACGCTTAACGCAGGACTGAGTTTTACCAATAGCGACATCAGTGCTTATAAAATGCCGCAGGCCAGTGGCTATATCGACTATTCTCGGCAACAGAGTTCGAATGCCTCGTCAGACAGCCAAATCATCGGTAATCGCCAGGATTGGAGCGGTAGTTTGGGTTTGACTCAGGTGTTGAATAAACATGCCGTTATCAGCAGTACTGGCACATTTATGCGTGGCTCGGGCTATTTATCCAATCCCTACAAAGCAGCAACTTTTATTTTCAAAGATCCCAATCAAGATAATGGCCTCTACCCTAAAGGGGTATATCAGGCTGAATTAATCAGTGCTTTAGAAAATCGCCCGGACCTGCGCAATCAATTTGCCTGGGATACCAAGTATGTGCAGTATCTGTCGGGGATCGATGGTGCTCTGCATTTGGGGTATCAGTTTTTTATCGACGACTGGGGCATTAATTCGCATACGTTTGATTTGGCTTGGGAACAACCCTTGCTGGCAGGATGGTCGGTGACACCTAAATTTCGTTATTACAGTCAAAGTGCTGCGGATTTTTACGAACCCATTTACTTTTTTAATCAAAAGAAGCCTGAAACCCCCAGTCATTCAATCGATTTTGGCAAACTGCCCATCCAGAATTATTCCAGTGATCAGCGCTTATCCGGTTTTGGCGCCTTGAGTGGTGGGATTTCGATCAGTAAATCCTTTGCCAAAGGCATTCAATTGAATGCCGGCTTTGAATATTACAGCCATGCCGGGGCCTACAAAATGGGCGGCGGCGGTGAAAATGCCTACGCTGATTTTGATTACTATCTGGTCAATGCCGGCCTGAATGTCGAATTGTCGGCATTGTCTTCTCGAACGTTTTCCGGCAATGATCACCATGCACATCATATTGCGCATCACGCAGCTGGTGCACCTTCCGGGGTGATGTTCGAACATACGCTGGATCAAGCGGGTGATGTTATGGTGGGCTACCGTTATATGTACGGTCGTCAAGCGGGCAATATGATGCAGGGTGATTCAAACGTGTCAGATTCTATAGTCGCTCAGCAGGCTTGCGGTAACTCTGGCTGCAGTCTGCGGCCTGGTTACATGAATATGCACATGCATATGCTGGATTTAATGTATGCCCCAACCGATTGGTTGACCTTGATGTTGATGCCGCAATTTGTGGATATGAATATGACGCTAGAATCCTTGGGTGGCGGTGATTCTGAAATCCACCGTCATTCGACAGGGGGTGTCGGTGATCTTGGCATGTATGCATTATTTAAGCTTTTCGATATGGATGGTCACCATTTGCATACTGCCATGGGGTTCAGCGCGCCAACTGGCGAAGCTGATATCAAACTGAATGCCGGCGCGCATCAACATGAGGGAAGTAGCAATAGTGCAGATGGCGGGTACATTCATTACGGTATGCAGACAGGCAGCGGCACTTGGGATTTCAAACCGAGCCTGACCTACAACGGGCAGCATGCACAATGGCTTTGGGGTGGGCAAATCAACGGCACCGTCAGGATGGAAAGTCAAAACGACACCGGATACGCGTTTGGCGATATCCTGCAAACCAGTGCGTGGGGGGGCTATCAATTAACCAATTGGTTGTCCGCTACGATTCGGGGTATTTATACTGTTCAAGGTACAGTCAGGCATGAATTCAACGGCTATCACCCAACGGATGCCAATGTTGATTATCCAGGTAATTACGGCGGACGTTTTTGGGATGTTGGATTTGGTATTCGGGCTGTGGTACCCAGTGGCAATTTGGCCGGTAATAGCTTTGGCTTTGAATGGTTACAACCGGTTGCTGACGATTTCAATGGTTATCAGCTACAACGCGAAGGCGCATTATCTGCAAACTGGAGCTTCGCATTCTAATGGTCACCTGAGCACTGCCTGATTCAATATTGACTGACAAAATCCATCAAGCTAAACCACTTAGCTACTATCGCCATGATTTCTCAGCCATGGGTTCTCCGTGCGAGCTGCAACTGTATGCCGAAAATAAAGATCAGGCCCAAATAGCTTTTCAGGCAGTCGTCGCCGATATTGAACGGTTGGAGAAACGATACTCCCGTTACCGTCCGGATAGTTTTCTGAGTGAAATCAATCAAGCGGCGGCTGGGCAAGGTTTGATCGAAGTGGATGCTGAAACCGCCAGTTTGCTGGATTATGCTGCGACCTGTTATCAAGAAAGTAATGGTTTATTTGATATTAGCTCCGGCTTATTACGTCAGGCCTGGAACTTCAAATCCCCACAATTACCGGAAACTGATCAACTTCAACAACTGCTGGAACGAATAGGCTGGCAGAAACTGCAATGGCAATCGCCGTATCTGAAATTTCCGGATTTGGGGATGGAGCTGGATTTTGGTGGCATCGTCAAAGAATATGCCGCTGATCGGGCGGACAGTTTATGCCGTGTTGTCGGCATTAGTCATGGTGCGATTAATCTTGGAGGCGACATCAAAATAATAGGACCTCATCCAGACGGAAAGCCCTGGCGGATCGGCATTCGCCATCCCCGGCAAAAAGACGGTTTGTTATCTACTGTGCTGTTATACCGGGGAGCTATGGCCAGCAGCGGCGATTATGAACGCAGCTTTGAACTCGCTGGGCGTCGTTATGGGCATATTTTAAATCCCAAAACCGGCTGGCCAGTGTCCCATCTGACTTCAGTCAGCGTGGTAGCCGATTTTTGTGTCATTGCCGGAAGTGCCTCCACGATTGCCATGTTGAAAGAACATGAGGGGCCCGGATGGTTGCAGAACTTGGGGCTGGAACACCTGTGGGTCGATGTGTCAGGTCAGCGTGGTGGAAGTCTGAATCGATAATTCAAGCAAGTTATTAAAGATGTCAGGTCGTTGATGTGTACCCGCTATTAATGTTTGCATCAATTTTTAAAAGGCCTGATACGTGTGCTGCCACGCTAGCCGCCAAAGCTTTCAGGGCGTAACCGCCTTCTAAACTGGAAATAATCCGACCGTTGCAGCAAGTGTCGGCAATTTGCATTAGTTGATCAGTCAACCAACGAAAATCGTCCTCGACCAGTTGCAGCGAGGCTAATGGATCGTCTTTGTGAGAATCAAAACCCGCGGAAAGAAAAATCAGTTGCGGGTTAAATTTTTTGACCGCCGGTAAAATAATTTGCCGATATTTTCTTCTGAATACCTCGCCATTCGTTCCTGCAGCCAATGGCACGTTAATGATATTGCCAACACCTGTTTCCGAAGTATCACCACTCCCAGGATAATGCGGCCATTGATGGCTGGAAGCATACAGGACTTGCGGTTGCGCATAAAAAGCAGCCTGTGTACCGTTGCCATGATGTACATCAAAATCCACAATAGCGATGCGTTCTAACCCATATTGGCGCCGCGCGTATTCAGCGCCAATGGCAATATTGTTAAACAGGCAAAACCCCATCGGATAACCCGGCATGGCATGATGACCCGGTGGCCGCACTGCGCAAAATGCATTGTTGGCTTGATCAGTGCAGATTCTATCTACCGCATCGCAAACCGCGCCAACCGCCCTAAATGCCGCCTGTTTAGAACCGGACGAGGCAACGGTATCAGCATCGAAATAGCTCAAACCTTGTTTGGGTATTCCTTCCAGCACCCGTTTTATCATCGCTGGACTATGAATCAATCCTAGCTTGGTTTCGATGTCTGTGAGCAGAGGGGCGCTAATTCTTTGCAGGTATTGGAATCGCTCATCGCTCAACGCTTGCTCGATTGCTTTTAGTCTCGCAGCTCTTTCCGGATGGCCTGACCCTGTGTCGTGCTCCAAAAAATCAGGATGGGAGTAATAAAGTGTGGACATCAGCCTTACCTTTTTACAAAACTATGTTGTTTTATTTCAAATTTAAATCAACTGAGAGCATAGCCATTTTTTTCTGCTCACGGCCCTGATACTGACTAACGAAGACACAGCATGGCGAATTTGAGTGTAAAAGCACTAGCCTATTGTTGCAAGGTCTCAATCGCAATCTACGAATTTGTTTTTGAAGGGTTTGGTTCGATGTACTGTCAGGGAGCTTACTTTGCTCAGCACGAACGGATTTCTTCACGTCCAACTGAATTGTTTAGATCACCAAGCTGTAGTTTCCAAATGCGAGAAATCTGCATTTATATCGAGCCTTGGCTTTTAGAACACCAGATGCGGACTTGGTTAGTTTGAGCTTTGATCGACTATTTACAGAAGAAAGCAACCAGGGCACTCGCGTGCCCTGGTCTTTAAGCATGGCTAATTCAGTTTTTCAAAAAGCTAGCCATAATACCGGCTGGATCGATGCCTTGATGTGGGAATTGCTCCCACAAGCCGCCGCAGCCTTCTTTGTGGGTTCCGATGTGGCTGTATTTTGGCGTATAGCCACGTTCCAGCAACCAGGTGCCCATACGGCTTCCCAAACCGGTTTTGCGGTTGAAAGCTTCCACCACTAATACTTTTGGCGATTTGCCAAGCTTGGTCAGCATATCTTCATCGATGACATTCAGGGTCGGTTTGTTGATCAAGCCTACATCAATGCCTTGTTGTTTCAAACGCTCAACCGCATCCAGTGAACGGTATAACGCTTCACCGAAACTGACGATGTAGCCCGCTGTACCTTCACGAATCACTTCATCCTTGCCGGAGACAAATTTATAGTCGCCGCCGAAGAAT
>SXGU01215487.1_pt1 | contig 11503 bp, 14 predicted proteins | sample 3174531 | NCBI WGS metagenome assembly SXGU01 (sample SAMN11356863, study PRJNA531348) | freshwater metagenome | isolation source: freshwater sample F1-140 | place: China: Fuxian Lake, Yuxi | collected 2017-12-25
CAGCTTCATGTCGCACGCCGCACGCGGCGAGCGACCGATGAGACGCTGGATCTCCTCGGTGCGACCGCTCTGCTTGCCCTTCGCCGCCTCGCGGTCGATGCGCTCGGGCGAGGCGCCGGGCAGCATCGAGTACTCGGCCGTCACCCAGCCCTTGCCGCTGTTGCGCATCCAGCGCGGCACGTCTTCGTCGATGCTGGCGGTGCACAGCACCCGGGTCTTGCCGAAGCTGACCAGCACGCTGCCGGCGGCCATCTCGGTGTAGTCGCGCTCGAAACTGAGCGGTCGGAGTTCGTCGTCGGCGCGACCATCGGGGCGGGGCATGGTGGGTCTCCTGTGTGAGGGGGATCAGTCGTGACGCCAACCGGCGGCGTCGCGGAGTTCGGGGCCGAGCAGTCGCCGGCCGAGGTCGGCGAACCACGAGATGTCGCCGCTGCTGAGGAAACGGTGCTCGGCGGGGCCGCCGTCGGGTGACCGCAGCAGCCCGGCTTCGGTGAGCGCGACGCGGGTGGCGAAGGCGGTCTCGTCGGCGCTGCTGACCAGCGTGACGTCGGGGCCCATCACGTCGGCGATGACCCTTGCCAGGTACGGGTAGTGGGTGCAGCCGAGCAGCAACGTGTCGACGCCGGCGTCCTTCACCGGTGCGAGCAGACGGTCGGCCAGGATGGTGACCTCTTCGCCGCTGGTCTGCCCACGCTCGACGAACTCCACGAACCCCGGGCACGCGGCAGAGGTGAGGTGCACTTCGGCGCCGGTGGCAGCGACGGCCCGGTCGTAGGCGCCGGAGCCGATGGTGCCGACGGTGCCGATGACGCCCGCCTCACCGCTGCGTGTCGCGAGCACCAACGCCTTCGCGCCGGGCTCGACCACGTCGATCACGGGCACCGGCAGTTCGGCCTTCAAGTCGTCGAGCGCCGCGGCGGATGCGGTGTTGCAGGCCACCACCACCGCCTTCACGTCGAAGTCCTTCACCAGGCTCCACGCCAACTGGCGGGCGAACTCACGCACCTCGGCCTGCGGGCGCGGACCGTACGGATAGCGGCCGGTGTCGCCGATGTACACGAGGTGTTCGTGCGGCAGGAGGTCGATGACGGCCCGGGCGACCGTGAGGCCTCCGAAGCCGCTGTCGAACATGCCGATCGGGCGATCCATCACGTGCAGGCTAACGGTTGACCAGGAACGCGATCGTGTAGGCCACGGAGTTCGAGGCGACGTGCCCGATGATGGTGGCCAGCACGCTGCCCGACCGGTACCGGATCCAGCACCACCACAGGCCTGCCACCATCGTGCCCACCACGGCGAAGGTCAGCCCGGCGATCTGCCCGGCCACGCCGTCGCCCAACAAGCGCTCGGCGACGGGGTTCACCTCGCTGAGGTTCCACGCCGGCAGCACGTGCCACAACCCGAACCACACCGACGCGACGGTGCAACCGCGCAGCACGCCCCAACGCAACGCGAACAGCGCCGGCAGCACGGCGCGGAACGCCACCTCCTCCAGCACCGCCGTGCCCAGCGGGATGCGGATGAACGCCTGGTACAGCCAGGTCCACACCCCGCCTTCCACGCGACGGTCGTGGAACATCTCGTTGAACGCCGGCATCAACAGGCCCAGCAGCAGCACGCCGGCGGTGAGCACGAACAGCGTGAGGCCCCACGCCGCACCCCTGCGCCACTGGGTGAAGCCCATCTGCTCGTCGGTGACGGTGCGGCGGGCCAACCACACGATCACCGCGGCCACGGCGAGGTTCCACGGCACGTACGCCCAGCCGGGGATCACCCGGTTCGACATCACGTTGGCGACAGCCAGCACCACGAGGACACCCGCCACGGTGGTGCCCCAGCGCGTACGCTCGGGACGTGCATCGTTCGCCACGACAGGGAGGGTACCCGTGAGCGAGTCCGTCAGCCCGTCGGCCGGGCCGTCATCCGCCCCGTCGCCCGCCCGCAACGTGTACATCGACTTCCTGCGCGCCTTCAGCCTGCTCATCGTGGTGGTGTGGCACTGGGCGTTCACCATCATCGTGTGGGAGGAGGACGGCCCGCACGCCACGAACCCCATCGGATTCACCACGGGCATGTGGGCCGTCACGTGGCTGCTGCAGGTGATGCCGCTGTTCTTCTACGTCGGCGGCTACTCGCACCTCACCGCGTGGCGTCGCGCCCAGGAGCGCGGCGAGACCATCGGCCGTTTCGTGCTCAAGCGCCTGAAGGGGCTGGCGGTTCCTGCGTTCGCGCTGTTCGCGGTGTGGGTGCTGCTGGGCATCGGGTTGTTCCAGGCGTTCGGCTTCGAATGGATCGGCCGAGCCGTGTTCCTGGTGGTCAGCCCGCTGTGGTTCATGGCCGTGTACCTCGGCCTCGTCGCCCTGCTGCCGGTGTTCCTGTGGCTGCACGAGCGGTGGGAGTCCATCGTGCTCGTGTTCTTCGCCGCCATCGCCGGCGCCGTCGACATCCTGCGCTTCCGCTACGGCCACGAGTGGCTCGGCATGGTGAACATGGTCGCGGTGTGGGGCCTGTGCCACCAGCTCGGCTTCTTCTACGAACGCATCGTGAAGGCACCGCGCCACACCGACTGGACCATGCTCTACGCCGGGCTCGCCGCGCTGGCCGGGCTGGTGTTCAGCGGGCTGTACCCCGGTTCGATGGTGGGCGTGCCGGGCGAGCGGTCGAACATGGCACCGCCCACGCTCGTGATCATCGCGCTGGTGCTGTTCCAGGCGGGCGTCGCGGAGATCCTCCGCCCGCGCATGGAGGTGGTGCTGCAGCGGCCTCGCTGGCAGCGCGCCAACGAGCTGATCAACCGGTTCTCGATGCCGCTGTTCCTGTTCCACACCACGGGTATGGCGCTGTGGCTGGCCGTGCGGTACCTGGTGGCCGGGCAGAACAACGAGACGCGCGAACCCACGATCGGGTGGTGGTTGCTGCGCCCGCTGTCGTTCGTCGGGCCCATCCTGTTCACCCTGCCGGTCATCTACCTGTTCGGTCGGCGCTGGGTGAAACCCCCGCGCACCGCCTCCTGACACCTCGTGCTGCTCGCCACCGTCCTCGCGCTCAGCGCCGCCGTGCTCCACGCCGGCTGGAACTTCGTCGCCAAGCGCGCCGAGGGCGACCGTTACATGGTGCTGTGGGCGCAGTTCTTCGCCGGCGGGTTGATCTCGCTGCCATTCATGATCGGCGTGCAGGTGACCGTGGGCATGCCGTGGCAGGGCTACCTGTGGGGCGCCATCTCCGGGTGCGTGCACCTGCCCTACACGTGGTTGCTGGCGAAGGCCTACACGCACGGCGACTTCTCGGTCAGCTACCCCGTGGCCCGCGGCGGTGGTGCTGCGCTCGCAGCCATCGGTGGCGTCGTGTTCCTGAGCGATCACCTCTCGGCGCTCGAGGTGACCGGCATCGCCATCGTGGTGCTCGGCCTGATGCTGCTCGCCTACGGCGCCACCGGCCCCAACATCGCCATGGCCCTCGCGGTGGCGGTCACCATCGGCACGTACACGGTGCTCGATGCACAGGGCGCCCGCGTCACCGACAGCATCGGCTACGTGTTCATCACGCTCGTCGGCACGGCCGTGAGCAACACCGTGTTCGGCCTGGCCACCGGACGCCGCAACGACATGCGCGAGATGTTCACCCGCAACTGGCAACGCGCCGTCGTCACCGGCGCCGCATCGATGGTCACCTACGGCCTGGTGCTGGTGGCCGTGCAACACGCCCCGGTCGGCTACGTCACTGCGCTGCGCGAGAGCAGCGTGGTGCTGGCCGCGTTGGCGGGCTGGAAGTTCCTCGGCGAGGGCGACCATCGCCGCCGCATCACGGCCGCACTCGTCGTGTTCGCCGGACTGCTCACCCTGGTACTCGGGCACTGACGCCCGGGCGGACCTAGAAGTAGATGATGCTCTCGGCCTTCGCCTCGGCAGCGTCGAGGTCGTCGGTGTAGGCACCGGTGCTGAGGTACTTCCAGCCGCCGTCGCACACGATGAACACGATGGTGCCCGACTCGATCTCGCTGGCCACCTTCACCGCGCCGGCCAGTGCGGCACCCGACGAGATGCCGGCGAACACGCCCTCGCGCACCAGTGCACGGGTCCACTCCAGTGACTCGCGGGGGCGCACCACGCGCTTGCGGTCGAGGATGTCGAAGCCGTGCCAGCGATCGAACAGCGGCGGGATGTAGCCCTCGTCGAGGTTGCGCAGGCCCTCCACGCGCTCGCCGAGCGGCGGCTCGATCGCGATGATCTTGATGTCGGGGTTCTGTTCCTTCAGGTACCGACCGGTGCCCATCAGCGTGCCGCTGGTGCCCAGGCCCGCCACGAAGTGCGTGATCTCGGGGCAGTCGCGCAGGATCTCGGGGCCGGTGCCCTCGTAGTGCGCGATGGGGTTGTTGTCGTTGCCGTACTGGTACAGGAAGCACCACTCGGGATGCGCCTCGGCCATCTCGATGGCCCGCTTCACGGCACCGTTGCTGCCCTCTTCACCCGGCGTGAGGATGAGTTCGGCGCCGAACACCTCGAGCATCTGCCGGCGCTCGATCGACACGCTGGTGGGCATGAGGATCTTGATCGGGTAACCCTTCATCTGGGCGATGGCCGCGAGCGCGATGCCGGTGTTGCCCGACGACGGCTCGATGATGGTCTGGCCGGGCGACAGGCGACCGTCCTTCTCGGCCTGCTCGATCATGCTCTTGGCGATGCGGTCCTTCACCGAGCCGAACGGGTTCTGGCTCTCGAGCTTCGCGATGATGCGCACGTCGGGGTTCGGCGACAGGCGGCTGACATCGACCATCGGCGTGTTGCCGATGAGGTCGAGCACGCTTTCGTTGATCACCACGTCGCACCTCCGAGACCAGGACTCACGGCACAACCCACCCGGTTGGGCGAGTATTCCGATCAGGCCGGTCGCAATTCTAGCCAGGGGTTCAGAGGATGGCGATGGGGAGCGACGAGATCGTGCCGTCGACGATGCGGTACGAGCGAGCCTCGGGGGCCTCGCGCTTCAGGCTGACGATCACGTAGTGCCAGTCGGGGTCGGGCGCCTGGGCCACGTCGGTGGGGCTGGGGTACGGCTCGCTGTGGGTGTGGCTGTGGAACACGCCGATGACCGCCAACCCGTCGTCCTCGGCCTGGCGTTCGGCACGCAGCAACTCCTTGGGCGGGATGGTGTAGATGCGTGCCGACTCGGCCTCGTTGGTGCACGGCACGAACCGGTGCACCCGGTTGCCCTGCCCGATCAGCAGCCCGCACGCCTCGAGCGGATAGCCGCGATACGCGTCGGCGATCATCTCGGCGTAGGCCTGTGCGGGGAATACCAGCTCCATCGCCCGCCAAGGGTACCGGTACCCTGTTCGTTCCCATGGCCCCGAACCGCGACCGCACGAACCCAGCAGGACGGAAGCTCAACGCGAGCAACCGACGCGCGCGCCACGACTACGACATCCTCGACTCGTTCGAGGCCGGCATCGTGCTGACGGGCAGCGAGGTCAAGGCGCTCCGCGAGGGTCACGCGCAGATCGCCGATGCATTCGCCCGCATCATCCGCGGTCAGGTGTGGCTCGACGGCATGCACATCCCGCCCTACCAGTACGGCCACGGCGTCGGCGCGCACGACCCGCACCGGGCACGCAAGTTGCTGATGCACCGTCGGGAGATCTCCAAGCTCGAGCACGAGATCGCCACCGAGCACCTCGCGCTCATCCCGTTGTCGCTGTACTTCAAGGACGGCCGGGTGAAGGTGGAGCTCGGGCTGGCCCGTGGTCGCAAGAAGGCCGACAAGCGCCAGGCGCTCGCCGAGCGCGATTCGAAGTTGGAGATGCAGAAGGCCATGGGCCGCGCACGAAAGGGAATGGACTGATGAGCACGCTCGCACTGGTGCGTCCCCCCAGCCCGCGACTGGCCGAGGGGCTCCTCACCCACATGGAGCGCACCCCGGTCGACGTCGACCTCGCAATGCGCCAGTGGCAGGGGTACGTCGACGCGCTGGAGGCCAGCGGCTGGAGCACCATCCCGGTCGCGCCCGCCGCCGACTGCCCCGACAGCGCGTTCGTGGAGGACACGATGGTCGTGTACCGCGACGTCGCGGTGATCGCCCGCCCCGGCGCCGACGAACGCAAGCCGGAGACCATCGCTGCGCAGGCGGCCATCGCCGCACTCGGGTACCGCGTCGTGCCCGTCGAGGCACCCGGTACGCTCGATGGCGGCGACGTGTTGAAGGTGGGTTCCACCATCTACGTCGGCCTCGGTGGCCGCACCAACGTGGAGGGCATCGCCCAGCTCGCGGCAGCGTTCGAGCCGCTCGGCGCCACGGTGGTCACGGTGCCCATCACCAAGGTGCTGCACCTCAAGTCGGCGGTCACGGCACTGCCCGACGGCACCATCATCGGCTGGGAGCCCGTGGTCGACGACGTGCGGGTGTTCCCCAACTTCCTGCCGATGCCCGAGGAGAGCGGTTCGCACGTGGTGATCCTCTCCCCTTCCACGTTGCTCATCAGCGACGACTGCCCGCAGAGCGCGGCGTTGCTCGAGGCCCGCGGCTACGACCTGGTGAAGGTCGACATCAGCGAGTACATCAAGCTCGAGGGTTGCGTCACCTGTTTGTCGGTGCGTCTCCGCGACGCCCCCACGCCACAGGGCTAGGCGTTGGCGGCGTCGAACGCGGCTCGGTAGGCGGTGGCCAGCGAGTCGACGGTGTCGTGCGCGTTCAACCCGCTGGGGTTGGGCAGCACCCACAACTCGGCGTCGCCCAACAACTCGTCCTGGCGACCGGCGACGGCCTTCGGCCGGGCGAACGCCTGCCGGTACGCGGTGAGGCCCAGCACGGCCACCACGGTCGGCCGCAACCGGCGCACCGACGCCTCCAAGGCGATGGCCCCGGCACGGAGCTCGTCGAGCGTCAACTCGTCGGCACGTGCGCTCGCAGTGGGCACGATGTTGGTGATGCCGATGCCCAGCCCGAGCACCATCTCGGTGTCGTCGGGCTGCATGCCGTCGCTCGCGTCGACCAGCCGCGGGGTGATGCCGGCGACGTGCAGCGCCGGCCAGAACCGGTTGCCCCTGCGGGCGAAGTGCGCGCCGACTGCGGCGGTCCACAGGCCGGGGTTGATACCGACGAACAACAGACGGACGCGCTGGTCGACCAGGTCGTCGACCAGCGCGCCGTGAAAGGTCTGCAGTTCGGCGCGGGTGAAGCGCGCCATCAGCGAGTCGTCAGCTGACGACCTCGGAGATCTGCATCACCGGGGTGATGTTCGTGTAGTTCGCCACGTCGGCCATGATCTCGGCCGTCTTCGGCGACGCCATCGCGGCGCCCATCGCCTCCATCGAGTCGAAGTACAGGTGCACGGCGGCCGCGTTGGGCTGGCCGTCGAGACCCTTGTCGATCTCGGCCTTGATGGGGTTCCACGCCGCCACGCACATCGGCACGTGGGTGGCCTTGTAGTAGTCGTGGTCGAAGGTGGTGCCGTCGCCGTTGGGGTAGAGAACAGAAGCCTTGATCATGACTTCGCAGGGTAGGGCGCGGCCTCGCCCGTGATCGACTCGTAGAGACGGTCGATGCTCGGTCGGGTGATGAGCGTGTAGGTGTCGGCGATGGCGGTCTCGCGGTGCGCCGCCTGGGCCTGCAGCCGTTCGGGATCGAACACCACGGCCATGAACGCCTCGCGGCTCGGGAACACGTTGAAGCGGATCTGGTCCCATTCGCGGCCGTCGCCCAGGATGGTGCCCTCGACCTCGGTCCACGCGGCCAGGCGCACGCCGTTCGGCACCGCCACCTTGCCGGCATGATCGCTGTAGGTGGCCATCTCCTTGCGGCTCTCGGCGTTCTTGAACTTGATGACGTGGATCACCACCACGTACGGGTCGTCGGCGGTGGGCGGGTGCGGCACGTCGTCCCACGTCGGCGCGTCGGCCGGCAGTGCCGGCACGGGCATCGGCAGGCAGCCGCACACGATGGTCTCGGCCATGCCGGCTTCCTTGTGGTGGTGCAGTTCCTTGAAGTCGGGGCGGTTCTGCATCTCGAGGAACGCCCGGCGCGACGGGTACTTCACGATGCCGACGCGGTCCCACTTCGGCGAGTCGTTGAGGAACTGCGTGTCGACGTCGGCGAGGAACACGGGCTTGGCACCGATGGCCTTCAGCGGGCCGAGCGGCGCGTACAGGTCGTCGGCCTCCTTGCCGCTGATGTCGGCCGCGCGCCCATCGGCGTAGTCGGCCTTCTCGCGGTACTTCATCAAGTTGACCATCCAGATCGGACCGTCGTCCTCGGGCGGCATGGTGAACATCTTCATGCCGTACTCGCGGTTGATCTGCCCGTAGCGCACCTGCTGCCCTGCAACCTCTGCCATCACTGTCCCCCTCGGAAAGAATTGACAGTCAGTATGACACGAGATGCGCGCCGCGCACCACCTCGAAGCTCATGCAGCCGGCGAACACGTTGCGCACGAGCACCGACTCGACCTCGTCGTGTTCGAACACCTCGGCGAGTGCGTCGGTCAGCGACTCCTCCACCTCCACCAACCGGATCAGGTCGTAGGCGATGCGATGGTCGGCGGTGTACGGCCGCACGATCTGGCGACGGTCCTCGAACTCGGGCGGCACGACGCCCGCGTCGTACCCATCGCAGGCGTCGACGTGCACCACCACCGGACCGGTCTCCGCGTACACGCCGTACCACGTGAACGGCTGCCACGCCACGATCGCGAGCCGCTCCCCCACGTGCGAGTCGCGCAGGCAGCAGCGCAACGCCCAGCCGCCCGCATCGTCGGCGAACGGTTCGACAGCGTTGCCACCGTGGTCCACACCGGTCTCGCGCATCGCGGCGAGGCGGGAGGGATCGAGGGCGACGACGACGTGATGCGAGGTGTGCATGCGGCCAACGTACGGATGACGACTCGCTCGCGCTGGCGGGTTTCGGCCGTGGGGTTCGGGGCCCGCAACTCCGTCACACCCCTTCCGTACCGTTCGATCATGGCCACCACCGTCGACTCCCACGCACTGCTCCCGCTCGAACGGCTCGAGGCCGCCATCTGGCAGGGCGCCGCCAACCTCACCTCTGCCGAGCACGACTGGTTGCTCGCGGTCGCCGAGTTCGACCGTCGCCGCGGTTGGGAACGGTGGGAGGTGCAGAGCGCCGCCCATTGGCTCAGCTGGCAGGTGGGGCTCGATCTGCGCGCCGCTCGCGAGAAGGTGCGCGTGGCCCGGTCGTTCGAACAGTTCCCACTCATCGCCGCCGCCATGGCCGACGGGAGGCTGTCGTACAGCAAGGTGCGCGCCATCACCCGCATCGCCACACCGGCCACCGAGCAGGAACTGGTCGACATGGCGTTGGCGGCCACCACCAACCAGGTCGAGCGCCTCGTGTCGTCGTACCGCCGAGCGGCGCCCATCCCCGAGCAGCGCGAGATGGCCCAGTGGGCGGGCCGCGGCATGTGGCACGAGGTGCAACCCGACGGCTCGGTGCGCATCACGTTGCAGTTGCCGGCCGAACAGGCCACGTCGTTCCTGTCGGCGGTCGACCAGTTCGCTCCCCCACCGGAGGTGCATCCCGACGGCACGCGGGTGCCACGTGCCACTCGCCGCGCCGATGGCGCCGTGGCCATGGCCGACACTGCCCACGCGGCCGAGGCGACCGAGCACCCCACGTCGGCGCCGCGCTACCTGGTCACGCTGCACGCCGATGCCGGCATGATCGCGGCGGCCGTGGCCGGCGAGACATCGAGCGAGCACCAGCACGACGGGTGCTGCGAGGTGGAGGGTCACGGCGACGCCTGCGAACTGCCCATCGGTGTCAGCTTCGAGACGGCGCTGCGCATGTTGTGCGACTGCGACCTCGAGACGATGTACGAGCTCGGCGACGAGATCGTGGGCATGTCGAACCGCATCTCGCTGGTCACCGGCAAGGCCCGCCGCGCGGTGCTAGCCCGCGATCGCCACTGTCGGTTCCCTGGTTGCGACCGCCGCACTGGCGTCGACGTGCACCATCTGCGCCACCGGGGCAAGGGTGGAACGAACGATCTCGCCAACCTCGCCGTGCTGTGCCGCTTCCACCATCACCGGGTGCACGAGGGCGGGTGGCGGGTGCGGCGCACCGCCACCGGTCTCGACTTCGTGGCACCCGACGGCCGGGTGCTCTCGTCGGCCACGCCCGCCCCGCAGGGCGATGCGGGTGCCGTGCAGCGCAAGGGCCGCACTGCCGACCATGGTCGCAGCCAGTGGCTGGGCGATCGACTCGATATGAACGACGCCCTCGCGGCATTGTTCAGCCGCGAAGCGGTGGCGGTCACCTGGCAGCCGCGCACTCCCTATGGAGTCGCGAGACTCCCTGGGGAGTCTCCTCCGGCGCTGCTGGTACCCTGACAGGGCAAGTACAACCCAAGGGGCTGACAGGTTTCGACGTCAGAGTTCCTGGGCGAGCGTGCGACCCGAGTTGCTCAGACTCGCTAAACGGGGCACCAACAAGAATTGCCAACGAGCAGTTCGCTCTCGCCGCCTGATTCTCAGGTGAGTGAAGAGACATCGTGACCAGAAATGGCGCACGGGGCCGATCCACCGCAGCCCGGCAACAGAAGCGGGGGATGACAGCTGGAAAGACCGCTGACGTCGGGAAAGACCGATGACGATTCGGAAAGACGATTCGCGGACCGCCACTTCAGGGTGACGGTCAACCGACCCGCCGGTCTCCCTGCGTCAGGGAGTGAGTCGGGAATGGTCGTAGCACGGGCGTTCAGCGCCTGATGGACGGGAGTTCGATTCTCCCCAGCTCCACCCAATAGAAGTGCATACGAACCCGGGTCCGAGTGGGCCCGGGTTCGTGCGTTTCCGGGATTACTTGCGCCTGGGCCGGAGGGTGCTGTGCAGGCGGTTGGGGCGTGGATCGCAGCCCGCCCGAGGGGACATGCGATGCCCTTCTATATCGAAGCTGCCCAGCCGAGAAGGAGACACGAGACGACCATCAGTAGGGCTCCTGCCTTCTTTCCAGCATCGTCCGTCGCGTTCCCGGCGTCAGCCGCTCCGTAGAGCATCCCCACGACGCCGACGACACCAAGGAGACCACTTGCCATTTCAGGCACCGTCTTCAGACGTTGGTACTCCCGCAACCCTGGCTCCTGCACGCTCAGGCACAAGGTGTCCCAATCCCAGCACGGGCGGTTTCGGGCAGGACCGTGCAGTCGATGATCGGTACCGACTCCGGCCCCACGAATACTGGCGAATGGATCGCGTGCCTCATGGGAAAGAGCGACGTCTGCCCGGATGGGCAGTCGCTTGGACCGATCGGATTCATCATCATCGCCGTGCTCGTTGCCATCTGGATCAAGACACGGCTCGACTGAGACGCCCCACCATCTCAGCTTGACCCGGCCGCTCGATAGGCGCCCGAGACGGCACCGTCTCGGCCGGCTTGCCCCAACTCAGGCCCAGAGCACCGTGGTTTCCTATGTCGAGCATCCCTGCGGGCTGGTACCCAGATCCCACCAACCCGCTGCAAGAGCGGCTGTGGGACGGCGACGAGTGGATGGAGAAGA
>SXGU01466015.1_pt1 | contig 11501 bp, 10 predicted proteins | sample 3174531 | NCBI WGS metagenome assembly SXGU01 (sample SAMN11356863, study PRJNA531348) | freshwater metagenome | isolation source: freshwater sample F1-140 | place: China: Fuxian Lake, Yuxi | collected 2017-12-25
TCTTGCTTCAAGTTTCGCAACCCCGTTGGACGCGTCCCAAAAATTAGCCGCTCGTTGTTCAATAGCAGGCAAGGTTATTACGGTCTCCGACGTCAAAATGGTCTGTGGTCGTGTAAATCGAAAATTGACTTGGATTCTCATTCCAAAAACTTCAACTAATACGCTTGTTGTTGCTCCTGTCACGACTACAACTGTGGCGGCGTCAGCCACGACTACAACAGCAACGGCTACTACCACCACGACAACTACGACAACTACGACGACGACAGTCTCGAGTGCAATCCCGAAGATTCTGTCTGTGGTATTTCGCCAGCCTGGTACCGACGGTATTTATCACGTTGGACAATTTGTGAGGGTTGTATTTACGTTTTCGATTCCAGTAAATGTCACAGGAGCTCCGTATGCCATGCTGGAGGCAACCAATATTGGTAAAACTCCTTTCTTAGATGGCAATGGAACCACGTCTTTGATGTTCTCATACACCGTTGCGACAGGTGATGTTGAGAATTCAGGGGTCGGGTTAAGTGCGAATTCAATTGTCTTGAATGGTGGCACAATTAAATCTTTGTCTGGCGTCAACGCGGACCTAACCCACGCACGAATTTCTAGATCTGGAACCCGTCTAGTTGGCCCGTAGTAAAGGGTTCAGCACGAAAAACATGAACTTTTTAATATTTCGAGCCCTCAAGATGACTGTCGTATCGTTTTTGTTGGTAGTGGTTTCTGCTGCTCAACCTCTAACGGCGTCTACTGAAACCCGATCAGGGGCTAGGTGTGTCAAAGCAGGCAAAGTTATAGATGTCGGTGGTACGAGGCTTGTCTGCGCCAAATCAGGCAGAAAATTTGAATGGACAGTCATCTCCGTGGCAGCCACAACCACAACAACGGTCGCTCCGAGTACCACCTCCACGGTTGCGGCTACCACGACTACTTCTGCGACAACAACTACCACCACTACCACCACCACTACAACGACTGTGGCGGCAGATAAGACTCCGCCTGTGGTCACCTTGCTTCGCGGTGCTGGTAGTTCAAGTTCATCAACGATCACATTTACCGTGACAGGTGATGAAACGATCAAATGTTCAACACTCTCAACGGCATTTGACGAGGACTTTACCTGGGACAAAATCTCGATTATCAGTGTGATTGTTCAGACGTCACCAACAGTTTGTACGATCACAGCCCACTCAACAGCAGAGCGCGACAACGATGACCACCTTGCGACTTTGCGAGCCTCCGCACGGTTTTCAATCACCGATACAGCAGGCAATGTTCAGACCAAGTTGCTTGGCTCACCGCAATCTACAAACGTTAAACGGGCGTAATTTTAAATCCCCGCTTGGGTAGCAATAGGGCGTTAATATTTGCGTATGAAAAAGCTTGTTGTGTGTCTAGTTGCATTTCTTGCTGTTTGTGTCGGGTTTGACGCTCAAGTGTCGTCTGCGGCGAGTGCTGGCGGTAAGTGCGCAAAGGCTGGCAGAACGGCGACAGTCGGAACGACAAGATTGGTTTGCGTTGCTCTTGGAAATTCTAAAACTTGGGTAGCGCTCGACAGTGCAGCCTTTAAAGCGCCTGTGGTCACTTCAGTTGCAATCGCCCCAAGTGCGACACAGGATTATTATTTGACCGGACAGATCATTCACGTTGTTGTAACTTTTGATGTTGGCGTAATTGTTACTGGTGTGCCTCAGATTTTTTTGGATTCGGGATCCATTGGTAGAACTTCTTATGTCGGGGGATCTGGCTCTCAAAGTCTTCTATTTTCTTACACATCAGTAGCAGGTGATGTTGACAACATAGGGTTCGGATTAAAGGCGAATTCGCTTGTTCTCAACGGCGGAACGATCAACTCAGCCAACGGCACACCAGCGACTTTGACTCATCCAGGAATCGCTAAGTCTTCAACCCGAAAATTGGGACCCACTGCTCCAGCCACGACAACTGTTGCAACTACGACGACTGTCGCGACGACAACTGCGACAACCACCACCACAACAACAACCGTCGCATCTGGCGCTGCGCCAACAATATCAACGATTTCATTTAAAGAGCCGGGCGGAAAATGGATACCCGGTCAGAACATTCAGATAAGAGTTGTTTTCAATGTGCCAGTTGTGATCACTGGATCGCCGTACGTCTCGGTTTTGTCCGATGCAATTAGTAGATTGACTTACCTTGAAGGCTCAGGGGGAACAAGCATTCTCTTCAGTTATACGGTTTTAGCCGGAGATATAGACAACACTGGTTTAGGTATTGCGGCTAATTCGTTTGTGCTGAACAATGGCACGATCAAATCTTCGTCTGGAGTTACTGCTGTTTTAACTCACTCGGCTATTGCTAGAGCAGATACCCGCAAAATAGCTGCCTCATAGTCAGTGTTTCTCTTGTGGTGAGAAATGCTGATCTTCCTCGGGTCGTGGCTATCTCTGGGGCGGCACAGGGAATAGGTAGACAAACCGCTGAAGTTTTTGACTCGCTGGGTTGGGCACTTGCGCTGATTGATCTTCAAACAATTGATTCGTCAGATTTCAAAAATGCGTTCGTATTCACGGGAGATATCACCGATGAAAAGTTTGTAACAACAGTTGCGGCTGAAAGTTTTGAAAAATTTGGGAGGGTAGATGCGTTGGTCAATAACGCTGGCATTTCGAATATTTCTCCAGCACTCAATACATCCGCTGAGACTTACAGAAAAGTACTTGAAGTCAATCTTGTTGCGCCGTTCTTGTTAGCCAAAGCGTTTGGCAAAATCATGCTTCATGCGGGCTCGGGTAGCATCGTCAATGTTTCATCTGTTGCGGGGTTGCAAGGTGTCGCTGACAGGTCCGCCTATAACGCAAGCAAACACGGTTTGATTGGCCTCACTCGAACGCTTGCCGTAGAATGGGGTGCGCGAGGGGTGCGTGTCAACGCGGTTTGCCCAGGCTGGGTGAAAACAGAGATGGATCACAAAGATCAAGCAGGTGGCACGTACACCGACCGCGATATCACCGAGCATGTGCCCTTGGCAAGATTTGCCCGTCCGGAAGATATTGCGCAGGCAATTGTTTGGCTCTGCGACAGTTCAAAATCCGGTTTTGTCAACGGGGTTGCATTGCCAGTTGACGGCGGATGGACTGCAGACGGCTCTTGGCAGTCGCTGAGGCTTCAGCAACGTGACTAATCTGAGGTTTATGGTTGAGCAACACGGATGGGTCAGCAATGCGGGTGATCAACTCTCCGAACTCAAAGCGCATGTAGAAACCACGACTTTACTGTGTGACTACGAGTTTGCATCTTCGGTCGAACAAAACGCTCTCGTTTATGACTGCAAGAAGTTGACGCCACTGTTATCAAATCAAAACGACCGTCGAGCCGTGATGGCCGAACTGGGTCGCGTATTACTCTCTGGTCCCGGAGTTGTTGCCTTCAAGGGTATGTATCCAGAAACTTCTGTAGTTGATCAGGTCTCTGAAGTTTTTTGGGAAATTATTGATGAACAGCATGAACGTGGTGAAGCGAAAGGTGATCACTACGCCAAACCAGGTTCAAATGACCGGGTGTGGAATGTGCAGGAGAAGCTCGCGTTGCGCGACCCAGCAGCATTTGTTGACTATTACGCCAATGATTTTGTTGCATTAGTGGCAACCGCTTGGCTCGGCCCTGCTTACCAAATAACTACTCAGGTGAATGTCGTTAACCCTGGCGGTGATGCTCAGCAACCACATCGTGACTATCATCTCGGTTTTCTAACTGATGAACAGGCAATTAATTATCCGACGCATGTGCATTTATTGTCACCATTTTTGACATTGCAAGGTGCGGTCGCTCACACTGATATGCCACGCGATACTGGTCCAACAATGTATCTGCCGCACTCACAAAAGATGGTCTCTGGTTACGTAGCGTGGCGCAATCCTGAAATCAAGAAATACTTTGCCGAGAATTCTTCGCAGTTGGCTTTGAAGAAGGGTGATGGCGTGTTCTTCAACCCTGCCGTGTTTCACGCGGCTGGCACGAACCAAACTCAAAATGTCAAACGGATGGCGAATTTGATGCAGATCGGCTCAGCGTTCGGTCGCACACTAGAAACGGTTGATCGCCAACAGATGTCAAACGCAATATATCCGACGCTGCAGAAGCGGAAGGCTGAAGGTTGGACACACGATGCGTTGCGAAACAGCATCGCTGCCTGCGCCGAGGGATACGCCTTTCCAACCAATCTCGATCGTGATCCACCTCTTAAGGGTTTGGCACCACAATCTCAGGCTGATTTTGTGTGGCAGGCACTTGATAGCGATCAAACCGCCGAGCAACTATGCAAAGAACTCGCATCTTTGGCAGAAAGACAGAAGACTGATCGGGTTTAGTCGGCTAATCTAGGTTTGACAACAAGCCTGATCAAGGCTTTCGTAAAAACGGAGAATCAAATGGCTAACAAAGAACAGAAAAGTAACTCAAACAATAAGAAAGCACCAAAACTTTCTCTCAAAGAGAAGCGCTTAAGGAAACAAGAAAAGAAGAAAAGCCAAATATAGAACGTTGTCTCATTCGTTGCCTTGGTGACGATCAAGACGAAGATTGTCTGAAGCAATGAGTTTTAGAGCGTCCGTCGCCTGAATGGCGGTGCAAAACTCGCCGTGCAAGTTGGCCACTGTCATGGCATGAACTAGTTCCGGGTCGCGATCAATACCGTCTAGACCGATTCGATTGCAGGTCGAACAACAGTCGTCAACGAGATAGGTGTCAAACCCAAGGTTGCCTGCCATGCGGGTGGTCGTTTCTACACAAAAGTTTGTGAAGAATCCAGCGATCACGAGTCGCGAAATATTGGCGCGGCGCAGTTGAATTTCTAGATCGGTGCCGATAAAACCACTATTGACGTCTTTTTCGATCACAAAATCGTTCATTCTTGGTTCAAAACCTGGCTTTTGGGCCCCAGTCGGTAACGCAAACTTCAATGGCGAAGCCTTCTCGCGAGAGTTGTGTCGCGTGAAAGCGACTTGAAGTTTCGCTTCGCGCCAAGCGTTCAGCAAAAGCAACATTTTGCTTTCGGCATCAGGATTATTTCGGCGACCTTTTGGTCCACCCCAATGAGAAAGAACATCAACTCCCAGTTGTACATCAATCAGCAAGAGTGCCGAGTTTTGGTCAAATTTTCGGATCACACAAAGATTTTAGTCGCATCATCGTTGGTGTTAGGCGAGCCTGATAGTCTTCCAACAATGACTAATAGTCAGATTTAATCCCTTCAAACAAAACAGGAGAAATAATGTTACGAAAACTCAAGTCACTTGGATTCAGCGCGAATCTTTCTTATGCGCTCGGATTCATCTCGGTTATCGCGAGCATCGTAGTTTGGTTCACACAAGGTGGGACCGAAGCAGGCGAGGCTGGTGCAGCTGGTGAGCGTTTTGGTATATTCGTCGGCCTCTGGGCGCCAACATTTATGGCAATCGGTAACGGCATCGATAATTTGTCAGACTCTAAATAATCCGATCGCTAAATAAGCGAACGGTTTTAGTTTGAGTTAAAGTCGGGCGACACTTGCAACAAAAACTGCAAGTGTCGCTGCGATGACAACAATTGGGGCTACTAAGCGCTCAAGATTTTTCATATGACCATTTAAGCAGAATTGTTTGGCTCAGATGTTCAGTCGAGTGCGAATTGCGTAGTATCAACCAAGTGGCTTGGCTGATCTGATTTCTCTAGGTAACAATTTCCAACAATGAGCACTTCAATATCTGTGCGCATAAAACACTTGAACGCGTCCTCGGGTGTCTCAACTATTGGCTCTCCTCGAACATTGAATGAGGTGTTTACAAGTACTGGGCATCCGGTTTGTGCCTTGAACTCGGTCAAAAGAGCGTGATAACGAGGATTCACATTGCGATCAACAGTGTGCACTCGCGCCGAGTTGTCGACGTGCGTTACTGCAGGGATAACAGAGCGTTGAACTTCTAAACGGGCAATACCCGTTTTTTGGTTGTCGGCTTCTGATGTTTTTTTAAGTTTTGTGGGCGAGACACCAGCAACCAAGAGCATGTAAGGGCTGTCTGTCGTCAAATCAAACCATTCGCCGACTTCCTCGCGCAGCACACTAGGTGCAAACGGTCGAAAAGACTCCCGCTTTTTGACCTGCAAGTTCAGTCGTCGTTGCACGGTCGGTGAACGTGGATCCGCCAAGATTGACCGTGAACCAAGCGCTCGCGGGCCGAACTCCATTCGCCCTTGATGCCAACCCACAGACTTACCCGCGGCAAGCGCCGACGCGGTTGTCGTGGCAATTTCTCTGTCCGTCAGTTCTTTGAATGTCGCTCCCGTTGCCTGCAACCGAGAAACGATCTCGTTATGCGAATATTCCGGTCCCAAAAATGATCCACTCATTGCATCGGAGTTTGGTTGTAAAACTCGTTCTCGGCCTAGTCCTAGGTGATAGACCGCAAGTGCTGCCCCAACTGCGCCACCCGAGTCACCGGCGGCAGGTTGAATCCAGATATTGTCAAAAATTTTCTCGCGATGCAGCACCCCGTTGGCGACACAGTTCAAAGCAACTCCTCCAGCCAAACAGAGGTTGCGTTCGTCGGTTTCTTTGCGAATGTTTCGTGAGATTTTGAGCATCACTTCTTCAACAATCTTCTGCACGGATGCCGCAAGATCCATTTCACGTTGAGTGAGTTCGTCGTCGAAACCTCGCGCGGGAGCGCCAAAAAGATCGGCAAACTTTGAATTGGTCATTGTTAGACCAGTGCAATAATTAAAATACTGCATGTTCAGTGAAAATGACCCGTCATCACTGATGTTGATCAAGTTTTCACGAATAATGTTGACGTATTTCGGTTCACCGTAAGGTGCAAGGCCCATCACCTTATATTCTCCAGAATTGACTTTGAATCCTGTGTAATAAGTGAAGGCCGAGTAAAGGAGTCCTAGCGAGTGGGGAAAATGTATCTCATTAAGAGTCTTAAGGGTGTTGCCACGACCAATGCTCGTAGATGTAGTGACCCATTCGCCGACACCATCCATTGTTAAAACCGCTGCGTCTTTGAATGGCGACGGAAAAAAGGCGCTTGCAGCATGGCTTATGTGGTGCTCGGAAAAAAGCAGGCGATCACCAAGGTCTCCAAATATTGGCTCAAGTGCGTTGGTGATGACTTGCTTCTGAAACAATTTCTCTTTCAGCCACACAGGCAAAGATCGCGAAAAAGATCGAAATCCCCTTGGTGCAAAAGCTAAATATGTTTCAAGAATTCGGTCAAATTTCAAAAAAGGCTTGTCATAGAAAACAACATGGTCTATTTGTTCGGGTTTTAAGCCAGACGATTCAATGCAGTATCTGACCGCATTCGTCGGAAAAGCCGCATCATGTCTTACTCGTGTGAACCGCTCTTCTTGAACCGCAGATTTGACCTCGCCGTCGACGATAAGACAGGCAGCCGAATCGTGATAGTAGGCAGAGATGCCGAGAATTGCGGTCATTTAGAAAAGAACGTAGATAAACGGCGCAAGCGGCGAGGATTGTGCCAGCACTAGTAGTCCACCGATAATGATCAATACCAATAAAAATGGAGCTAACCAGAGTTTTTTGTTGTGCTTGAGAAATTTCAGAAATTCCCTTAAGAATGACATTAATGACCTCGATTTTTTAGTATTGATTCTTGAAAGATTCTAATGAATAGCCGCTAATCCGTCTGCTCTGCCAATTAGTCGCAACTTTTTTCGTTTTAAGGCGCAACTCATCACGCCCAAAAAGGCGCAAAACAACTGCCAGTGGCGAGATCAGCAAATAAAACAACACCCCCAGCACGATTGGGCTTACAAATCGTGCCAACAACAGGCTGAACTTCATCCACAATCTATTTGTTCTGTTCAACAAGCCCGGTCGGGTGAACGAAATCAGAAAGGTGAGAAAACTCAGCGATAAAAACAGCAGTTGAATACTCTGAGAGTCACCTCGCAGACGAATAATCACAGCAACGATGATAAAAATGAATCCAAACATGACTCCGAAACTTCGGTCACTTGCACTAGTTACCTTGCTATTTTTTTCCAACCCAAGCGCATTTGACACCCCATAACATTATCATTTGTTTAACAGTTCCTTCACCAGTTGTGGGAACTCTAGACTGTTTTTGTGAGTTCGAATACGAAGGCAATCGCCAAATATAAAAAGAGATACAGCAAGTGGACACCTAGGCATCGATTGAGAGACTTTAAATCGTCGCTTTTATATTACTTGCCACCTGTTTTTGTCGTATGGCTCCTAAAAAAGTTTTTGATCAAATCTGATTACAAACTCAAACGGGAGTCAAAGAAGTTTTTTGAACTATGCAACAGGTCATATGACGCGAGAAAAATCCGAGAGACTAATCGATTGCTAATCGTCGCGCTCAATCTTGTGGGTTTTGATGCATCTCATAGTTATGAAGCTTTATTGCGAAATGCGGTTAAATCAACGTTCAAAAATCCGAGTAGTCGTCTTTGTCAAACTGAGCGCATCCTTATCGCCACTCAAGCACTTAAAAAATCTCTCTTTGATGCGACAAGTTGGTATCAGTTATCGCGAGGACTTTTTTATCTGGGTTATTTTCGCGCAGCTTGGGTGGCTCGAGAAAACTCTCTGGATCTTTCTATTATTGAAGGTTCAAGTCAGGGTTCAGGCGCGACTGCAGTAAGCCGCGCTGTCGAAGCACATCTCGAACGTTTTGAGTTGGCTTCGGTCAGAACGACACTAGTTGAGGCCAATGTGTTCAGTCCAAAAGTCTTAGATTCATTTCAAGAATTGTTATCTTTATTTGAGGGTGTCGTTGTTGCAAATTCAGCCGAGGAAAAAAGCAAATACGGTGAGTCCGAACGGTTAATTCACGAACTCGTTCACGGCAAGAAAGTAGTTTTGGTTGGTTCAGGCTCCGCACACGGCCAACACGGAGTTGAAATTGATTCGGCTGATAGTGTCGCTCGTATCAAGTATCCTGGCGCAGGTTATCTTCTTGACAAATTTTTTTTTGGCAAACGTTGCGACATTTCTTATTATGGAAGTTTAGGACCGCTCAGGGAGTTAGCTGCAATTTCCTCGTATGAATTTTTTGATGATCTGAGTCTCATTGTTTCAGGTGAGGCTGATTCGAGTGCAGTTAGAACTACGCTGGTTTTTTGTGAGGACCAAGATTTACCGATCTATCGCTCCACAGTCTATTCTGGACTTCGGTTACTGATAAGTTTAATTCGACGAAGTCCGTCGTCTCTAAGGCTTTTTGGGTTTGATTTCTATTCTGATCGTGAACCATACAATTCGGGCATGAAATCGTTCTATGAGCGTGATGGGTGGAAGATTGGTGACGGCTTCTTGTTCGGAACGAAAACTGATTATTCAAAAGGCACGATTACCTCTTCGTTTGGTGCTCATGATCCAGTGTCGAATTTCTGTTTTGCACAGAACTTGTATAAAGCAGGGTTGTTTGATATCGAGCCTTACGGCAAGAGTATTCTTGAATTGACACCATATCAATATGTTGAGCGTTTAGAAGAAATGCTCGGCGACTGGTAAATCCGCTGACTAAGTTGCGTTTAGTTGCGCTTTCACTAGTTCGCGAATTTCTGGTGGCATAAAATTGTTTTCTGTTGTAGTTTCGGCTTCGACAAGTTCGACAAGTCGATTAACAACATCGATCGGATCCATCTGATTTGTAGTCACCATAGAACCGATTGCCCGAAGTAGATCGGTCGCTGGCGCACTAATTGCTCCCTCGTCAAACCACTCCCACATAGATGCCGCCATGCGGTCGTTAAAGCCCGTGTTGTAGGGCCCTGGGTTAATCAGTGTCACATCAATACCGCTCGACGCGAGTTCAGCCCGCAGTGATTTGCCCATTGCTTCAAGGGCATGCTTGGTCATTGAGTATGGACCAAATGACGGGCCTGCCAATACTCCCGCTATGGATGAAACAATGATCACTCGGCCATTGCCGCGTGCTGCCATCTTGGGCAGTAATGCTTGCGTGATCGCCAGAGTACCAAAGACATTAACTTCAAATATATGTCGCACGCGATCAAGAGGAACGTCAGCAAGTGGACCAGTTTGGCCTGCACCCGCATTATTTATCAATACATCAACATTGAGATAACTCGCTTTCGCAATATCTGCATTTGATGTGATATCGAGCTTTAAGACTTCAAGCTGCGGTGCTTCAACGCTCAATGCGTCAGCTTGACTTTGAGTTTCCGTCGTGGCGACCACCTTATGACCTCGTGCCGCAAGAGCAATAGCGGTTCCCTTGCCAAAACCTGAGCCCGAGCCCGTTATTAAAACTCGTTTTGGCATTTTTACACTCATTTCAGGCTCAATATAAATTTAAATAATGAAAACTACCTTATCTTAATAATAAATGGTTCTAATATGCCTGCCATGAATTCTGCGATGTATTGATTTCCTTTTTTGTTGACATGGCACCAATCAAAAAATGGCGAGTTAGACGATTTATCAAAAATCTTTCGACCGTCAGCCGAATTTTCAAATTGTAAAATTAGATCAGCAAGACGAGGATAAACCGAGTCGACAGCATCTGGAAACTTACCCATGTGCGTCTTTATTGCCTGTTCGTACGAGTTCGGTTTTGATTTTGTAAAGGCATGTGGCTGAATTATCGGAATGAAAACACCACCGCGTTCGGTGACAAATTTGTTTGCTGATTCAAGCGCGGACTGAGTCTTTACAAGACTATTTTCATCAATTGTTGGTGTATCTATTGTCAGCACGTTGCTCAATGAATAACCTATGTTTGTACGTTTAAAGAACCAGTTTGTCGTTAAACCAAACTTGGGAAATTTAAGGGAAAGTCGAGTTATCGGGTCTTGGTAAATAATTGCAGTTTTAGCTTCGTTGACCCCGATATAGAACACAACGACGTCTCCACGTTTGATTCGTGGCATTATGTGCCCTTTGAAGGGACCAGTGAGGTCGGTGTCGTCTGCTTCATAAATCTCTAGTAGAAAAGCCAGGTCAGTGGCTGCCGCCCCAACAAAGCCGCGATTTTCGACTTTAACCGAATCTGATTTTATACTTAGTAATTTTTGAGTTTGTGAGGCGTAGGTATCTTCGTCTGATACTTCACCATTGAATGTGGTGGATCCACCATAGAAAAATATTCTTTGTCTCCAAATAGTCGGTTGATCTGTGACAAGCCGATATTGATCCTCCATTGAGATGGTCGGATTTTCGTCTTTCTTCGGGGCGTCACTAAATTGTGAAACAAGATCAGACCACTTTTGCTGTTCAACTCTCTTTGGAGAAATGACCGTCATTGCAGCCTCAGCCAAAACGAGCCCTAACATCAGAACAAGAAAGTTGATTGCGATAATGTTTCTGATTGCTTGCCGTCGTGCCACCAAAAAGGTCAAAGGAATGATTGACACAAGCACACAACGCAACAGCATTCGATGATTCGGTGATCCCTCTGGAATCACATATAGGAGAATCAAGAGAGTTTGGACCAAAATTAAAACAATTAACGAAAAAATAA
>SXGU01497024.1_pt1 | contig 11500 bp, 10 predicted proteins | sample 3174531 | NCBI WGS metagenome assembly SXGU01 (sample SAMN11356863, study PRJNA531348) | freshwater metagenome | isolation source: freshwater sample F1-140 | place: China: Fuxian Lake, Yuxi | collected 2017-12-25
GACCATCGCCGAGGTGCAGGGCAAGACCATCGCCGGTGGCCTGATGCTGGTGTGGGTGTGCGACATCGTGATCGCGAGCGAGGAAGCCACGTTCTCCGATCCCGTCGTCGCCTTCGGCGTGAACGGCGTCGAGTATTTCGGCCACCCGTGGGAGTTCGGCGTGCGCAAGGCGAAGGAGATGCTATTCACCGGCGGCATCATGTCTGCGCAGGACGCACGCCTGTGCGGCATGGTGAATCACGTGGTGCCGCGTGAAGACCTGTCCGGCTTCACGATGCGCATGGCCGAGCGCATCGCCCAGCGGCCGTCCATGGGCCTGCGCCTTGCCAAGCAGTCCGTGAACCAGGCCCAGGATGCGCAGGGCTTCTGGACCGCCCTGCAGGCGGCCATGTCGCTGCAGCAGCTCGGGCACTCGCACAACGCCGAGGTGTTCGGCATGGGCGTGGACCCGAAGGGCGCAGAGACCATCATGCGCGAGGCCAAGGCTGGCTGATGAGGTGCGGAATCGCCCGCAGGGCGGTTCACGCAGAGGGGTGACCTGAGGTGCGGAATCGCCCGCAGGGCGGTTCACGCAGAGGGGTGACCTGAGGTGCGGAATCGCCCGCAGGGCGGTTCACGCAGAGGGGTGACCTGAGGTGCGGAATCGCCTGCAGGGCGCCGCGGTTGCACCGCGGCGCAGCATAACGACAGCCGCGTCATTCGCTCCCGGGCAGTACGTCGAACGTCGCCGCATAGCGCAGCATGTGCGTCGCGTTCGCGGGCAGTGTGATGCGCCAGGTGGGCAGGCCGTCCTTCATCACGAAGGGGTCGGTCGCATCGTCGATCTCCGGCGTGGTGACCTGCGCCACGCCAGCCGCGTGCACGTCCGGCGTCTGCACCAGTTCCATCACCTGTGACGTGTTCGTGGCGTTCGCCAGTGCGTGCTCGACGGTGCGCCGCACTGTTTTCCCTGCGCTGAACCAGTGTTCACGTGTGCGCTCGGCGAGCACTGTCGTCTGCACGGTCACCGCGGGGCTCGTGCCGAGCTCCATGCGCCAGTCCACATCCGTTGGCGTGTCCCGCACGGTCGCGAGCTGCGTCAACAGCGGCGCGCCGTGCGGCGATGGGGTGTACAGCCGCACCGCACCCCCGGGCAGGGGCTCGCCGAGCCCATGCGCCTCGTCGTTGCGGGAGCGCAGCAGGATCGTGGCCCCGCGGACCGGCCGTCCGGCCCCTGCGGTCAGGGCAGGCTCGCGGTGCTGGTACAGGCGTTCCACGTCGATACGCCGCGGCTGCAGCAGCATGACCTGCTTGCGCTGGCTGGCCAGCACGTCGGTGCGGAAGGGAAGTCGATAGAGCTGGTAATCCTGCAGCGTCTCTCGTTGCGCAGCCGGCGCCGGTTCAAACACGGGGGGCGGTGGCGGAACTGCCATGGCTCGCATCACCATCGAGTCCATGGCGAGCGCCACGGGTGCGGACATCGGCTGTTGCTCCACGGCAGCCCCGAGCCCGTCTGTCGTGGTGCCCATCGGCCAGCACGCGCGCTGTGCAGTGCGCTGCAGCACCTGCAGCATCGGCGCGTCGAACACCCGCGCGAGATCCCCCGCGATGACGCTAACCTCAGCCTGCTCGAATCCCTGCGAACTCTGGTTGGCCAGCGTCAGCCAGGCGCTGAGCTCTGCGTGCGCAGCATCCTCGGACAGCGTGAGGGTGTAGTCGGTCCCCCAGGCCATGCCGGTCGCGAGGTAGGACAGGGTGACCACGTGTTCGCCGGCTGTGGCATCGCGCAGGGTGGCCGACAGCGTGGGCCGCGCGCGCAGGCCGGTGGGCACGCGGTCGAAGGTGATGCGCTCCGGCAACGTGGAGCAACCGAGCGCTTCCGTGCGATCTGCGAAAGTGAGCAGGATGCCGTCGCCGGCAGAGGCGATCCGGGCGCGCTCGCTGGTGCGGCTGCGCCCGTCGTGCCACTCGCCATCCGGGTCCGCAGTGACGGTCACCTCCTCGCCGAGCGCGCTCCAGAGCAGGCTGCGCGGCGTGAGCGCGGAATAGTCGTAGTTGCGTTCCGGTGCCGCGACAGCCGAGCCTGACTCCAGCCCCTTCAGGATCACGGATGCCGGCACGATGCGGTCCAGCACGCCCTCGAACAGGATGCGGACACTGCCGCTCGGTACTGTCACGCGGCGCGTCTCGGTGACGAGCGCGAGGTCGTCGCGGTACACCGTCACCGCGACGTTCATCGGCGTGCTGGCGCGCACCTCGAGTGTGTCGTCGGCCGATCCTGCGGTGCTGGCCGCGAACGCCGCGCTGGGTACCGGGGGCATCTCGCCCTTTGCAGCGAGGGTGCAGCTGCAGGCCAGCACGAGTGCCAGGGCAACGCGCTCCGCGGCGCGCCAGCGCCGCAGACGATCGCGCACTGGCGCACTGCCGCGCACGCCGTGCGCGCTGCGCGAGGCGGTCACCTGCCTAGCCCTCGCGGATCGCGAAGGTCAGGTCCGTTTCACCCTTCGGTGGCAGCGTGAGCGTCCATTCGTAGGTCAGTGCATCGATCTTCACCGGATCGACGGAGGCATCCGTGACCTTGTTCTCCGGATTGCCGCAGCTGTGCTGGAACACGAGCGTCACGGGCACATCGCGCGCATTGCGAAAGGCATAGCGCATGCGGTTCGTGACGCTGCCGAGCATGCCGCTCTCGGTAGCCTCCAGCGTGGGCTGGTACGTGACGTCGAATGCGCCACCAATGCGCACGAACATGTCCGAACCTTCGGGCGTGTGCTCGATGCTGTCCTCGCCGATGAACTGGTTGCGGCCCTGGCTATCGCGCGCATAGAGCCGGAGCACGCCCTTCGGCAGCGCGCGCCCGAGCCCGGCGGCGGCGCGGTTCGCGAACCGCAGGTGCACGTTCGCGCCCTGGGCAACCGGCGAGCTGCCGTAGCCGGCCGATCGCACCAGGTACACCTTCCGCGCCTGCACGTTCGGCGCGTCGATGAAGCCCACCTGCTTCGTCTGGTTTTCCGCGATGGTCGTCGGCTCGGGCAGCGGGTAGATGTGAAAATCCGCGAACGCGCTGGCGTCCTGGCCACCGCTGCCCGCGCGGATCATGTTGCCGGGCGGTGGGTAGAAGCGCTGCGAGTTCCCTGGGCTGCCTGCGATCAACTGCGTGCGCGCGTTCTCGTAGCTCACGCCCGAGGCGTTGGTGAGTGTCACCCAGCCCTGCAGCTCGAGCCGCTCGTTGCGCTCGTCGAACAGGCCCACGTAGTCCGCCTTCCAGGCGAGGCCGCCAGTGAGGTAGCGCAGCGTGGCGTTGCGCGTGCCTGCACTGGCGCTATCCACCAGTACGGACAACGTCGGCCGCGCGCGCAGGTTCGGCGGGATGCGATCGAACAGCACGCGCACCGGCAGGCCATCGTCGCGTAGCACCTCGATGCGCTCGCCGATGCGCAGCACCACACCCTCATTGGCAGCCAGCACCTGTGCCGTCTCGGTGACCTGCGCCCCGGTAGACATGTTGGTGCGAACGATGCGCACCGTGCTGCCCACTGCCTTCTGCATCAGTGCGTTCGGCGTGAGCAGGTCGAAGTCGAAGTTCTGTTCGATCACCGTCAGGCCATCCGCCTGCAGGGATACCGTCTCGGCGCGGATCTGCCCGGACACGCCGGGGAACTCGACGCGCTGCCTGCCGGCGCTGACAGCGACCTCGCGGCTGTCCTGCACCAGCGCGAGGTTGTCGTTGTAGATGGTGATCGCGACCTGGGACGGGCCGGCGGCGGCCGCAGCGCGGGCGATTCCGGGCAGGTAGCTGATGCCCAGCACGATGCCGACACCCAGCGCGACCAGGCTGCGATTCAGCAGCGTGGTGAAGCACGGGCGAGGTTGCGATGGCCAGGCCCGCGATTCGGCGGGCCCCAACGGCCGCGCATGGGCGTGACCGGGCGCGTTTGCGACATGGGCGCTCGTGAGGGTGCAGGACATCGGCGTTTGCTCCGGTCGCAGGACGTCAGGGTTTCGGTGTTTTCTTGGCTCGCCTGGTGCTCGCGCTCGATTCGAGCGGCTTCGAGCCGGCGGGAACAGACTTCGCGCCCGGTGTGCGTGCGACGCGCACCTTCGCGACAGGTCGTTCGGCTGGCCGCGTGATGCCACGGGCAATCAGCCACGGCAGGTCCAGCAGGGTGCGGATGCCGGCGGGTGCCTCGCACACGTAGGGGATGGCGTTGACCGCGTGCATCGCCGTGCCCTGCAGGCCGTCGCTGATCCACTGTGCGTCGAACTCGACGTGCATGCGCGGCTCGCCCTCGATCGTCACGGAGTGCTGGCCGCGCGGCCAGCTCGCGCCGACGCTGTCGTGCATGCGCCAGACCGTCTCGTGAACGATCAGCTTCCTGCCATCCACCACGCCAGCCCACTCCCAGTGCTGACCGGCGACCGTGCCCTTGCGCACGGTGCCGGCGGCCGTCTCGAGGTCTTCCTTCGCAAGCTCGCGCTTGGTCTGCTCCACGATGGTGTCGAGCTTCACGCCGAGGCCGTCGGCGATCATCTGCACGTTCTCGCGGAACAGGCCCGACAGCCAGAACGCGTAGCGCTCGGCGTCGCGCTTGAACTGCGCCGGCGACTTCCCGAAGCCCATCATGTCGAACATGATCTCGGGCGACGGATAGGCCTGGAAGTTGGAAATCTCACGCACGTACACGCGCTCGATGCGGCGCGACAGCGCAGACATGGTGAGCGGCAGCACGTCGCCGAGCCAGCCCGGGTTCAGGCCCGTGGAGTGGAAGGTCGACCCACCGCGGCGGCAGGCCTCCTCCAGGCGCTTCATCAGCGCGGCGCCATAGATCTTCGGATACATGTAGCCGACGGTCGTGATGACGTCCTTGCCCGAGGAGAGCAGGGCGCAGAACGCATCGATGTCCGCCGTCGGGTCGTCGCCGTACACGAGCGAGGGCAGCGAGGTGTGCAGCACCACGTCGGCATCGAGGGCGACGATCGCGTCGAAGTCGTTGGTTGCCTTCACGCCAAGCGGCTCCATGCCCGCGAGCTCACCGGCATCCACGCCGGCCTTGGCATCGGCGTAGGTGAACATGCCGACCAGCTTCAGGTCAGGCCGTTCGGCAACTGCGCGCAGTGCATGCCTGCCGACGTTGCCGGTGGCCCACTGGATGACCTTGTAGGGCATGGACTTCGTTCCTGTTCAGCGTTGTTTCTGATGGGCCCGAGCGTAACGCGGAGTCATGGCAGGCGACGGATGGATCGGTCGTGTCGAACGCGGCAGGGCCGTCTCGGGACGACGGGTGTGATTGCCGCGGGCCATGCCTCGCGCACGGCGCGACACATCAGCGCACATGCCCAGGTACTAGACGCGATGGGGATGTGGTCCGAAGTCGGCCTCGTAGTAGGCAGTGATGTGCGTGCCCGGCGCGACCACGGCGTCCACCGCCTTGCGGTCGGCGTCGGTGATCTCGACGGCGAAGGCCTTCAGGTTGTCGTCGAGCTGTTCCATCGTGCGTGGCCCGATGATCGGGCTCGTGACACCCGGCTGCGCCATGCACCAGGCAAGGGAGAACTGGGACAGCGTGCAGCCCTTCGCGGCGGCGAGCGGCAGCAATGCCTCGACGGCGTCGTACAGGCTGTCGGTCCAGCGCCGGCGCATCACGGGATTGCTCTGGTAGGCCGCCCAGCGCGAGTCCTCCGGCATCGGTTCACCGCGCCTGTACTTGCCCGTCAGCATGCCACCCGCCAGCGGGCTCCAGGGGATGAGCCCGAAGCCATAGGTCTGGGCCATGGGGATGAGTTCGCGCTCGATGCGCCGGTCGAGGATGTGGTACGGCGGTTGCTCGCAGATGAACCGGTTGAGGTGCGCGTCCCTTGCCACCCACAGGGATTCCACCAGCTGCCAGGCAGCAAATGTGCTGGCCCCGATGTAGCGCACCTTGCCGGCGCGGATCAGGTCATCGAGGGCGCGCAGCGTCTCGTCGATCGGGATCTGCGGGTCCGGGCGGTGGATCTGGTAGAGATCGATGTAGTCCGTGCGCAGCCGGCGCAGGCTGGCATCGCACTGGTTGATGATGTGCCGCCGGCTGTTGCCCTGGTCGTTCGGGTCGTCGCCCATGCGGCCGTGCACCTTGGTCGCGAGGATCACCGACGGCCGGCGGCCGTTGCGCTGCAGCGCATCGCCGGTGGCTTCCTCGCTGCGGCCCGCGTTGTACACGTTGGCCGTGTCGATGAAGTTGAGGCCCGCATCCAGCGCGCGGTCGATGATCGCGGCCGAGTCCGCCGCCGTGGTCTTGCCGCCGAACATCATGGCCCCGAGGCACAGGTTGCTGACCTTGATGCCGGTGCGGCCGAGGGGGAGCGTCTTCAGTGCCATGGTGTTCTCGTGCTGTTGGCGGAAAGTCGCAGCGGCGGGCGGGCATGCGGAGCGCGGCGGCCCTGCCGCCGCCGCGCTGCAGCTTGACGTCGCGAGTGTGTCAGCCCGACTGCACGCGCGTTCCCCTAGACACGAGCTGGTGCCGCTTGATCTTCCAGGTGCCGCCGATGCGCTGCATGTCGGTCACGTAGGTTGCCCACAGCGTCAGTGTCGTGTCCGGCTGGTCCTTCATGTAGTGGTGTGCCTGCACGTCGGTGCGGCAGTGCGCCGTGTCGCCGTTGACCGTGGCGAGCTGCGGGCCGAGCATGTGCTGGGTGGGACCGAATCGCACCAGCGCATCCTTCACGTAGGCGGTCCAGGCGTCGCCGCCATTGATGGTGCTGGGGCCGAAGCCCACCACTTCCACGTCGTCCGCGAATTGTGCGCGGTAGAGATCGAGATCGCGTTCGTCGACGCCCTTGGCGTAGTTGAGCATCACGTCCATCAGCGCGATGCGATCGGCGACGTACTGTACGGAATCACTCATGGGTTCTCCCTCGCTTTGCTGTCGTCTTGACATTGTCGAATGCGCCGTGGCCGGATTGCAGCACTACGGCATCTCGTTCGGGATCAGCCCGCGAGGCGGCCAGCCTGCTCGGCCATCTGCAGGATGTCGCCGAACAGGCGCTTCGCGAGTTCCTGTTCGTCCGCGCCATCGACGTTGTGGCTGCGCGAGTCCACGCCGGGAATGCGGGCGATCATCAGGTTGCCGGCGATCGAGTAGATGCCCGCGTAGCGGCGCCCCTTGTGCTGCACCGTGAGCTGGACCGGGTTCATCGGCATGACGGTTCCTCCGCGTTGGGTTGTGGGGGTTGGCGGCGCTGGCGTCGATTGGCCGGACGACCGCGATGACCGCCGGAGCATACCGCCGGCCCCGCTGGCGATCATCCACCGGTTGCCGAAAGGTCGGCGTCAGCGCGCGGCGTGCGCCGATGGCAGACAACAGATGACACGTCCCTGTTGGCGGGCCTCAGCCGTCGCCTCGGTTCCGTGCTCAGAGCGAGAGCCCGCCGTCCACCGGCAATGCGACGCCGTTGACGAACGCGGCCCCGTCGCTGCACAGGAAGGCCGCGACTGCTGCGATCTCCGCCGGCGCGCCCAGGCGTGCCGCCGGCACCGCGCGCAGGCTGGCCTCCCGTGCGGCGGCGGGCATCGACAGCACCAGCGGTGTCGCGATCATCCCTGGCAGGATCGCGTTGCAGGTGACGCCGCGCGCGGCATAGGCCTGCGTCACCGAGCGCGTGAGACCCAGCAGGCCGGCCTTGCTCGCTGCATACGCGGCCTGCTGGGCCATGCCCGACAGCAGTCCCACCGACGCGATGTTGACGATGCGCCCCCAGCCGCGCTCGGCCATTCCCGGGGCCGTGAGCTGGATCAGGGAGAACGCGCCGGAGAGATTCACTGCCAGTTCGTGATCCCAGGATTCGCGCGTCATGCTTGCCAGCGGGGCAATGTTGTTGACGATGCCGGCGCCGTTCACAAGTACGTCGATGGGGCCGAGGTCCGCACTGACGCGGGCGACGGCGGCTTCGCAGCGATCGTGCGCCGCCACGTCGAACTCCACTTCGCAGGCGCGGCGCCCGAGTGCGCGGATCGCATCGCAGGTGAGCACCGCCTCGTCGTCGCCAGATCGGCGCTCGCGCAGGCGGTAGTAGCGCTCGCCGCGGAAGGGCCGCAGCTGCGCGTCGCCCACGGCCACATCGAAGCCGGCGCCCGCCAACGCCAGCGCGATGGCGCGGCCGATGCCGCGGGCGGCGCCCGTGACGAGGGCGATGCGGAGCGGGGCAGTCATGTTCTGTTCCTCGTTTGCGCTGGATCTGCGGTGGGCGCGTGATCGTGGGGTGTGCGCGTGTCTTCCTGGCCGTCGCGCTCAGACTGCAACGGCGACGGCAGCCGCGGCAAGTCGATCGGCGCGTGGGCTTGCCGCCCGCAAGCTGATAGCCTCGACCGGCCCCGCTGGCACTGGTGCCCGCGGTTCGCAGCGCGAACCTCTGCAAGCCGAAGGAGAGACGACATGAAGGCAGCGATCTTCGAAGCCGCGCACAAGCCACTCACGATCGAGGATGTGGACATCATCGATCCACGCGCCGGCGAGGTGCTGGTGCGCACGGTCTGCAGCGGCGTGTGCCACTCGGACCTGCACTTCATCGACGGACTGTGGCAACTGCCGATGGCCTGCGTGCTCGGCCACGAGGCTGCCGGCGTCGTCGAGGCGGTTGGCGAGGGCGTGACCTACGTGAAGCCGGGCGACCGGGTGATCATGAGCTTCAAGCCGTTCTGCGGTAAGTGCTACTACTGCCTGGGCGGCCGGCCGAACCTCTGCAACGATCCGTCGATCGGTGCCGCCGGTGCCTCGCGACTCACGTGGAAGGGCAAGCCGATCCTGCAGTTTGCCAGCGTCGGTTCCTTTGCCGAGATGATGGTGACCACCGAGAACGGCGTGGTGAAGATCCCGAGCGAGATGCCGATGGCCGAGGCTGCGCTGATCGGCTGCGGCGTGATGACCGGCGTGGGCGCGGCGCTCTACACCGCGCAGGTGCCCGGCGGCGCGGAGGTAGCGGTGATCGGGTGTGGCGGCATCGGCCTCAACATCATCCAGGGCTGCCGCCTGGCCGGGGCGTCGAAGATCATTGCCATTGACATCGTGCCCTCCAAGCTGGAGATGGCGCAGCGCTTTGGCGCCACCCACGTGATCAATTCGAAGGAGACCGACAACCTCGTGCAGGCAGTGCGCGCGATCACCGGTGGCGGCGGCGCGGAGTACGCGTTCGAGGCCATCGGCGTGCCTGCCGCCGCCACCCAGGCGTTCTCCATCATTCGCCCCGGCGGCACCTGCGTGGTGGTGGGCATGCATCCCACGGGTTCGCAGATCAGCGTGCCGGGCCCGGATTTCCTGCAGGAAAAGAAGCTCATCGGCTGCATGTACGGTTCGACGCGCTTCCGCGAGCACATGCCGAAGATCGTCGACCTGTTCCTGAACGGCCGGCTCGACCTGTCGAACCTGGTGTCCCGGCGCATGCCGCTCGATGGCGTGAACGAGGCCTTCCGGGCAATGAAGGCAGGCGAGGTTGCGCGCTCGGTGCTCGACATCTCGGTGGCGTGAGGTGTCGAACGTATCCGGCCAGCGCGCGACGTCGCCTCGGCAGTCGAGCGTGATGCGCTGATTGCCTGCAGCCGAGGGGTACAGGACGAGGGCGGTCGAATGATGGCAATGAAATGAGCACGACACCCATGGTGCTGCCGGTGCTCGCGCTCGTGGCATGGACCTTCGTGATGTGGGTGTGGATGTACGCCACCCGCATTCCGGCGATGCGGACGCACAACGTCGACCTGGCGGAGATGAGCCGCACGGGGGCGACGCTCGTGCTGCCGCCGAAGGTCTCCCGAGTTGCAGACAACTACAACCACCTGCACGAGCAACCGACGCTGTTCTACGCACTGGCGCTCGCGGCACAGGTGGGCGACGCGGCGGACGGCACGGGCGTGCTGCTCGCGTGGGCCTATGTCGGCCTGCGCGTCCTGCACTCCCTGATCCAGGCCACGGGCAACGTGATCGCGCTCCGCTTCACGGTGTTCACGCTCGGCAGCCTCGTGCTGTTCGCGCTGCTGGTGAACACCGCGGTGCGCGTGTTCGCAGCCGGCTGACTGCGGCTGGTCGGCGGGGCCGCCGGACGATTTCACTCTCCTTGCAGTCCGCCGCCTGAACGCGGCTGTTGCATCACTACGGGATGGGAGCATGCGCGTGAGCGAACACGACCTCGGCGGCAAGGTGGTCGTCATCACTGGTGCCGGTACGGGCATCGGCCGGGCCACGGCACTGCGCTTCGCGGCGGCAGGCGCAACGGTCATCGCAAACGGCCGCCGCCTCGGCAAGCTCGAGGAAACGGCTGCAGCAGCGGAGGCTGGAGGTGCACTGCGCGGCCGGGTGATCCCGTTGGTCGCCGACGTCGGCACGCTCGAAGGCGCGCGCGCGGTACGTGACGGCGCGCAGGCCGCGGGGGATTACTCGATCCTGGTGAACAACGCGGGTGTCGGCTGGGCCTACGGGCTGGAACATCCGGGCTCCATGGCCGTGCTGGGCGACACACCGCCCGAGCTGTGGCGCGAGGTCATGCGCATCAACCTCGACTCGGTGTACTACCTCTGCCACGACGCATTGAACCTGTTCGTCGCTCGCGGCGGCGGCAGCATCGTCAACGTCTCCAGCGGCGGCGGCCTGAAGGGCATGGCCGATGCCCATACCTACGCCACGGGCAAGGCGGGCATCATCAACATGACGCGCTCGATGGCGATCGCCTATGGTCCGAAAAACGTGCGCTGCAACGTCGTGGCGCCGGGATTCGTGGACACCGAAATGGTGGCACCCGTGCTCGGCAATGCGGCCAACCCGGTCCTCGACGAGAACCTGCGCTACTCGATCTCGCCCCTCGGCCGGCCCGGCCGCCCCGAGGAAGTCGCGTCCGCGATCTTCTACCTCGCCGTCGAGGGCACCTACTGCAACGGGTCGGTGCTGTCGGTGGATGGGGGCTCGCTTGCCTGAGGCGGGCGTGACCCGCCATCGCCTCGCGTAGAATCGTTCGCCTCCATCGCCCCCCACCGCGTGGCTGGCGTGTGTCTGACGATGCGCGCCCGACAGTCGGTCGCGCGCCCTGTTCCCGACTTCACACCCATAGGAACCCCGATGACGACGGCAACCGATGAACTGTCCGCCTTCCGTTCGGAAGTGCGCAGCTGGATCGAGGCGAACTTTCCGAAGACCCTGGCCGGCCGTGGTGCCGAGCTGCTGAGCGAGGGCACTGGCCGTGAGCCGCTGCCCGAAGACATGCAGCAGTGGGTGAACCGCCTGGGCGAGCGCGGCTTTGGCGCGCCCACCTGGCCCACCCAGTACGGCGGCGCGGGCCTGAAGGGCGCGCAGTCCCACGTGCTCGCGGACGAACTGCACAAGGCTGGCGCCTTCAACCCGATTCCGCTGCTGGCCGGCATGGGCGTGACGATGGTCGGGCCTACCGTGCTCGAGTACGGCACGGACGAGCAGAAGGCACAGCACCTGCCACCGATCGCCAACGGTTCCGTCCGCTGGTGCCTCGGCCTCTCGGAGCCGAACGCCGGCTCGGACCTCGCCTC
>SXGU01373098.1_pt1 | contig 11499 bp, 11 predicted proteins | sample 3174531 | NCBI WGS metagenome assembly SXGU01 (sample SAMN11356863, study PRJNA531348) | freshwater metagenome | isolation source: freshwater sample F1-140 | place: China: Fuxian Lake, Yuxi | collected 2017-12-25
CGCCGGGATTCAGGCGTAACGGGGGCTGGCCGTGGCGGAACGATGGAGAAGCGCGGCAAGCTCCGCGTCAAACTCCAGCGCGTGACTGCGAATCCAGTCGAGAACCAGCGTCTCGACCTCCAGTGCGCCAATGGCCGGGTGGCAACCATTGAGCCGCGCGGCCGCGACGTTGTAGCGAGTGGAGAAATTGACATGCTCGCGACGATGCCGTTCGCAATGGGCTCTCGTCGCCGCGTTGCGGGGCAGGGAGTTCATCAGTTCATGCTCCCGCTGGAAATGGTCGAGCAGCAGGGTCTGCAATCTGACGCTGATCTCCCTCAGCAACGCATGGCAGGAACGGGCCTTTGTTTCGGGGCAATGATCGCATCGGCCGTCCGGGGTGACAGGATTCGTGCAGACCCGTTCCAGCGCGTCCAGCAGTTCGGCAAGCGCGCGGTGATCCGGGTCGATGCCGGAATCGCCGACCTCGAACAGAGGCTCCGGGATCGCTTCATGGCTCACGCCCATGGGCCTCCCGTGCCGGGTCGCAACAACGGCCGCGGAACCGGTTTTTCGGCCAGCCAACCAGTTCGCAGTTGTTGCAAGGGACTTGGCCGATGAAACCAATAGCCTTGCACCGACGAACAACCGAGCGCCGAGAGCAAAGCCAGTTGCCCGGCGGTCTCGACGCCTTCGGCCGTACTTTCAATTCCCAGGCTGTCGGCCAGCGCGATGATGGTCTTGACCATCCAGAGGGCGTCGGCACTTGTCCCCAACTCGGCCACCAACGACAGATCGATCTTCAGCATATTGATCGGTAAATGCCGCAGATGGCACAGCGACGAGTAGCCGATACCAAAGTCATCAATCGCCAGGCGGACACCCAATGCCTTTAACGCGGCCAGGGTGTGGGCGGCGGCGTGCGCATCCTCGAGCAGGGCGCCTTCGGCGATTTCAAGTTGCAGTTGCCGTGGGTCGAGCCCGCTCTCGCGCAACGCCTCCCCGATGTCGCTGAGCAGATTCCTGTCGCGGAACTGGCGTCCCGAGAGATTGACCGAAACCACCATGCCGGCAAGATCCGGGCGCTGCAGAGCCTTGATCTGACGACACGCGGTCGCCAGGAGCCATTTGCCGACCACCAGAATCTGGTTGCCGGCTTCCAGCAGAGGGATGAAGCGTGACGCTGGCACTTCCCCATGCAACGGCGAATGCCAGCGCAGCAGCGCCTCCAAAGCAACCGTGCGCTGATCTCGCGGATCAACGATTGCCTGATAGAAGACGTCGAACTCGTCATTGGCCAGCGCGCTGTCCAGCGCCGTTGCCACGGACCTTTCCTCGATCCGCTCGCCCTCCATCACAGCGCTGAAGTGGGCGTAGGTGCTGCGCCCCGAGTCCTTGGCATGGAACATGGCAACGTCGGCACGCCGGAGCAGCAAATCGATTCCGTCGCCATCTTCGGGATAGGTCGCAATGCCTATACTGGCCCCGATCTCCAGCATCTGGCCATCAATTTCCAGCGAAGCCTCAAACGCCGCGACCAGTTCGGCAGCCACGCGGCCGCTGTCCGCCGGCGACTTGAGCCCCTCGAGAATCACGGTGAATTCGTCACCGCCGATACGCGCCACCGAATCCTCCTCGCGCACCACCTTTTTGAGTCGCTCGGCGACCTTGATCAACACCCGATCACCGATGTCGTGGCCGAAGCTGTCATTGACGGACTTGAATCGATCCAGATCGATGAACAGCAGGGCCACAATTCCCGCCTCCCGGCTGGCGCGGTGCATGGCATGGGCCAGTCGATCGAGAAACAGGCTCCGGTTGGGCAATCCGGTCAGCAGATCATGATTGGCCTGATGCTCAAGGCAGGCATTGGAGAAAATCCGTTCGCTGACATCGCGCCCGGTCGAAATGAAATGGCTGATCCTGCCGCTTTCGTCACGAATGGGCGTGATGGTCTTTTCTTCGTGATAGATGTCACCGGCCTTGCGCCGATTGGTGAGCACTCCGCGAAACACCTCTCCCCTGGCGATGGTCTTCCAGAGCTGGGCGAAGAACTCGGGGAGATGCACCCCGGAGTTGACGAGGGCAAACGTCTGGCCGACGGCTTCGGCCGAGGAGTATCCGGTAGTGCGTTCGAATGACGGGTTAACAAACTGGATGACACCGGTGGCCGAGGTGATGGCCACCGCATCACCGGTCTGCGCAACCGCCTGCGCCAGGGTACAAAGCGCGCGCGGCCCACTTCCCGGCTGCACGCAGCGCGTGGATTGGCAAGGGAGATCAAGAAGATGTCCATCGCAGCCGTTATTCCGGAGCAGCGGCGGGTGCGCCATCTCCTCCGGGCTTTCGTCAAAAATCATGTCCAGTGTGCAATTCATTTTTTGATCGACATTCCGGCATACGGAAACTGGGGAGCGCAGCGCCTTGAGAGCAATGGCCACGGTATTGAATCCATGCCCTGAATCGGCGCCTTTTGGCCACAACCCGGACGGTCGATGAAAGAAAATCTTCTTCGGCGAAGCGAGCGTGAAGTTACTCCGGTCCCGGCGCATCGTCATCCCCCAAACGGGTGACAATGAGCAGAAGGAAGTACACTGCTTGTCCTTGACTTTCAAGGCTTTCTTGCGTGACCGCCAAGCCTCGACCGCCTGAAACTGAGTGCCAGCAAGGAAATACGCTGTCATGCATAGTACGTTCGTGGTACGGCACGGATTTGTGTCGGCGGGCGCGGCGGAAAAGATTTTCCGGCCGGTTCAACAGGGCTGGAACGGAACTGGTTGAATTTGTCTCGACTTCGCGTCGGGAACTGGCCCGGCCGCTGCGGGTTGGTATCCGGCAAGTCGCCGCAATGCTGTTCACATAGGGTTTCGTTGCATGCAGATAGACCGCCTTGTTCCATTCGCCCTCATCGTCGAGGACCACCCGCTGGTCTCCGATTCGCTGGTCGCCTGCATCCGCGACTGCAATGCGGAGCTTCAGGTAGAGACCGCGGAATCCATTCGCGCCGCATTGCGCATCCTCGCCCAGCGGCCCGAGCCGCTGCTGATCGTGACCGACCTCACCTTGACGGACGCGAATGGCACCGACGCGGTCAGGCGCTTGCGCGAAGCCGCCCCGAATAGCCCGCTGCTGGTCTTCACCGCGCTTGACGATCCGGCTCTGCGCAGCGAAGCGAAGGCATTGGGAGCCAAGGGCTATCTCATCAAGAGCGCCTCGATACAGACGCTTCGCAACGAAATCCGGGCAGCGCTGGGTACGCTTCCGAAGACCCGGTATTTGGTTCCCGCAGCAGGTGGTGAACTGGGTCACTTGCTGACGCCCAAGCAGCTTGCCGTACTGGAAGAACTGACGGCGGGCCGCAGCAATCATGAAATCGCCGTGCGAATGAATATCAGCGAAGAAACCATCCGCTCGCACATCAAGGAAATCCTCGGCCGGCTGGCCGTCAAGAATCGCACCGAAGCGGTTGTGCGCTACCTGCAACTACTCAACCAATCGCCTGGTCGTTCGCGACACCGAGAACCCGGGTGATGCGCGGACTGATTCTCCTTGCAGCCTGCTGCATTGAATGCCTCGCGATCGCGGCGCAGGCCACTACCCCGGCACCGGTAGAGATTGCGGCCGAAGCGGAGCGCGTACCCGTCTGGAAGGCATTGCGCATCGTGGCGCCCATCGATCAACAGCTGACACCCGATCAGGCTGCTGAATTGGCGGCCGGCAGCGGCGCGATCTCCGTCGATCGCCCGGATCGTATCCTCGGCCGGGGCACACGGCCTTATTGGGCCTGGTTTTCCCTGTACAACCCGGCAGCCTCCGAACAATTGCGGCTGCTGACGGTAGAGACAACCACCCAGTTCGACATGCGACTGTTCGAGCGCGACGACACCGGCGCGTGGCGCCGGATCACCTCGGTGGCCGAGGCCGCTGCCGGACGTTTCGGTGGTGGCACCCATCATCCCGTCTGGGCACTGCACCTGCCACCGCAAAAAGCCGTGGAACTGCTACTGCGCATCGAGGGGCCGGCCATCGTCCGCTTTCCGGTGTTCGTCGAAGATCCGGTGAGCTTTGCCGAACGCGAACGAAGCATGAATATCGTGATCGGCATGGCCCTCGGCGGCTGCCTGTTCATCATCATCTATGCCGTATCGCTGCGTCGCTATCTCGACGATGCGTTGGTGCTCCTGTTCATCTACATGATCATCGCCGACATGGCGGGCGCCCTTTGGTTGTCCGGCTTCCTCGGCGAGATGTTCCCCGCGCTGCCGGAAAGCACGCTCAGTCCGATTGGATTTGCGGCCTACGCAAGCCTGTTTGGCTGCGGCTGCCTGCATGCGCGCGCCTACCTTGGCTGCGCGGCCTGGGCACCCAAAACCGACTACCTGTTGCAACGGCTTGGCTGGTCCTGGCTGGCACTGGCGCCATGGTTTGCCCTGGCGCTTCCTGTCGCCGCGCGGATTATTCTGGTCTGGGGCGGCGCCGCGGTCGCCGCGATACTCGTCGCCGTTTCCGCCATGGCCGCGCAAAGGAAAGTCCGCTTCTCCCGCTTCATTGCGGCCGCCTGGCTGGCCTACCTGATCGGCGGCTCCTTCTTCCTGATCGCTCGGGTAGTCGACAATCCCCTGATGTGGTCATCGAGCACGTTTGTGCTGGGACTGGCCACGGTGGTCGCGATTCTTTTCGGCTTCGCCATGAGTCAGCGCCTGATGCAGCAAAGGGATACGCTGGTCGCGACACGACAAGAGGCCGTGACGCGACACAAGGCGACAGCGGCGCTGATGCGCGAGCGCAGCCTGCTGTTTGCCGCAACCAACCATGACCTGCGCCAACCCCTGCTCGGCGTCAACCTGTTTGCGGATCTGCTCAAGTCGGCAGCCACGCCCGCGCAACGGGAAGAGCACGCGCGAAAACTCGACCTGGCGCTGAGGGAGGTCGATGATCTGCTGATCGGCATCCAGCAACTGGCCGCCGTGAATGAAGCCGAGCATCGCCCGGTCCTCGAGACGGTGCAACTCGACGACTTGCTGGCGCCGGTAATCGAGGAATACCGGAGGCGATCCGAGTACAAGCACATCACCATCCGCTACGTGCCATCGCGCCTGTCCATCACGACCCATGTGCCCTACTTCCAGCGCATCGTGCGCAACGTGCTGTCCAACGCCGTTCGCTACACGGAACAGGGGGACCGGATTCTGGTCGGCTGCCGGCAAGGGGGCGGACTGCGACTGGTCATTGCGGATAGCGGCCAGGGCATGTCCGAAGAGCAGACCCGGCGCGCGTTCGACGCCTTTCAGCGCTTCGATTCGGGCAATTCGATTCCGGACGGGTTCGGCCTCGGGCTGTTCAGTACCAAGAGCCTGGCCAACACATTGGGCCTCGAGGTAAGTCTGAACAGCCGCGCGGGACGCGGAACGGAATTCAGCATCGCCCTGCCCCGCTAAAGGAATCACCGGTGAATTCGCGTCAAGCTCCTGCTTCGGCAAACCACTCGGCCACTTGTTCATGAAGATCGCGGTTCTAGCCGACATCCACGGCAACCTCGAAGCCTTGCGCGCCTGCCTTGCCCACGCCGAGCGCGAAGGTGCCGATATGCAGGTCTTTCTCGGTGACCTGGTGGGCTATGGCGCCGATCCTGTCGCCTGCCTCGGCCTGCTGGCTGACCATGCCGGCAAAGGTGCGCTGCTGGTCAGGGGTAACCACGATGAGGCGGCCCTGGGCGGATTGTGGGAGAACATGAACCCCACCGCACGGGAAGCCATCTACTGGACACGCAAACAACTGCGTCCCGAGGACCGCGATTTTCTTGCGTCACTGCCACTGACAGCGCGCCGCGGCGATCTTTGCTTCGTCCATGCCAGCGCACTGGCACCCGGGAAATGGGAATACATCACCAGCACCGCACAGGCCGCCCGCTGCATGGATGCGGCAGAGGCCGCCGTGACATTCGCCGGACACGTACACCACCAGTCACTCTATTTCTCGGCCGGCAGCGGCGTGCGGACATTCCAGCCGGTGCCCGGCGTATCGATCCCGCTGGTCGGCCGCCGGCGCTGGCTGACGATCGCCGGTTCCGTCGGCCAGCCGCGCGATGGCAACAACGCTGCGGCGTATGCGCTGTACGATGAAGAAGAGCGCATGCTGACGTTTTTCCGCGTGCCCTACGACCACATGACGGCGGCGCGCAAGATCGTCGTCGCCGGCCTGCCCGAGCGGCTGGCGTGGCGACTGCAAAGAGGGGAATGAATGGACAACGCCGAGCATCTCAGGCCGGGCACGGAGATCGCCGGCTACCGCGTGCAGGAGAAACTGCACGAGGGCGGCATGGCCGTGCTCTACCGCGTTGCGTCGCCAACCGGTACCGGGGCATGCCTGCTGAAGATGCCCAAGCTGGGGTTCGGCAGCGACCCGGCCTGCTATGCGGGCTTCGATGTCGAGCAGATGATTCTCGGACGGATTGCCGGACCTCATGTGCCACGGCTGTTCGCCCGGGGCGAGAGCGATTTCGGACCCTACCTGGTCATCGAGCAGATTGCCGGCACGCCGCTGGCGGACTACGCCCAACATGGCCCTCTGCCAGCCGAAGAGGTCGCCCGCCTCGGCGCGGCGCTGGCATCGGCGCTGCATGACCTGCATCGCCAGGAAGTGGTGCACCACGACCTCAAGCCATCGCATGTGATCCTGCGCAGCGACGGCCAGACGGCGCTGATCGATTTCGGGCTGGCCTTCCACGGCCACCTGCCCGATCTCGTCGAAGAAGAATCCGACCAGCCGCTGGGCACCCCCGCCTACCTCTCGCCGGAGCAGATTGCCGGCGTGCGCGGCGATCCGCGCAGCGACGTATTCTCGCTCGGGGTGATCCTCTACCTGCTGGCGACGGGCCGCCTGCCCTTTGGCGAACCGACAAGCCTGGCGGGCTTGCGCCGGCGCCTCTACCTCGATCCACTGCCACCGCGCCGCATCATCCACGATCTGCCCGAGTGGCTGCAGGAAATCATCCTGCATTGCCTCGAAGTCCGCGTGGAAGCCCGCTACGCCACGGCGGCGCAGGTGGCGCACGATCTGCTGCACCCCGACCAGGTGGCGCTGACGGAACGCGGCTACCGCAGCAAGCGCGCGGGCCCGCTGGTCGCCGCCAGCCGCTGGCTGGCGGCACTGTCCGCGCCACCGCCCGCACGCAAGCTGCCAACAGCGCACCTGGCGCTGGCGCCGCATGTTCTTGTCGCCGTAGATACCGACTGCAACAGCGAAGCCCTGTTCCAGGCCCTGCGTGACGCGACACGACGCATCATCGGCGGCGACCAGCACTGGCGCGTGAGTTGCGTCAGCGTGCTGGAGCCCTCGCTGCTCACCGAGCAGGAAGAAGGCGCCGAGATCACGCGTGGGCTGCACATGCAGAGGCTGGTGGAACTTCACCACTGGGCGCAAGCTCTCGGCCTGCCGCAGGAGCGGCTGCGCTTTCACGTGCTCGAAGGCAGCGATGTGCCGAACCGGCTGATCGAATACTCCCGCGCCAGCCACGCCGACCACATCGTCATCGGCGCGCGCGGCAGCTCGGGCCTGCGGCGATTTCTCGGCAGCGTGTCCTCACGCGTGGCGGCCGAGGCGCCGTGCACCGTAACTGTGGTTCGCGCCTCGCATACGACCAGCGTCGAAACATAAACTTATTGATCCATAAATCAAAACATTCGATTGAGGATTCATCATTCCGTAGTTTGATAACGCGTGACGCCGAACGACAACAAATAGTCGGAAGCATTTGCAGAGGCTTTCACTTTGCCGCGGCGCCCGCCGCAGATCGCCCACACGGAGGAGAAGAATCATGCACACCATCAAGCAGGCATTCATCACGCTCGTCAGCGCCGGCTTTCTGGTCGCCGGCGGCAACGCTGTCGCCCAGGAAACACCCACCGCGGCACCTGCCGGGATCAAGCTGGTCGAGGCCAAGGCGGTGCAGGATTTGCAGGCCAAAGGCGCGGTGCTGATCGACACCCGCAAAGCCAACGAGTTTTCCGACGCCACCATCAAGGGCGCCATTTCGGTGCCCTACGATCCGGAGAAGAGCGCGAAGGATGCCGGCTTCGATGCGGCGCAGGACAAATACGACATGGGCAAGATCGCCGACAAGAACAAGGACTACGTCGTGTTCTGCAATTCCGGCACCTGCTGGAAGTCCTACAAGGCTGCCGTAGTGATGGCCAAAGCCGGCTACAAGAACGTGCACTGGTACCGCAACGGGGTTCCCGACTGGAAGGCCCGCAAGCTGCCGATGGAATAAACCTCCGTGACATTCCGTCCATAGACCAGGGGCGCCGTGCGCGCCTGGTGATTTATTCGGTTCTCAACAAGCGGCAGAGGAGGAACAGGAATGGTCTATACAAAAAAATCGCCCGCGCTATTCATCATCGGTCTGGTGATACTGCTGTGGGGCTGGCTCAACGCCAGCGGCAACATTGACGGCATACAGCAGTATTTTCAGAAGAGCGCCTACTCCGACCACCTGAAGGTCAAGGAAAAGTTCGACGCCGAGTTCCGCGTTGCCAGCGAGATGGCGACGGCGGAAAGCAAACCGGCGCCGGACATGAAGATGCCGAAGTCGAAGTTCGACGAAGCCAAGGCCTTCCAGGCGAACATGTGCTACATCTTCGGCGGCATCGCCAGCCTGCTCGGCCTGCTGATCCTGGTGTGGACGCCGAAAGAGGGCAACCTCGACTATTACCTCTCGATCTTCCCCGGCATGGCCTACATGCTGTTGATCGCCTTCCTTGTGCGCTGGGGTCTGGATCCGATGTTCGCCAATTGGGGCAAGGCTGCGCAGCCGACGCTGGGCTGGAACTTCGCCAGCATCTTCAACCTCAACTATGTGGTGCTGGGCATCGTCATCGGCATCGTCATCGTCAATGTGTTCAAGATTCCGGACTGGGCGGCGAACGGCGTGCGCACCGCGCGCTTCTTCCTCAAGACCGGCGTAATCCTGCTCGGCGCGCTTTACAGCGCGACCGAACTGGCGCAACTCGGGATGATCTCGGTGCTGATGATCGGCGTCTTCGTGCTCGGCTCGATCGGCGTCGTGCTGTACATGGGGCGGCGCATGAACACCGGCAACTCGATGACGGCGGTGCTGGCCTCGGGCGTGGGCGTCTGCGGCGTCTCGGCCGCGGTGGCGGCGGCGCCGGTGGTCAATGCCAAGGCGGCGGAAATCGCCTACACCATCGGCACCATCCTGGTCTGGGGTGTCGGCTGCATGTTCCTCTTTCCGACCATCGGCCATCTGCTCAACATGGGCCCGGTGCAGTTCGGCGCCTGGGCCGGCACCGGCATCCTCAACTCGGCGCAGGTCGCCGGCGCCGCGCTGGCCTTCGACCCGCACGGCATCGAAACACTGAAGGTCGCCGAGATTTTCAACATCACCCGCGTGCTGTTCCTGCCCATCGTCGTGCTCTGGCTTGCGACCTGGTATGTCAAGCACGAGGTCGGCGCCGAGAAGGTCGATCTGGGCAAGGTGCTGTTCGCCAAGTTTCCGGTGTTCGTGCTCGGCTTCATCCTGATGTTCCTGCTGTCGACCCTGGGCGCCTTCACACCCGCCGGCCACTATCAGGGCAAGTACTTCAGCAGCGCACAGATCAAGGAGGACAAGCTGCTCAAGGGCAAGGAGACCAAGGCCATCGAAGCCGAACTGGCGCGCCTCAAGGAGCCGGCCGGCGCCAAGGCCCTGCAGGATCACTTCACCGAGAAGGCGATCAACATCGGCCAGCGCCACGCCACCCCGGAAGACGCCTACAAGGGTCTGACCGAACTGATCGCCAACAAGAAGATGAGTACTCGCGAGCAGGAAACCCTGCTCAAGGCCGTCGGCAAGATGAAAGGCCTGGATGCCGTCACCGCCAATGCAATCGACAAGGCCAGCAAGGCGGCCTATCACAGCTCGAAGACCATCGGCGCCTTCCGCGACTGGCTGGCCTGGCTGTTCTCGATCGGCCTGATCGGCCTCGGCATGCAGATCACCATGGCCGCACTTAAGCAGGCCGGCGGCACGCCTCTGATCATCGGCGGCGTGGTCGGCACGGCCAAGGCAGTCGGCTCGCTGATCGTGGTGCTGCTGTTCATCAAAGAATTCATTTAAGGAGAGCCATCATGTCGGAACAAAAGTTCGCGCGCGGCACCAGCCTGTCAATTTTCGTCAGCGACCGCAGGGAAGACCTCGGTTCCCTGGTTTTCGCGCTGCTGATTGCCATCGGCATCGTACTGGTCGTCGGCCAGTAGGCGCCTTGCTCCAGCAACACTGGTCCCGTCCCGCGCAGCGGGATGGGACTTTTCTTTTTACGGATCATCAGACATGAAAACACCACTGAAACTGTTGCTCTGCCATCACGGCACCGGCGGTGCGCTGGCCGCGGAAATTCTCGCCCATGAAGTCGCCGTGCCGGGCGCCACCACCATCGTCCATTGCCTCGTTGTGCCGGAGTTCTGGGCCGGCATGCAGGGCGACGACTGGCTCAACAACGCATCGACCCGCGATGCCTTCGGCGACTACGTCGAAAACATGCTGGAGAACGACGCGAAACGCGAACTGACGGCGGTCGCATCACGCTGCGCGGAACGCGGACTGGCCTACGAATCCGTGATGCGCTTCGGCAATCCGGCCGAGACCATCCTTGCCGTTGCCGGCGAAATCGGAGCCGATCTGGTCGTCATCGGTTCGCCGCGAAAAAAAGGTGAGGAGGGCCTTAACTCGCGCATGGAACTCGAGAAGCTGGTGCACGGCCTCACGTGTCCGCTACTGATCGCGCCACATCCTTGAGCGACGAAGCGGTGGCAACGGCCGTTACGGACGCGACGCAGGAAGACCGCGCCCGCGCCGAGACCGCTCTGCCGATCGACGTTGACGCGGTGTTCGAGTTCGTCGCGGACATCGAGCGTCTGCTGCGCCTCAACCCACATCTCGAGATCGAAACCTGGCAACACCTGCCAGACGGCATGCGCATCGCCGCGCAGAATGAGATCACCGGGCGACGCATCGAGACGGCAATCCGCGTCGAAGCGATCAAATCGACGCGTACCATCGTCCTTCATTACGCAGACGGCCTCAAGCGGGCCACGACGCTGGCCGTCGAGGATGGTGACCGTCACGGCTGCCGCCTGGTCATTACCGAGCACTACCCGGTCATCGAGGATGCGCAGGATCCCCGTGTCGCCGAAGTCGATCGCAGCCTGATTCCCTGGGTCGCCGCCATCCGCCGCCACCTGCTGGGCCGCCAACGCTGGGGCTGGCTGCCCGGCTACCGCTGGTGGACCGGGCGTTTCATGCCGGGCATGCCGCCGCGCCAAAGACGCATCGTGCGCATGATCGTCTGGGTCAGCCTCGCCGAATTTGTCGTATTCCTGTTCGTCGCCGCAATCTTCTGGCTGGAACAGCGGAGCGGCTGATTCGGGTCGACAGTGCGTCCTCTTTTCAGCGCTCCGGCCGATGCCGCAGGCGCCATTCCTTGACCAGCGCATAGATCGCCGGAATCACCACCAGCGTCA
>SXGU01003184.1_pt1 | contig 11498 bp, 6 predicted proteins | sample 3174531 | NCBI WGS metagenome assembly SXGU01 (sample SAMN11356863, study PRJNA531348) | freshwater metagenome | isolation source: freshwater sample F1-140 | place: China: Fuxian Lake, Yuxi | collected 2017-12-25
CCAAGGTTCCCGTACCGATGTTGCCGGTGTTGGTGATGCCTGCAGTGGTCGTGGCCCCGGTGACGCCCAAGGTCCCACCGACGGTGGCGTTGGTGGTGACGGCCGCGCTGTCGAGGTTTGCGGCGCCCGAGGTGGTCAGGGACGACATCGTCGTGGCTCCGGTGACGCCCAAGGTTCCGCCGACGGTGGCGTTGGTGGTGACGCCCAAGGTTCCCGTACCGATGTTGCCGGTGTTGGTGATGCCTGCAGTGGTCGTGGCCCCGGTGACGCCCAAGGTTCCACCGACGGTGGCGTCGGCGGTGACGCCCAAGGTACCCGTACCGATGTTGCCGGTGGTTGTGATATCGGTGGCGCCTGCATTGCCCGAGATGGTGATGGTGTCACCAGCTGAGATTTGCCCCGATTGGACACCTATTGTGACTGCAACATCAGCAGCGTCGGCTTGTCCGCCCGATAGTGTCAAGGCGCTGGCCATTAACGCTAATATCAAGCGGCTTGGATTGGATTGTGTTTTGATTGATGACATCAAAGGCTCCCAAGGTTGGATAAGTAAATCCCCGTGATTTACCCTGGGAACGGTTTATGGGGTATGGATATAAACGGGGCGTCACCCCAAATAAATAACACCTGCTTTTGTGTTGATGGCAGCGCCCGCGTTGCTGTGGTGCCACTTATACCGCCGGGTCATGCGGCTTTTACCCGAGGCTCTGTGCGTTATCGCCCCCCCCCAAGCGACGGGGTCGCGCTTTAGACGGTAGCCTTTTTCCACAGTGAGCAGATGCTGGGGGTTTTCCGGATCAGGTTCGATAGCAATTCGCAACCGTCTGACGAGCATTCGTAGACTGGTCGTGGTGCTGCCAAGATCTTCTTGAAGGGTCGAAAGGCTGCATCTGTTTCCCTTGCTTGCACATAGGCGTGCCAGTAAACGCGCCTCGCCGGGTGTCAACGCGACCACGCGCCCGGTATCATGCGTCAGGGTGTGGTGTTGCGCATCAAACCAGAAGCGGCCTACTTGGCAACAAGTGACAAATTCGCAACTTCTTTCCAGATGGCTACTCGGAAAATCTAACTGGAGAGGTAGCCTGGCCAGCAGTTCGGCTGGGGGGAAAGGTTTTATGAGGTAATCCAAACAGCCGTTTTCGATGAGCTTCCAGCGACGCACGGGATCCATCGACTTGACAATTCCGATGCGCACAGCTTTGGGAGGCGGGCGGACGCCGGGGATCAAGTCATCAAAATCAATGAGCCAGAGATCGCAGTGCGCGTCTTTATCGGGCGGATGCTCTGTAAACATCTCGGCATACCAGCCTTGCCCTTCCAGAATGGCTTCGCACAGAGAGGCAATGGCATAGTCTTTCGAACACACAAAGGCCTGTTTGGGGGAATTACCAAGTCTCTCAAAAGGCTTTTCAGAGAACAATGCGGTAACCATGGTTGCGAACGGCTTCGATGACACAACGCGCGCCCTCAAGCTTGGACAATCGTTTTCTCAGACTGGAAATGCGTGTACGGATGCCAGCACCGTCATGCTCCGGCGAAATGGCGCACGAGAGAGTCTCGAAATCGACGATACGCCCATTTCCCAGTAAAAGCATATGCAATAGGGCGGCCTCTGCCGGTGGAAGATGACAGACGGCGTCAGTTCGGAGGTGATGTAATGTTTTTGAGTCCATGTCGAGCCGCCATTGCCCTAGGCGCAGCGGTTGGGCAGCACGGGCCACACGCGCAATGCGTACAACGAGCTCTGGCGTTTCGAACGGGGTAATGAGTACATCAGAAGCACCACAGTCAAACAACCGACGGCGCATCTGCGGGCGCGAATCCGGTGTGATGGCTAGCACAGACGGTGATGCAGAATGGCTTCGTAGCGCGGTAATGGTGTGACAGGTGTTCTTCAATATTTTTTCCTGGCTAGCGTTGGTCGCCGCGTCGGCGTAAACCACGACCACATTTGATGTCTGCCGCAAAGCACTGGCCTCGGGTATGGCGTGAACGCGCAACCTCGATGCGTTAGGCAAGGCGCTTTGCAAGCGTGCTTGAAACACGCGTGCTTCGTCTGGGGGAGCGACAAAAGAAACGCTATGAACAATAGAGGGTATCGAGAGTTCCATAGATGAAATGGTTAGACAGGAGCTAAACATAGGTAAAGAAATTTACCTATATTACCAGTAACACAAAAATTATTTAATTTAACTATGTGCGTCGAATGTCGAGCATTGCGGCGGAACCCAAAACGGGCGCGTACCAGCCTGTATTTTTAAGGCTCAGAGATAAATGGCTCATAACCTTAAATAAATATAGTAAGAATGTTGGTTAACAGATGGCTGGGGTCGTGTACGAATGACTCCGTGCACATGGGCTGAAAAGGTTTGCGTGTCCGAAACCCGACAGCGATGCGAAGGTCAATGGCCTAACAGGGGTGACTGCGAGCGCAAACGGTGCCGCTGAATGACCCGGTTTGCGGCCGCGTAAAAATGAAAAGGTCGGAGGCGACGAAATAACCCTACTGGGTGCCTCCGACGGTGAGTCCGTCGATGCGCAAGGTCGGTTGCCCGACGCCAACGGGGACGCTTTGACCATCTTTGCCGCAGGTTCCTACACCGGGATCGAGAGCGAGGTCGTTGCCGATCAGCGCGACGCGGGTTAGTACATCGGGGCCGTTGCCGATCAGGGTAGCGCCCTTTACCGGGCGGGTGAGCTTGCCGTTTTCGATGAGCCAGGCCTCGCTGGCAGCGAACACGAATTTTCCGCTGGTAATGTCTACCTGGCCGCCGCCGAAGTTGCTGGCGTAAAGGCCTTTTTTGACGGAGGCCAGGATTTCGGCTGGATCGTGCGATCCAGCGCGCATGTAGGTGTTGGTCATGCGCGTCAACGGGAGGTGGGCTAAGGTCTCGCGGCGGCCGTTGCCGGTCGATGCGACACCCATCAGGCGGGCGTTGAGGCGGTCTTGCAGGTAGCCCTTGAGAATGCCATCTTCGATGAGGACCGTGCTTTGGGTGGGCGTGCCCTCATCGTCAATATTGAGGGAGCCGCGGCGGTCGGCGATATTGCCATCGTCCAGGACGGTGACGCCGGGGGCGGCAACGCGCTGCCCTATACGCCCGGAAAACGCCGAACTGCCCTTGCGGTTGAAATCACCCTCCAGGCCGTGACCGATGGCTTCATGCAGCAAAATGCCGGGCCAGCCGGGGCCCAGCACAACGGTCATGGTGCCAGCGGGCGCAGGGTCGGCGGCCAGGTTGGTAAGGGCCTGCGCGACAGCCTTTTGGGCGTAGTCGGCCAAGCGTGCTTCATTGAACCAGGCGTAATCGAAGCGGCCGCCGCCGCCGGCGCTGCCTTGTTCGCGGCGACCGTTTTGTTCGACGATGACTTGCAGGGACAGTCGCACCAAGGGCCGGACATCGGCGGCAAGTAGGCCGTCTTGGCGGGCGACCAACACGACATCGTATTCTCCCGCGAGCGAGGCCATTACTTGAGTGATGCGTGGGTCAAGGGCCCGCGTGTGGGCTTCCAGGCGATGCAGCAGGGCGATCTTGTCGGCTTCGGCTAGGGAGCCAATGGGATCGAGCGGGGCATAGAGCTGATGGCTCTGCCCTTCGGTAGGTTGATAAAGGCGCGCATTTTGTCCGGCGGCGGCAATGGTGCGTACGCTGCGTGCAGCTTCCAGAATGGCGGGGGCGGTAATGTCGTCTGAATAGGCGAAAGCGGTTTTCTCGCCGCTTACGGCGCGGATTCCCACCCCTTGGTCGATATTGAAGCTGCCGGACTTGACCTGGCTTTCCTCAAGGCTCCAGGACTCGCTACGGGTATGTTGGAAATAGAGGTCGGCATCCTCAGCCGAATGGGTTCCCAGCGTGGCGAAGGCCTGCTCGAGAAGGGTCGCATCAAGCCCATTGTCTGCCAGCAGGAGTGGCTGGGCGATCTCTAGAGCGCCGCTCATTTGGCGTTCTGGATGGGTAGATGGTTGCAGTCGAGGCGGCGGTGCTGCAGGGCGGGAAGACTGTTGCGCAAGCTGTTCTGATAGGCCGGGTTGAGGTTGGCGATGACGACGCCCGAGCCGCGCGGCAGACGGTCGAGAATATTGCCCCAAGGGTCGACGATCATGCTGTCGCCATGGGTTTCGCGACCGGACACATGGTAACCGCCCTGCGCCGGAGCGATAACATAAGCGAGGTTTTCGATGGCGCGGGCGCGAACCAGTGTCTCCCAGTGGGCCTTGCCAGTGGTGGCCGTGAAGGCTGAGGGCACAACGATGAAATCAACTCCGGTCATGGCGCGGTACAGTTCCGGAAAGCGCAGGTCATAGCAGATGGACAGGCCCATACGGCCGAAGGGGGTATCAAGGGTGACGACCTCCTTGCCTGGCTGGATGGTTTTTTCTTCGCGATAGTGCTCGCTACCGAGGTCGAGCCCAAAGAGGTGGATCTTGTCGTAGCGAGCAACCTGTTGTCCCTTGTCGTTGTAGACGAGGCAACTATTGAAAACCTTTTTTGCATTGTTGCAGGCTAGAGGCACGCTGCCACCAACCAGCCAGATTTTGCGGCGCTTGGCCTGTGCGGCAAGAAAGGCCTGAATAGGGCCCTCACCCGGGGTCTCGCGCACGGCGACCTTGTCGCTGTCCTTCATTCCCATGATGGCGAAATATTCGGGCAGGGCGACCAGTTTGGCGCCCGCTTTGGCGGCGATCTCAATGAGTCGCGCGGCTTCATCAAGATTGGCCAAAACATTGGGTCCGGAGGCCATTTGGATGGCGGCGATGCGCGTCATGTCCGGCGCGGGTTTGGGGGGGCTGACAGAGTGGCGTACGGTCATGATATCGGTGGGCTACGAGGGGTGGCCTAACCTTACACAAGCCTTTCGTTTGCGACAAGGCATTTTGAATGTCTGGGGCGCTGCAGGCCGTTAAGGGTGGGGATTTGGTGGGGACGCGGATTTATGGAAACAAGTCATCCGAGGGCGTAGGTTTGGTCTCTTTGGGCGGAGTCTTAGTGGTAATCACGGGTTTGTCCCAGGTGCCAGTGACCAGATAGTGGAAGCGCGGGGTAGCCCGGTTGATTTCGTCCTTCAGGATCTTGCTGGCGATCCAGGCCCCGGCCAGTCCGACCGGGCCAGCCGCCAGTCCGCTAGCCGCAACCAGAGTATCGGTGAAATGGGGTTCTACTTTTAGATCGAGGACCTGAGTCTCGTTGTTGAGGTTAATCTGGCCCGTCATGCTGACCTTGGCCGGGGGGCCGTTCATCTCGAACAGGTCTAGCTTGATTTGTCCCAGTGAGGCTTGGGCGCGCGCATCCAACTGATCAAAAGCAAAGCCCTTAGAAAACAGGGTACCAAAATCTAGGGCAGCCAGGCGCGAGATGGCCTGCAGATTGACAATAGCGAACAGTCGGGCAATTCCAGGATCGACCTCCAGAAACTGGCCATTTTTGATCTGGATGGTGAACTGGCCGGAAAGCGCATTGGGACTCAGTCTATCCAAACCCCCAGGCCAGGCCAAGCGTTGGCTGGTAATGCTTCCCGAACCACCCTTGACACGCTCGGGATAGCCTAGTCGATCCATGAGTCGCCCGAGATTTTCGATTTGCAACTCGCCGTCCTCAAAGACCGATTGGCGCCGGGGATCATCGTAAAGTTTAAGCCGTCCGGTGAGGGTCGCGTTAGGTTGGCTCACTTTGATGCGGTCAATTTCTTTTCCGCCCATGATGGATTTGTAGTTGAAAGAGACCTCGCCCAGTTTGGCTTTGCCTACCTGAAGGTCTTTTACAATGACCGTGCCAGAATAGTCCGTGGCGGCAGACGCGGTAGGCGCCGCAGGCGCAGGGGATTCCGTGGTGTCCGGCCAGTGCAAGCGCGCGAAATCCGCAGTGATGTGGCGTTTACTCGCCACGATCATGATCCCTCCATCGGCCTCGCGACTCTTCAGGGCGATCAACCAGCCTTGGCCATTGGGCTTTAGATCGATGGTGCTGCCGTGCAGGGTGCGATCCATGATTTGCAGTTCAGCACTCTGGATGTGGATCGAGCGTAACGGTAGGCGGCTACCTTTTCCATCCCCCGTGTCCGGCATTGAGGCGGCCAAAGCGCGCCATTGGTCAAGGTCCAGTCGTCCCATTGAGCCGCTGATTTCCACGCCATTTGCGGCCGGGAGCGTGGCCTCTCCGGGGCCAAGGCGCAGACCGATACGGGCGCTGGCCAGATCGCTTTTATAAAGGGCGCGCAGGGTGGCGATGTTTCCATATTGCGCTTCGAGAGCATTGAAGCCCATTTCCTTTGGTGCTGACTCGATTCGAAGCGGAGCGCGCAGGGCCGCTGCTTTGCCCAGCGGAGCCGGCAGTTGGATGGCCAGTCCTTCCAGGTCGCTGGTGAATTTGAGACGCTGCTGACGGGTGTCAGCCAGAAGTTCTAGTTGATAGGTCGTTTGCCCTTGCAGGCGGGTCAAAAATTCCGCAGGTAGCCAGGCTGCAAGCAATTTCCGGGTGAGCTGACTTTGTACCTGGACGGCCAGCGTGCCTGAATTTCGTGGGGCGATCGACAGGCGGGCCGGTTCGCCAAAAAGACGGGCCGTCAGGTCGCGGCCACTGAGCTGATCTTGAGTAAAACGCAGGGAGCCGTTTAACTGTTCGAGGTCCGGCAGGCCTAGCCCTGGACTGACCTGGTTGTCCTTCAGCGTCAGCGATCCCTCGACCTTGCTATCGGTCATCTTTTCCAGAGGCAGCCGCAGTTTGAGGTCCAGGCTGGCCTGGCCTCGCGCTACCAGATGCTCGGTAAAGCCGCCGGTGTGGGCCTTGACGGGACTGTGGTTGACGAAATCGATAAAGGCCCGGGTCTCGCCTTGCGCGCGGCCTTGTACTTCCAGCAGGGTGGGGACCTGAAAGAGATCGGCGATGCTGACGGTCACTTCGGAGAGTTGGGTTCCGGCACTGCGCCCCGTGGCCTTCAGATGCATGGCGGCGCGGTCAAAGACGAGGTCGCCCTGAATGTGATCAATGCTCGGCCAATGCTCTGCGTAGAGCAGTTTGGCGTCTTCCAGCGGTACGCTGACCCGGAATTCGCCGCCACCGTGGGTAAATGGGAAGCGGTCCAGCGGACCTTTGAGGCGCATCTGGGCATTGCGCGAGACGCCAGCCTTGAGGCTGTCCCGGAGCCAGAAACGCGTATCGTCACCCACGGCCTCGGGCAGGTAACGCCAGACGGCATCGCCGCGCGCGTGCTTGATCTGCGCCTTGAGGTCGGCCACCGGGCTGCGACCGGGTTTCCAGATGAGCCGGCCCTGAAGCTGGCCTTCAAGATCGTCGTTGAGAAGTTCCAGGCGCTTAATGTGGATCTCGTGCTGATCAGCCTGATTACGCCACTGGGCGGCGCCTTCCACGCGTTTGAATTGCAGCGGGTAGCGGAAGGCTTTTGGGGCGTCGAGGGTGAAGACATTCGTATCGAGCACCAAACTGCCCCCGTTTTCGTTGGCTTCCAGGTGGCCACTGGCCCCTTGGAAACCGGGTTGTTTCGCCGTGGCCTTGATGCCGATATCAGAAAAATGGGCTTTGAGCCGATATTTATCAGATCCGTTCCATTGTCCCGAGGCGTGGGTGATCTGGCCGCGCGGCGCCAAGCTCTGGATCTGATCGTGAATGCTGCGCGGCATGGGGATATGGCCGGTAAGCGTGGTGAAGGTCTCGATGCGCAGATTGCGGGTTTCGAGTTCGCCGCTCTCAATTCGCTGCTGGTCAGGCGTGCGCTTGATGCGAAGGCGAAGATCGGCAGGTTCACTGGCGCTCTGGCTCGGGGTGGTAAAGGTCAGGCCCCGCGCGCTGAGTTCTTCGTGCGGGCCTTCGCTACGCCACATAATGCGTCCGCGGAGCGAGGTGAACAGGGTGTCCGGCAGGGCCTCGTCAAAACGCAGGCGGGTGTCGGCAAGGTGGACATCGCCGGTGACGGCAGCTAGCCGCCCCTTCTTCAGGTCGATCCAGGCGCGTACATGGCCGGTCCCGGCCTGGACAAAGGATTGCGACCAAGGTGCATGCCGGGCCAGGGTGTCCAGTTGCGTGTTGTCCACGGCCATGTAGATCTCTCCGTGCCAGCTAGCCGCGTCCGAGAGTCTGTGGCCGCGCAACTCGGCGCGCAGATCCAGTCGTTCTCCAAGGCCGCTCGGTAATTGGCCTTTGACGCCCATTTGGTGGCGGCCAAGAAGGTTCTCCATGCGGGCATTGATTTGAGTAATTTTCAGGGGCGGCGCCTTGATGAGGTCGTCCTGCCAAAGAACCTGTCCATTCATCAGGAGCACATTGTGCTGGCGCAGGAGCCAGTCAGGAAAAGGCGAGCTCTGGCCGGGGCTATTTACGGGCATGCCGGCGACATAAATGACGCCGGCTGGGTCGCGCCGGGCAAGCAGATCGAGGTCACGAAGTTCCAGATTGGCCAGGCGCAGATCCATGAACAACAGACTGCTCCAGGATAAAGTTGCACGCACTTCGGCCAGGCTAAGGTGGGGCCTCCCGTCAGGACCGGTCACGGTCAGGCCAGCCAGCTTGAAATGGGGGTGCAGACCTTGCCAGTGGCCGCTAACGGCGCCAATGTGAACTGGCATGCCGAGGTTGCGACTGGCCAGTTGCTCAATATCGGGCCGGTAGCGATCGATCTCCGGGATAAGCACGAGGCGCAGGAAGAGGGTGATCCCCATGACCACGATGACGCCCAGTCCCAGCAGATAGCTGAGTCCGTGCAGAAGGCGATGTGGCCAGGGGCCGGCAGGGTGCGGGGTGCGCATCAGGGCAGGAGCAACCAGACGGTATCCACGGGGGTATCCATCAATTTGGATAGGTGGACAATGCCACGCCTCGTTGTCTTAGGCAACCTGAGCCAGGGCATTGTGTAGGTCGGTGGCGCGGAGACGGTCGAAATCGCTCCGGTTATAGGCCGTCATGCCGCCTGCCATTTCATACCAGGCATAACCCGGGCTCCAAGCCGGTTGTGGGTGATTGCCCTGGAGTTGGCGCGGCAGACAGTAAAGCTGCCCCGGTGTGTAAATCAGGTTGTAGGGCTGGCGGGCTTGTTGCAGGTGATCTATGAAAAACCAGGCATCTAGGGGGTCGGTGAAGGTATGACAGGGTACGGGATAGGCCGTTTGTCCCCCCTTGTGTTGCCAGTGTGCCGATTCGACGGGGAGCGGGACATCGCGCACGCAGGTCTGGAAGTGGAGATGGTTGACTGAGGCCTGGGCCCCGTAACTGTTGTAGGCCATCGTAAAGCCGGCGATGGCCTTGCCCAGGGTTTGACAGACATGCCAGGCGAACAGGTGCCATTCTTGCTGAATCTCTTGTGGCAGGCCGCGTTCGGGGACGGGCACCAGCAAGCCATGCAGGGGCACAAACGGAAACTTGTTGTAGAGCAAGCGGACGGAATGGCGAAACAGTTCGCCTTCCCAGAGAATCTCTGGGCGCAGGAAGGGCTTGTTGAAATGAAAGCCCGCCTCGGAAAACGGCGGGGCTAAGGCGTTGGCCAATTTTTGGCTGCTGGCCCGGGCTGGCCGCAGGGCGCGCAAAGGGTTGTACTGAATCTCCCACGGCCCTTCCTGGCGAATCTGAGTGGTTTCAAGATCAGCAAACCCGAGCAGGGCCAATTTCAAAAAGACGGTCAGATCGTCCTCAGGCACGCCCAAGGGTTGGCCGGCGCGCAGGCTTTGGCGACATTGTTCGGTCAGCGCCGTAAATCGGTCAGCGAGTTGCTGGCGCAGGGGGAACCACAAGAGGGGGTCGGCGCTGGCATTGGCCAGCGTCAGGATAAAAGTGCCAATCCCGGGCAGGGCTGCCTGCCGTCGCAGCCCCTTCTCAAAGGCTTGGGTCAGAGCCTCACGGGAGACAAAGAGCGCGGGTGGCGCAGTGTGCATCATTCCGGGGTGTACCCAAGATTGGGTGCCAGCCAGTGTTCGGTTAGCTGTGAGCTCCAGGCCTTGCGGGTCGCGTAGTCGGTGATCTGATCGCGGTTGATCTTGCCGACGGCGAAATAGCGGCTGTCGGGGTGACTCAGGTAGAAGCCCGATACCGAGGCGAGCGGCAGCATGGCGTAGCTCTCGGTTAAGGTGACGCCGATGTTTGAGGGGGCATTGAGCAAGTCGAACAGGGCCGCTTTTTCGGAATGCTCCGGGCAGGCGGGGTAGCCGGGGGCAGGACGGATGCCTTGGTATTGTTCGTCGATAAGCTGTTCGTTGCTGAGGGCCTCGGCGGGCGCATAGCCCCAGAACTCGGTGCGTACGCGCTGATGCAAATGCTCGGCAAAGGCCTCGGCCAGACGATCGCACAAGGCCTTGAACAGGATGGCCTGATAGTCATCGTGCTGGGCCTCGAATTCCTTGACCTTGTCGGCTTCGTTGATGCCGGCCGTCACCACGAAGGCACCGATCCAGTCCGCCACGCCGCTCTCTTTGGGGGCGATGAAATCGGCCAGGCAGTGATTAGCTTGGCCGGCCGGGCGCGGGCCTTGTTGGCGCAGATTGTGCCAAGTCATGGCCGGTTGGCCGGCCGCGTTGCGGATCTCGATGTCATCGCCCACGCTGTTAGCCGGAAACAGCCCGAGCACAGCGCGCGCTTCTACCCAACCTTCGGCGATGATCTGCTTTAGCATGGCCTGCGCATCGGCAAATAACTTGCGTGCTTCTTCGCCGACCACGGCATCTGTCAGGATTTTCGGGTAGCGGCCATGCAGTTCCCAGGCCTGGAAGAAAGGCGTCCAGTCGATGCAGGGGACCAGTTTGGCCAGATCGTAAGCTTTGAAGACCTGGATGCCGGGTTGCTTTGGTGGGGGTGGGGTGTAGGTGGCCCAAGCGAATTTGAAGGCGTTGGCACGGGCGGCCGGCAAGGTCAGAAAGCTGCGCTCGCCCTGTTGTGCGGCGTAGCGCTCACGCACCTCGACATACTCGGCTTTGGTCTTGGCAACAAAGGCGGGGCGCAGGTCATCGGACAAAAGTTGGGTGCATACGCCCACCGCGCGGCTGGCATCTTTCACATAGACCACGGGGCCATCGGTTTGCGTGTCTATTTTTACTGCCGTGTGGGCAAGGCTGGTGGTGGCGCCCCCGATCAGCAGCGGTTGTTTAAGCCCAAGGCGCTGCATTTCCTTAGCGATATGGCTCATTTCTTCCAGGCTGGGGGTGATCAGGCCTGACAGGCCAATGATATCCACGGCGTGTTCTTGCGCGGCCTGCAAAATTTGCTCGGCTGGAACCATGACGCCGAGGTCGATGACTTCATAGGCGTTACAGCCCAGCACGACGCCGACGATGTTCTTGCCGATGTCGTGTACATCGCCCTTTACTGTCGCTATCAATATCTTGCCCTTGGGCTTGGATTCGCAGGTTTTGGTGGCCTCGATGAATGGCGTGAGGTAGGCCACCGACTGCTTCATCACGCTGGATTGAAAGCCCATGATTACCTCGCAGTCAACGACGTATCTAGCGGTTTTTTGCTTAATGTCGACGCGACGAACCGTTTCGCCCACGAAGTCAACCGAAC
>SXGU01457269.1_pt1 | contig 11498 bp, 11 predicted proteins | sample 3174531 | NCBI WGS metagenome assembly SXGU01 (sample SAMN11356863, study PRJNA531348) | freshwater metagenome | isolation source: freshwater sample F1-140 | place: China: Fuxian Lake, Yuxi | collected 2017-12-25
AGATCGACGCGCTGATCGAAACCAAACTGGGCTTGTCCAATGAACTGCTGGAGGGCGGCGCGGAAACGCTGCTCACCGAACTGAGCAACGATGAATTGCTGCGGCTGGTATCGCTCGATCTCGACAGCGCGATGGATGAGAAATGAAGCGGGCACACCGGCGCGGCACAGAGCCTGCACATTGTTGATTGGACCGAGGTAAGCATGGGACATTATTACGAAGGCGGGTGGCCGCCTTATGTGCCGGTCGCGGAACGGCAGCGCAAGGCCGAGCGCATGCTCGCGTCGCTCAAGAAAAAGGGCCGTGTCTGCGAACCGGTCGTGATCGAAGGCCGCGCCATTGCGCGCACCTTTTGGGGCAAGCAGTGGTGCGACAACCTGGAAGCCTACAGCGACTATGCCAACCGGCTGCCGCGCGGACGCACCTATGTGCGCAATGGCTCGGTGGTCGACCTGCAAATCGCGCAAGGCAAGATCAGCGCGCTGGTCGCTGGTTCGGAAGTCTACAAGGTCGACATCAGCGTGCATGCGGTGGAGGAAAAGCTGTGGCAAGCGATCCTCAAGGAATGCGCCGGCAAGGTCGCTTCGCTGGTGGAATTGTTGCAGGGCCGCCTTTCCGATGCGGTGATGGAAGTCGTCACGCGCCACGGCAGCGGCCTGTTCCCGGTTCCGAAGCAGATCGGCTTTCGCTGCAGTTGCCCCGATTCCGCCTACATGTGCAAGCACGTCGCCGCGGTGTTGTACGGCATCGGCGCGCGCTTCGATCGCCAGCCGGAACTGCTGTTTCTGCTGCGTCAGGTCGACCCGCAGGAATTGATCCGGCAGGCGGGCAGTTTGCCGGTGGCGGAGACGGGCGCCGCGCCGGGTGGGCATCGACTGGAGAGCGCGGATCTGTCCACCCTGTTCGGTATCGAGCTGGACGAAACGCCGACCGTGGCGGCAGTATCGAAAGCCACGTCGCCAGCGCCGTGCGCGCCAGCCGCCAAGGAGAAGGCTGCGTCACGCCGCAAGCCGGCGAAAACCGTTCTTGCCAGCGACCTGACCGGGCGCGGCATTCCTCGTCATATGATCCAAAGCTGGCTCGACTCGGGCGTGTTGCAGCGCTCCGGGCAGCGCGGCGTCTACCTTGCCACGAAAGAGACCAATACTCGCATCGACGCTTATCTGCAGCGGCGCAAAGCATCCGGCAAGTAGATCGGTTTATCAGCGCACGGAAAAAGAGGGCCAGCCGCGCGACCTGCCCCGGCTCGACCACGAAGAACGCGCGCTGTTCGATGATTTACGCGATAATCGCCTGGGCAAGCGAGTACGGCTTGAACAGGAAAAAATCCGGTTCGGCTGGCTCGGAGGGGTTTTAGCCGAACCGCAAAGCAAACTGTGAATTTCAAACAACATGCCAACAATTACCGAACTCAATCTCTACCCGATCAAATCCTGCGCGGGCATTTCCTTGCGCGAAGCAACGCTGACTCCCGCCGGCCTGATGAGCGAGCAGATCTACGATCGGGAATGGATGGTGGTCGATGCGCAGGGCGAATTCATGACGCAGCGCAATCATCCGAAGATGGCGTTGATCACGCCACGTCTCAAAACCGAAACATTGGAATTGCGCGCGCCCGGCATGCTGCGACTGGAAATCCCGCTGGGGCTGCCCGCTCCGGAAGATGAGCAGACCCTTGACGTGAAAGTGTGGGATGACACGGTCAAGGCATACGATTGCGATGAAACGACGGCGGCCTGGTTCTCTGGTTTCCTTGGTACGCCTTGCCGGCTGGCGCGCTTCCATGCGGATGCGAAGCGCATCGCCAACACCCAGTGGACCGATGGCATGGAGGCGCCAACGCTGTTCTCGGACGGCTATCCAATGCTGGTGATTTCCGAGGCGTCGCTGGGCGATTTGAACGACAAGCTCAAGGCGCAAGGACGCGAGCCCTTGCCGATGAATCGCTTCCGCCCCAATATCGTGATCGGCGGCGTCGAAGCCTTCGAGGAAGACTATGCGGAATCGTTCAAGATCGGCGATGCGACGCTGAAACCGGTCAAGCCCTGCCCGCGCTGTCCGATACCGTCCATCGACCAGGCCACCGGCGAATTTGGCCCGGACCCGCTGGATATCCTGCAAAGCTACCGCTCCAATCCAAAGGTCGATGGCGGCATCACGTTCGGCATGAACACGATCCTGCTCGAAGGCAAAGGACAGGCGCTGCGTGTCGGACAGGCAGTCGACGTCAAACTCGCATTCTGACAAAAATTCCTTGAAATGCGGTATTGCGAGAGCAAGACGCGCACGGTAGTATTTGTTCCAACAACTGTCCCCCGGATTTGCAGCGATTGCTTGTCGGGACACTAATGCGAGGTCATTCCGAATGCTAATGACCGCGCCAGGAGCCTCTGCCGATGTCGCAAGAGCTGATTACCGAAAATCTGCATCTGCGTAAGCAGTTGTCGCAACTACTGCATCAGGCGCAGCAGAATCAACAGATACTGCAACGTCACCAGACCTTCGATCTCCAGTTCATCGCGGCCGGCAGCTTTCTGGAACTGATCGACACGGTATTTCAGACGTTCGCGAAAGCGGCTTCGCTGGATATCGTCACGCTGTCACTACTTGACCCGGACTACGATATCCGCCGCATCCTGGTCGAACTGAACGTCCCCTTGTCTGAACTTCCGCAATTAGTTTTCCTGCAGGACGAGTCCGAGTTGGGTGAACTGTGCGATCGACTGCACAGACCGGTTCTTGGCGGCTATTCCGAATACTTGCATGGGATTATGTTTCCGGAACCTGTTGCACCCCCGGCCAGCGTTGCGATCGTGCCGCTTATCCGTCGCGGCATGCTGATCGGCTGCCTCAGCCTCGGCAGCAACGATATGGCGCGCTTTACGCAACACATGGGGACCGACTTCCTCGAACACTTGGCGTCGATCCTTGCGATATGCCTGGAAAATGTGATCAATACGGAACGCCTCAAGCATATGGGCTTGACAGACCCGCTTACCGGCGTGAATAACCGGCGTTATGTCGAACGCCGGCTGCTTGAAGAGATCGGGCGCAGCCGACGACATGGCTATGCATTGTCTTGCATGTATGTCGATATCGACCGTTTCAAGCAGATCAACGATAGCATCGGTCATCAGGCCGGCGACGAGGTATTGCGCGACGTCGCGAGGCGCATCAAGGCGGAACTGCGCCTCTCCGATGCGTTTGGCCGATTCGGAGGAGAAGAGTTTCTCGTGCTGCTGATTGACGCGCAACGGGATGACGCCATCAGCGTTGCCGAACGCATCCGCCTGAGCATTGGGGAGCAGCCTTTGATATTAAGCAGCGGCGAACAACTTGAAGTCACCGTGTCGATCGGCGTCGCCCTGCTGGCGTCGCAGGAAGGCGACGAGCCGATTGAAAAAACCGCGCAGAAGTTGCTGGCGCGCGCTGATCAGGCGCTCTATGAGGCAAAGGGAAGTGGCCGCAACCGCGTTGTCGGCGATCGCTAAGGTGATCAGGCCTTCTTCAATTCTGCCTGCAGGCGTTCATATTTGGCCTGCAATTCTTCCTTCGTCTCGCGCCAGGCGGGATTAAATGGAATACAGCTCACCGGACAGACCTGCTGGCATTGCGGCTCATTGTAATGGCCGACGCATTCCGTGCATTTATTGGGGTCGATCTCGTAAATTTCCGGCCCGATGTAAATCGCGTCGTTCGGACACTCGGGCTCGCAGACATCGCAATTAATGCAATCGTCCGTAATCATCAGCGCCATACATCCTCCTGCGCGGAATAGGGACGATTCCACCGAATGCTTGCAAGCATTCGCTGCGAGGCGCGGCGCAAAGCATTGCTTTGCGAAATCCCGCGCCACGTGTCCGTAATCATCAAAGCCATATTAAAAACCTTTGCTACTAAGCAATCGTCGCAACCTTTTCCTTCAGCCATTTTTCGACCGACGGAAATACAAACTTGGAAACATCGCCGCCAAGAATGGCGATCTCGCGCACGATGGTGCCTGAAATGAATTGGTACTGATCCGACGGCGTCAAGAACAGCGTTTCAACATCGGGCAAGAGATAGCGATTCATGCCGGCCATCTGGAATTCATACTCGAAGTCGGATACCGCGCGCAAGCCGCGCACGATCACGCGCGCATCGTGCCTGCGAACGAAATCCTTCAGCAAGCCGGAAAAACTCTCGACCTGTACATTGGGATAATGTCCCAGCACTTCATTAGCAATCAACAAACGTTCTTCCAGCGAGAAGAACGGCTTCTTGTTCTTGCTGTCGGCCACGCCAACGATCAGTTTGCCAAACAAGCCCGACGCGCGGCGCACCAAATCTTCGTGACCGCGGGTGAGCGGATCGAACGTTCCTGGATAAACAGCTGTGACCATCGTGTCTCCCTGCCCAATGATGAAACAAATTCCGGAACGCGCATTATGCCTGAAATTCAGACAAGGTTTTGCGCTGCAACATATGATAAAACACCATGCCCGCCTTATCGGAGCGGATCACGTTCCAGCCATCCAGCCACACGGGCGGCATCTCCGAATCAAGCGCCATCTCCGCTTCAGCATATACCAGGCCGCCAGTGGCCAACAAGCGCGCGCACAAGGGAAGGAGTTTTGCCAACCAGTCCTGATGATATGGCGGATCAAGAAATATGACTTGAAAGCGCGCATTGGCATCGCCATCGGTTGATGCCGCCAGGCGCGTCGCCATCGATAATGCATCTCCGCGCAGAATACGCACTTGCGCCGCATTCAACTTTTCTCTGTTCGCTTCCAGTTGCCTGACCGCGCCGACATTGTCTTCTACCATCATGACCTTGGCGGCGCCTCTGCTGGCCGCCTCGAAACCCAGTGCGCCGGTGCCGGCGAACAGGTCGAGACAGTTGACGTCATGCCATTCGCCGCCGAGCAAATGGTTCAGCCAGTTAAACACCGTTTCACGTACGCGGTCCGGCGTTGGACGCAAGCCTTCCACATCCAGCACAGGCAAGGGCGTGCGCTTCCATTGGCCGCCGATGATGCGTACCTGACGCGCGGGCCGGCCGGTGCGCTTCGATGGCGGTGTTTTTGACGGACGACTCTTTTGCATAGGATTACTTCGCATTTCCAACGACCACAGTCGACATTTTGTCGAGTGCAATCTTGCGGTTGAAAGCGGCCTTGATATCGGCAACTGTCACTTTTTCAACCTTGGCGGTCCAGGTGTCGAGATAATCGAGCGGTAGATTGTAAAAACCGATCGCGGCGATGTTTTCAAGAATCTTCTTGTTGTTATCAATACGCAAAGCGAAGCCGCCGACCAGATTGTCTTTGGCGGCCTTCAGCTCTTGGGGCGTGGGACCGTCGCGCAAAAAACCTGCGATGGTATCGCGCACGACCTTGAGCGCCTCATCGGCCTGCTCTTTCTGCGTCTGCAGGCCAGCCTGGAAAGGCCCGGGTTGCGCCATGGGATTGAAATAACTGTACACACTATAGGACAAGCCTCGCTTTTCACGCACCTCGCGCGTCAGGCGCGACACGAAGCCGCCACCACCGAGTGTGTAGTTGCCGACCATGAGAGGAAAGTAATCCGCATCCCCGCGCGCGATTGCCGGCACGCCGGTAAAGATATGCGCTTGCGATGCGGGATGAGCAATCCATTCTTCATGCGCTTGCGCCACTTGCACTGCTGGCAATGCCGGCAACGGCGTGCCTTGTTGAAGGCGTCCCGTCAGCTGCTGCGCGATCGCATCCGCTTCGGCACGCGTGATATCGCCGATCATCGCGATCACCGCGCGGTTGGCAACATAATGCACGTTGTGAAAGGCGATCAGATCGTCGCGCGTAATGGCTTCAACCGATGCGACCGTTTCGTGTTGCGCATAGGGATGCGCACCATACAGCAGCCTCCAGAATGCCTTGCTGGCAATCGACTCAGGCTTGGTTTCATCTTCCTTGATCGAGGCAACCATTCGTGCCTTGTCGCGCACGAGGAAGTTATCGGGAAAACTCGGATGCGCAAGTATCCGCGCCAGCAAGGCGACCGCAACCTCCCTCTCGGGCCGGCTCGACAAAGTGCGCAAGCTCGCTCCGGCACGATCCGCGCCGGCGCCGCCTCCGCGTTGTGCGGCGATGTCCGCGAATGCATCCGAAATCTGCGCTTCGGTCATTGCCGGTTCCGTTGTCGGCGTGGCCGTCTCGCGCAGGCCGCGCGCGAGCATCGCATTGGTCAGTGCCGCAGTGCCCGATTTATTCTGCGGATCGCGGCGCGCACCGGCATCGAATTCGACACTGACATCGAGCACCGGGATCGAATGATTCTCGACGAACAGTACCTTCGCGCCGTTGGCAAGCGTCCATGCCTGGATGTCAAGTGCGGCGTAGGCAGGCACAAGCCCTGTCAACGCCAAGGTAAAACCACATAAAATTAAAATACGCTTCATCATGATCGTCTCAACAATTAGTGCCGCAGGCCTTTAGCCGGCGCCGGCGTTTTTTTCTCCGATAGCGGCAACGGCACCAGCGTGGCAATCGTCAATGCTTCGTCGCTGAAATACTTCTGTGCGACCGCTTGCACTTGTTCCGCAGTGACATTCCTCAGTTTGTCGATGATGCGATCGATTTTGGTATGCGACAAACCGGTCGTCTCCATCGTGCCGATTTCCATCGCTTGCCCGAAGATCGAATCACGCTTGTAAACCTGGCCTGCGATCAGTTGAGTTTTCACGCGTTTCAACTCTTGCTCGGAAATGCCTTCCTTCGCAATGCGCTCGACTTCCGCACGCAGCATTTTTTCGAGTTGCTCGGTCGTTATTCCATTCGCCGGCGTACCATCAAGTAGAAACAATACCGGGCCACGTGCGATGTTCGAATAACCGGCCCCGACCGAATTGGCCACCTTGTCGGTGCGAACCAGTTTTGCATTCAGTCGCGCATTGTCATAACCGTCGAGGATGGCCGCCAACACATCAAGCGCATGCGATTCGTCATCCTTTTCGACGTCGCGCAGACGCGGTGCCTTGAATGCCAGCACGACATACGGATTTTCCGCAGGTGCCTTCACGGTTACGCGCCGGATGCCGCGTTGCGCCGGCTCTTCCTGTGGCTTGGTAGCAGGCACTGCCTTGCGGGGAATTTTGCCGAAATACTTTTCCGCAAGCGCATGGACGCGTTTGGGATCGACATCGCCAGTCACCACCATCACCGCATTATTCGGCGCATACCAGCGGTCATGCCAAGCCTTGGCGTCCTGTACCGTCATGCTTTGCAGATCGCTCATCCAGCCAACGATCGGATGGTGATACGGATGCGCATTGAACGCTATGGCATTCAACGCCTCATAGACTAGCGGAATCGGCTGGTCTTCAGTGCGCCAGCGGCGCTCTTCCATCACAACCCGAATTTCCCGCGAGAATTCTTCTTTGTCTAAAATCAAATTCGCCATGCGGTCCGCTTCCAGCGCCATCACTTTTTCCAGCTTCGATTTCTCAACCTGCTGGAAATAGGCGGTGTAATCCTTGCTGGTAAAGGCATTCTCTCGCCCGCCAAGTTCCGCGACTTTCCTGCTGAACTCACCCGGCTTGAGCGTTTTCGTTCCCTTGAACATCATGTGTTCCAGCACATGCGCTACACCGGTGGTGCCATTCGTTTCATCCATTGCTCCGGTCTTGTACCAAATCATATGGGCAACGGTTGGCGCCCGATGATCTTCCTTGACAACAACTTTCATGCCATTCTTCAACATGAACTCCTGTGCCAACTCGGCATGCGCGGCGGCGGGCAGTAAACCCAGCACCCACGCCGACAGCAATACAGCAATCCGAAATTTCATAATCTATGCTCTGATAAAATAGAAGGCTTGTGACGTGACATAACGTTACTTCGTAAAACACGTCCTGCAAAATGAGGTTCCGATTGTATCTTCTTTCTGCGATGCCGCTGCTAGCGTCCCGGACTGCCTTTCTGCGCTATCCCAATGTTTAGTTTCTTTAAGAAAAAACCGAAAGACACGCCCATGGCGCCGCCGGAAGCCGCAGCGCAGCCCTGCGTGCAAGAAACTCCGGCAACGCCTGTCGCAACCGTCATGGATTTGGATTTGCCGGAGACGGCGCCCGTCGAACACAAGCAGTCATGGCTAAACCTGTTCAAGAAGGAGTCTCCCGCAACTCCGGCACCCCAAGTGGCGCCATCCATCGAGCCTGAAGGAGAAATTGTTCCCGCCGAACCGCCTGCGCCGGAACAGAAGCAATCCTGGATGCGGCGACTCAAGGCCGGCTTAGCGAAAACCTCGACCAACCTGACAACACTGTTCGTCGGGGCAAAGATCGATGATGGCCTCTACGAGGAGCTGGAATCCGCGCTGCTGGTGTCGGATGCAGGCGTGGAGGCGACACAGTTCATCCTCGATGCCTTGAAGAAGAAGGTCAAGGCCGAAAAGCTGACCGAGGCGCAGCAAGTAAAAGCCGCACTGCGCACCTTGCTGATCGAGATGCTGACACCGCTACAAAAACCCCTGGTGCTTGGTCGCCAACAGCCGCTGGTGATGATGATTGCCGGCGTCAACGGCGCCGGCAAGACCCCCACGATCGGCAATCTGGCCAAGCATTTGCAGGCGCATCACCAGTCGGTGCTGTTGGCCGCGGGCGACACCTTCCGCGCGGCGGCACGCGAGCAATTGGCGATCTGGGGTGCTCGCAATAATGTCACGGTCATCGCGCAGGAATCCGGTGATCCGGCCGCGGTCGCTTACGACGCCGTACAGTCTGCCAAGGCGCGCAACGTCAACGTGGTGATGGTCGATACCGCGGGCCGCCTGCCGACGCAATTGCATTTGATGGAAGAACTGAAAAAGGTCAAGCGCGTCATCGGCAAAGGCATGGAATCGGCGCCGCATGAGATCTTGCTGGTCATCGATGGCAATACCGGACAGAACGCGCTGGCGCAAGTCAAGGCTTTCGACGATACGCTGCAACTGACCGGCCTGGTCATCACCAAGCTGGACGGCACGGCCAAGGGCGGCGTGCTGGCGGCCATCGCCAAGACGCGCCCGGTTCCGGTGTACTTCATTGGCGTTGGCGAAACAATTGAGGATTTGCAAGCGTTTAACGCTGAAGATTTCGTCGATGCGCTGCTGACTTGACATGATCGAATTCCAGCAGGTATCCAAGCAATATACGCGCGACAGAGCCGCGCTATCCGACGTCACGCTGTCGATTTCGAGAGGAGAACTGGTCTTTCTGTCAGGCCCGTCCGGCGCAGGCAAATCGACGCTTCTCAAAATGATCGCCGCGATAGAACGCCCCAGTGCCGGCACGGTCAGCGTCAACGGCCAGGATGTCGGCCGGCTCAAGCCGTCCGGCCTGCCCTATCTTCGGCGCAATCTTGGGCTAATCTTCCAGCAGCAATGTCTGTTGAACGACCGCAACGTGCTGTCCAACGTGATGCTGCCGCTGATTGTTGCGGGCACCGCGAAAGCAGATGCGGAAAAACGCGCGCGCGCCGCGCTCGACAAGGTCGATCTGCTCGACAAGGCAGCTTTCGAACACCTCTCTCTATCTGGCGGCGAACAGCAGCGCGTCGCTATTGCACGTGCAATTGTGAATCGTCCGCAGATCATTCTGGCTGACGAACCGACCGCCAATCTTGATCGCGCAAGCGCCAATAAAGTGATGGATGCGCTCAAGGCATTCCATGGTGTGGGCGTCACCTGCGTCATTTCCACACACGATGAAACCATCCTGGGCGGAGCGCAGCGCTTGATTTGCCTTGAGCACGGGCGTCTGGTCAATGACGCCATGGCCCCAATGGAAGGGATAGCATGATGAACTGGCTTAGACAGCATGCGCTTGCACTGGCGGATGCGCTCAAGCATCTGGCCAGAACGCCTGGCAGCTTCCTGTTGAACGTGCTGGTGGTAACCATCGCGCTAGCGTTGCCGTTCGCGGGATTGACGGTGCTCGAAAACGTGCGCCCGGTTTCGGCGCAACTCGCGGTCGAACCCGAGATTAGCGTTTTCATGGCAATGGATACGCCGCGCGAACGAGTCAGCGCGCTGGCGCCGCAAATTCGCCGCATTGTCCAGGAATCCGGAAACACCGCCAAACTCGAATTCATTCCGCGTGAACGCGCGCTCTCGCTGCTTAAGGACACGAGCGGCCTGTCCGAAGCGATTACCGCGTTAGGCGAAAATCCGCTTCCGGATGGTTACGTTTTGAAGTTGGCTGGAGTGCAAAACTCGGCAGCCGCGACCCGAGTGGAAATCTTGGCCGCACAACTAAAAGCGCTGCCCGGAGTGGAATATGTCCAAATCGATTCCGCCTGGGTAAAACGCCTGGCTGCACTGATGCATGTTTTGCGACTTGCACTCTTGTTTCTTGGGGCAACGCTTGGCGTGGTGGTGGTTGCCGTGGTATTCAATACCATTCGCCTGCAAGTAATGACGCAACGCGAAGAAATCGCTGTTTGCCGCCTGTTTGGCGCCACGGATGCCTATATCTGCCGGCCTTTCTACTATACGGGAGCGTTGCTCGGGCTGGTAGCGGGCGGGATGGCTCTCGGCTTGGTGGCGTTGCTGCTGCAACCCTTCAATGACGCGCTTGCTGAATTTGCCAGGCTGTATGCATCCGAGTTCCGGCTTTCGGTCTTGAATCCATTGATATCAATTGCATTGTTGACAATCAGTGCGAGCCTTGGCTTGGCCGGAGCCTCGCTTTCGGTAAAACGACATCTGGCGCGGCCAGTGTAGTGAGTCACGCTAAACGGAACAAATAAAAGCGTTGGATTTTTGCGTCAGACTAGGCGCAAACTGCAGCGATAGCGGGACTATCGCGAGGATTTGCAACGACGTATGGCGCAAAAAGACGCGCTTTTATGTTCCGCTTAGCGTGACTCACTACACTAGTTAATTCCGAAGCGTCGAGTTTACCGTGACGGATTTTGAGCTTTCGCAACCTTTTTCGCTTACCTCACTTCAAAATAGATAAATTGAATTTTAATATTGCATTCAATAGTTATTTACTATATAGGCAGTTAAGATAGCTTATTAGCACTCTCATCAATAGAGTGCTAATATATTTCCGAAAAAGCGTGGATCGATTCGTTTCATGATGGGTCTTAGCTCGGAAAGCAAGGAGAAAGAATGAAATCACAGTCAGCATTGGTCCCTATGAGCAATAACGCTTTAACGCTCGGTTTTTCGGGCAGCTTGGGCAATATTGAAGCGTATATTTCGGCGGTCAACCGCATTCCCATGCTCACGCATGAGGAAGAGATTTCGCTGGCCCGTCGCTTTCGTGACCAAAGCGATCTTGGCGCCGCGCAAAAGCTCGGCGGTCTTCGCAATCGACGCCGGGCTCGGCTGCAACGCCTCGGCCTGGGACTTGCGATTGGGATGAATCGTGATCGAGTCCATCTTTTGCGCCAGCACTTCGCGCGGCAGCGTCAAGTAAACCGGACCCTGCGGCGTGCCCAGCGCCATTTCCAATGCTCGATCAACCACCGTCTCCACCTGATCGCCGTTAC
>SXGU01423687.1_pt1 | contig 11497 bp, 12 predicted proteins | sample 3174531 | NCBI WGS metagenome assembly SXGU01 (sample SAMN11356863, study PRJNA531348) | freshwater metagenome | isolation source: freshwater sample F1-140 | place: China: Fuxian Lake, Yuxi | collected 2017-12-25
TCATCAGAAGACGGAGGAAGTGCGAGAGCTGCCAGAAGCGCTTCACCACCTTCGAATCGGTGGAGCTCTCCATGCCCATGGTGATCAAGCGCGACGGGCGGAGAGAGTCCTACCAGCAGGACAAGATCCGGCACGGGATCGAGAAGGCCTGCGAGAAAAGGCCCATCTCCTCCGTGCAGATTGACCGGATCATCAACAACATCGAGAAGGCGATCCTCGACATCTCCGATAAGGAAGTCCAGACCAGCGACGTCGGCAACCTCGTGATGATGTACCTCCGGCACCTCGACCCCGTCGCCTACGTTCGCTTCGCCGCCGTCTACCGGAAGTTCCAGGACGTCGAGGAGTTCGTGAACGAACTCAAGCACGACGAGCACAACCAGTTCAAGATCAATCCTCCGGTCCAAAAGGACGAATCCCGTGAGTACTAAGAGAGAAGCGAGGGAGTTCGCGCTCCAGTTCCTGTACCACTTCCAGCTCCCGGCCTTCACCGACCAGCGGAAGACCCACGACTCGGTGGAGCTTTTCGAACGGATCCACGAGTTCAAGCAGACCCTCGGGACCAACCTGGCCCAGGACTCCCAGGCCTACGTGGTCCAGCTCGTGACCGGTGTCCTGAAGAACCAGCCGGAGCTCGACGAGATCCTCACCCGGTACCTCAAGAACTGGAAGCTCTCCCGGATCTCGAAGATCGAGCACACCATCTTCATGATCGCCATCTTCGAGCTCAAGCACCTCCCGCAGGTCCCGGGCAAGGTCGTGATCAACGAAGCCATCGAACTCGGGAAGAAGTACTCCACCAAGGAGTCGGCGGGCTTCCTCAACGGGATCCTCGACAACGTCTTCAAGCAAGAACTTGGCCGCGATGACTGACCTGCTCTCCCGCGTGACTCCCCGGACCTGTGGCCTCATCTGGTTCCCGAAGGATGAGATCGACACGGTCAACCCGTTCTACCAGGCGGTGGACTACCTCCTCGACGGCATGCTGACCTCGCACCTCGCGAGCCACCCGGAGCTCTCGAGCCGGATCATCGTCGGCGAGAACTTCGGCCGCCCCTTCTACGTCATGATCGTGCGGAAGCTCGTGGCCGCGGAGGTGGAGGGCCTCCAGACGCTCCTCAAGGGAGAGCTCAAGGACGACAGCGACATCCTGGTGATCGACGAGACCGACCAGTCCGCGAAGCTCGAGAAGGCCGCGACGAAGCTCCGGTCCCACCTGCGGCTCCTCAGGTAGGCAAAAAAAAGGGGCCCGAAGGCCCCCGTGAGGTTCTCGCTCAGAGAGAGATGATCCGCGCGTTCCGGAAGTCGTGGTCTCGCATGGACCGCTCGAAGACGTTCCCCTCCTTGTCCACGACGTAGAGCCGGCCGGAGAGGTCGAGGAAGTAGTTCGACCCGGTCTTGTAGATGCTGGTGACCCGGAGGTTGATCGGGAGCGCCGGCATCTTCAGAGACCCGTCCTGGGCGACGGTGTAGAAGAGGTTCGACGAATCGGTGAAGTAGTTCCCGCCGCGCTTGCCGAAGAGGCCGACGCGAGAGGGCTGCGGGGCGACGGTTCCGTTGGCCGCGATGGTGTAGAGCACTCCCCGGTTGGTCATGAAGTACGATCCGCCGTAGGAGACCACTTCCTTCATGGTGAAGCCGGTGAGGACGGCCTTGGTGGCCTTCCCGTCGAGGCCCACGACGAAGAGGTCGACGACGGTTCGCTCCGGGTCCTGGGCGACGGTGAAGTAGTTCCCGCCGAAGTTCAGGGCCTTGGTGTAGACCTCGTCCTTCGTGATCGCGACGGCTCCCTTGGAGTCGATGGTGAAGAGTGTCCCGTCTTCGGCGATGAAGTAGTTCATCCCCTTCCCCTTGATGGCGGTCGGGAGGACTTCGTACTTGCGGTAGAGGAGACCCTTGTCGTCGATGGTGGCGAGGATCCCGCCTTCTTCACCGAAGTACTGGCCGCCCTTCAGAAGGATCTTCTGCGGGTACGCGAAGTGGCCGAAGTCGTAGGCGTAGCCGGCGGTGTCCGTGGTGATGGTGATTCCGTTATCTAGGACGAGAAAGGACTGAGCGAAGGCACTCATGGAAAGTGATGCCACAGCAGCTAGTATCAAGTTTTTCATTCTTAGTTTCCCCCTGAAGAATATGAATTAAGCGGCTGCAATATACTTAATAATTACGCGCTTTTCTATTGCTTCACGATAAATTGAGAATGGAAATTCAAGTGTTTGTTTGGGACTGTGCACCCTTAAGATAAAGGGGGATTTCTCCCCCTTTATGATAATTAATAGCTAAGAATATTTCGCGCTGCGGTCAGAATTTTTGTCATATCTGGAAGAGTAGCTCTTTCCAGAATTCTGTTGAAGCCAACCGGAGTGAAGGTCGATCCCACACGTCTCACGGGAGCGTCCAGGTGTTCGAAGGCGTGCTCGTTGATCACGCCGACGAGCTCTCCGCCGAAGCCGCCGAAGACCTTGTCTTCGTGGACGACGAGGGCCCGGTGAGTCTTCTTCACGGTGGCGACGATCGCGTCGACGTCGAGCGGGTTCAGGGAGCGCAGATCGAGGACCTCGACCTCAGCACCTTCCTTGGCCAGCGCTTCCGCGGCCTCGAGGGAGAAGTGGACGGTGTTGCCGTAGGTGATGATCGAGAGGTCCCTCCCTTCTCTCCGGATGCGGGCCTTCCCGAACGGCACTTCGAAGTCCTCCGGGATCGGAGTCATGGCGTACTTCGCGTTGTAGAGGGCCTTGGGCTCGAGGTAGACGGTGCAGCCGCGGGACCGCATCGAGGTCCGCAGTAAGCCGGCGGCGTCGTCGGCGAAGGCCGGGACGACCACGCGGATCCCCGGGAGCGTGCAGAGAGTCCCTTCGATGTTCTGCGAGTGGTAGAGGCCGCCGCCGATGTACCCGCCGGAGGCGATCCGCACGGTGATGTTCGGCGAGAAGGCGCCGTTGCTCCGCCAGTAGTCGTGGGAGGTTTCCACCATCTGCTCCATGGCGGGCCAGAAGTAGTCGGCGAACTCCGCGCCCTCGACGACGAGGCGGATCTTCTCCTGGTCGAAGCGGGACATGCCGTTGGCGGTGCCGAGGATGTAGTCTTCGGCGATCGGGCCGTTGAACACCCGGTGCTTCCCGAACTCCTGCTGCATCCCCTTGGTGACGTTGAAGATCCCGCCCTTCTCCTTGTTGGCGACGTCCTGGCCCCAGATGTAGGTGTGCGGGTTGTGCCGGAACTCCGCCTTGAGGGTTCCGTTGATGGCGTCGATGAACTTCTTCGGCTCGGAGGTCTCCGAGTGGGTACCGTCGGTGTACTTGGCCGGGACGTGCGGCTCCGGGACGACGAAGTCCCAGATGGACTCCGGGGTCGGGTTCGGGGCCTTCACGGCCTTGGCGTGGGCGGCGAGGAGCTCGGCCTTGGCGTCGGCTTCGATCTTCTCGATGTCTTTCTCCGTGAAGATCTTCGCCTTCAGGAGGTCTTCCTTGAACTTCGGCAGCGGGTCCTGCGCCTTGGCGTCGGCCCGTTCCTTCTCGTCCCGGTACCACTCGTGGTTATCCGAGTTGGAGTGGTTCCCGATGCGCACGCAGAGGGCGTGGACGATGACCGGCTCGGAGTTCTTCAGCGCGTGCTCTCTCGCGGTGAGCATGGCGTTCATGGAGTCGAAGACGTCCTTCCCGTCGCACTTGATGATCTGGAGGTTGGCGAAGCCCGTGAAGTTGTCGCAGACGTGCTCGTTGGCGGTCTGGTCCCGCTTCGGAACGGAGATCCCGTAGCCGTTGTCCTGGAACACGAAGATCACCGGGAGCTTCTCGTTGGAAGCGCCGTTGATGGCCTCGTAGCAGTACCCTTCGGAGACGGAGGACTCACCCTGGGAGGAGATGGCCACGCCCTTGTGCTTGTAGACCTTCATGCCGCGGCCAACGCCCACGGCGTGGAGGGTGTGGTTCCCGGTGCAGGAGGAGACGTTGTGGATGTTCCACTCGGGCTTGGCGAAGTGGTTGGACATGTGCCGGCCGCCGCTCGCGAGGTCGGTCGCCTTGGAGATCCCGTTGAGGAGGAGTTCTTCCGTGGTGAGGCCCGCGGAGAGGGCCGTGAGCATGTCCCGGTAGTACGGGAAGAGGTGGTCGGTTTTCTTGTCGAAGACCTGGCCGATGGCGAGCTGGATGGCGTCGTGGCCCGCGTACGGAGCGTGGTACGACCAACCCAGGGCCTGCTTGAGGTAGTTCGGGGCCCGCTCGTCGATCATCCGTCCCAGGATCATCAGGTGGAGCCACTTCTTTAGAGTGCTCTTCTCGGTTTTTTTAATATCATGGTGTTTCACGACCTTCATAAGATCTCCAGTACGACGTTTAGGCTTAGTGGTTGAAATGAAAAGATGATTATCATAACCCGGTTTCACCGACAATAAAAAGGTCTTTGTTAACGCACAGGCGCTGTTCCCGGCTTACCGATGTTCAATGATCAATTACTCTGGTTAAATGGTCCGCATGCAAAATAATCTCAGGTAAATATTGTGAATTTTCGGGCCTGGCCTTAAACTTTTGAAATCACATATATTACTCTCAGTTTGGAGATCTCTATGGCAAAGACCGTTGCCGAAGGCTTTTTTAACGACGCTCGCTTGACCCAAGCGAAGAAACTCATCCAAGAAGCTCTCGCTGATCATCAGAAGCAGATCACGGGAATCAGGCCCGCGAACCCGGCCCTCGCCGACTCCTACACCGAGATCCTGAAGAAGGTCGCCGAGTACCGCGGCGGAGCTCTTTTCTACAACTACCTCGGGACCGGCATCGGCCACGGGCCCTTCGTCGAGCTCGCCGACGGATCGGTGAAGTACGACTTCATCACCGGCATCGGCGTCCACTACATGGGCCACTCGCACCCGGGCGTGATCGAGGCCCAGATCAACGGCGCCATCTCCAACACCGTGATGAACGGCCACCTCCAGCAGAACGTCGACACGGGCCGCCTCCTCGAGCTCTTCTCGAAGGAAGCGTGCAAGAACGGAGCGGAGGTGAAGAACGTCTTCCTCTCCACCTCCGGCGCCATGGCCAACGAGAACGCCTTCAAGATCATCTTCCAGAAGCGCGCCCCCGCCTCCCGCTTCTTCGCCTTCGAGAAGTGCTTCGCGGGCCGGACCCTCGGCATGGCCTGGGTCACGGACAAGGCCGCCTACCGCCAGGGCCTCCCGAAGACCATCGACGTGGACTACATCCCCTTCTACTGCTCCTCGGACCACAAGGGCTCGATCGAGCTCGCCGTGAAGACCATGAAGAAGTTCATCACCCGCTACCCGGGCCAGCACGCCGGGTTCATCATGGAGCTCATCCAGGGGGAGAACGGCTCGTGGGTCGGGCACCAGGAGTACTTCGAAGCGCTGATCACCGTCTGCAAGGAACACAACATCTCCACCCTGGTGGACGAGGTCCAGACCTTCGCCCGGACCCGGGACCTCTTCGCGTTCCAGTACTTCAAGCTCGACAAGCTCGTCGACGTGGTTTCCGTCGGGAAGAACTCCCAGGTGTGCGCCACCCTCTTCCGGGACGACCACAAGCCCAAGCCGGGCCTCATGTCCCAGACCTTCACCGGTTCGTCGTCGCAGATCGCGGCGGCCCACTACGTGATCAGCGAGATGGTGAACGGCGGGTACCTCGGAGAGAACGGCAAGATCGAGAAGCTCCACGCGCGCTTCAAGGGGAACCTCGAGAAGATCTCGAAGAAGCACCCGGACAAGCTCACGGGCCCGTACGGCGTGGGCGCGATGGTCGGGATGTCGATCTTCGGGGGCGACGAGCCGAAGTCCAAGGCCTTCACCATGAAGCTCTTCGAGAACGGCGTCCTCTCCTTCATCGCCAGTGGCCACCCCACCACGCGGGTGCGCTTCCTCATGCCCGTGATGGTCACCGAGGAGCGGCACATCGACGAGGTCTGCGCCATCATCGAAAAAACTCTCACCGAGATCACCTAGGTGTTCATCATCAGGCCCATCGACCAGAAGGACCTCGACGGGCTGATGCAGCTCCTGGAGAAGTCTGGCCACGGCCTCACCTCCCTCCCGAAGGATCCGGAGGTCCTGAAGAAGCGGATCCGGATCTCCGAGCGGAGCTTCCTCCACCGCGGCGACGGCCCCGGGGGAGAGGACTACCTCTTCGTGATGGAGGAGCTCTTCACCGGGAAGATCGTCGGCGTCTGCGCCATCATCTCCAAGATCGGCGGCTTCGAGCCCTACTACTTCTACCGGCTGGAGAAGACCCACCACGAGTCCAAGTCCATCCACGTGAAGAACGACGTCACCTCCCTGCACTTCCACTTCATCCACAACGGCCCCGCGGAGATCTGCTCGCTCTACCTGCACCCGGACTTCCGGAACTCGCAGAACGGCCGGTTCCTCTCCCTCTCGCGCTTCCTCTTCATCGCCGAGAACCGGAAGCACTTCGAGGACCAGGTGATCGCCGAGCTCCGGGGGATGGTGAACGACTCGGGCCACTCCCCGTTCTGGGACGCGGTCGGGAAGTACTTCTTCAAGATCGACTTCCCGACGGCCGACTACCTCTACGTGAAGAACAAGAAGTTCATCGAGGAGCTCATGCCGAAGTACCCGATCATCGCCAACCTCCTGCCGGAGGACGCGCAGTTCGTGATCGGGAAGGTCCACCTCAACACGGAGCCGGCCAAGCGGATCCTCGAGCAGGAGGGCTTCCGCTTCTCGGGCCTCGTCGGGATCTTCGAACCGGGCCCGGTGCTCATCGCCGAGGTGGACAACATCCGCGCCATCCGGGAGAGCATCGTCGGGGAGATCGAGGAGATCTCCGAGAAGCCGTTCAAGACCGAGATGTATATCATATCGACGACCTCGGGTACCTTCCGCTCCGCCCTCGGCGGGGTCACCCGGCTCAAGTCCGGGAACTACAAGATCTCCGGCGTCACCGCCGCCGCCCTGAAGCTGCGCCTGGGGGATAAGATCCGCTTCGTCTCCTTCAAGCCCAAGGCCCCGGCCAAGAAGAAAGCCTCCGCGAAGAAGTAGCACTAGGCAAATTTCCCCCAGCCCTTGAAACCTCTGAATATTATTGGAGAATAAAACATCTTCCATTCTTTCAAAAGGCTCATCGATGAAGCTCTTCCTCGCCCTCGCCGTCCTCGTCTCCACCACCGCGGCCTTCGCGGACCCGAAGCTCACCCTGCTGGTGAACCTCAGTCCGGCCGGGTCGTTCCAGGCCGTGAGTAACAAGGTGAAGGGGAACCTCATCAAGACCGGAGACGCCTTCACCGCGGACAAGATCTCCGTCACCGTCGAGTCGTTCAAGACGGGCATCGAGCTGCGGGACGAGCACCTCTGGAAGCACATGCAGGCGTCGAAGCATCCGAAGGCGACCCTCACCGCGGTGAAGGGCCAGGGCGGGAAGGCCACCGGGACCCTCGAGGTGAACGGGATCAAGAAGCCGGTCACCATGAGCTACAAGGTCGCGGGCCAGGAAGTCCTCGCGAAGTTCTCCGTCAAGGCCTCGGACTTCGCGCTCCCGAAGGCGGAGTACCTCGGGGTCGGCGTGGACGACGTGGTGAACGTCGAAGCCACCTTCCCGTTTAAGGCAAAATGAAAATCCTCTTCCTCGTCCTCGCGCTGGCCAGCTGCCAGACGTACAACTCGAACACCGACGACGAGGCCAAGTACGGCCCCACGGACCTCGTCGGGGGCGCCGAGTTCGTCGTCGCCTTTCCGATCATCCAGAGCCGCTGCATCAACTGCCACACCGGGTACCACAATGCCTGGTCGAACTACAAGGACAGCCGGGACTGGGTGACGAACAACCTCATCGTCGGCGGCGATCCGGACAACTCCGACTTCATCGTGCGGATCTTCAACCACGGGAGCGCGACCTCGAACATGCCCATGGGCGGCTCGCCCCTCCCGGCCTCCGAGTACAACGCCCTCGTGGACTGGGTGACCAATGAACCCTAGGTTCCCGCGCTCGCTCCTCCTCTGGGCCCTCCTCCTCGCGACGAGCCTCTCCTCTTACGCGTACACGAACTTCATCGGCCACAGCTACACCTCGTGCCTGAACTGCCACTACAACCCGACGGGCGGCGGCCCCCTCACCGACTACGGCCGCGCGGTCTCGGCGACGGCCATCTCCTCGAAGATGTTCTACCCCGACGCCTGGTCGGAGGAGAAGGTCGCCTACACCTCCGGCTTCCTCTTCCGCAAGCCGAAGCAGGAGTGGCTCCGGACCCAGGTGAACTACCGGGGCTTCCAGGTCGTCCGCAACCCCGGCTCCGAGAAGAACGAACAGAAAGAGTGGATCAACATGCAGCTCGACGGCCGGCTCATCCTGAAGTTCGGCCAGAACGATAAGTTCGTCGCCGTCGGGAACTACGGCTACGCTCCCCTCCCCGAAGGCGTGGAAGACCAGCCGGAGTGGCGGAGCCGGGAGTACTACCTCGGCTACCGCTTCTCACCGAAGTTCGGGATGTACGCGGGCCTCATGGACAAGGCCTACGGGGTCAAGGTCATCGAACACATCGCCTTCAGCCGGACCGCTCCCCAGGTCGCCCAGAACGACCAGGTCCACGGAGTCCTGGGCCACTACCTCGGAGAGAAGTGGGAGATCACCGGGCAGGGCTTCGCCGGGAACCTGGGCCAGGACGCGGACCTCCAGATGAAGGGCGGGAGCATCCTCGCCGAGCGGACCACCTTCGACCTGCACCGGATCGGGTTCTCGGCGCTCCAGAGTAAGAACGAATTCCTCACCCTCCAGTCCTACGCCCTTCATGGCCGCTTCAACCTCAAGGAAGGCTCGGCCATCCTCACGGAAGTGGGCCAGACCAACCGGAAGACCTTCAACGGCCTCGACGACCGGACCATGCGCTACGGTCTCCTCCAGACCTACCTGCGGCCCTTCCGGGGAGTCTACTTCCTAAGCAACATCGAATACTTCAACCGGGACATCCGGGAGAGCGACTACACCGTGCGCTGGGGGCCAGGCCTGCAGTTCTTCCCGGTCCAGAGAGTCGAGCTCCGGCTCGACGCCTACAACACCAGAAGCTTCTCCACCAACGCCTCGACCCGGGACTCGTGGATGTACCTCTTCCAGGCGCACCTATGGTTATGAAGACGCTCCTGGCGCTCCTCCTCCTCGTCCCGTCCCTCACCGCGCTCGCCAACGAGATCGAGCGGGCCTACCGGGCGAAGGACTTCAAGCGGGTCGCCGAGATCTACCAGGCGAACCCCAAGCGGGCCTACACCACCCGGGAGCTCATGATGCTCTCCCTCGGGCTCCGGAAGAACCAGCTGTACCGCCAGGACATCATGCTCAACGTGCGGATCATCAAGAAGGAGTACGGGAAGCTCCACAAGGCCATCCTCTCGGACATGAAGCAGGGGAACACCATCGACGCCGACGCCTACCCGAAGTCCCTGAAGATCATCTACTGGAACCTCATGAACGACTACGGCCGGATCATGCAGGGGTACAAGGACGTCCAGGAGGTCAACGCCAAGGACCGGCAGCACTACGCGAGCTTCAGCAAGCTCCTGAGCGAACTCGAGTTCCGGGAGAAGGAAGTCGACAAGCTCAACGACGAGATCACCGCCCACATCCAGTACCTCGAGAACAAGGTCTACAAGTTCACCTTCGGCTTCAACCTCCAGTACCTCAGCTGGCAGCAGGTCTCGACCCTCGAGGGCCCGACCACCAGCACCTCCCTCATCGTGACGAACCGGGGGTACTGCGCGGGGGTGGAGGCCGGGGTCGAGAACTACCGCTACCACTACTACGTCGATGCGTGCCTCATGCTGGGGTCCGGGGGGGTCTCCTCCACCGGCTCGGCCATCAACTACCAGCAGTCCAACATCCCCGCCTACGGCGTCAAGGGGGGCCCGGGGATCTCCATGATCGTCTCCTCCTCGAGGTCCCGGATCGGGATCAAGCTTCCCGTGATCTACAACATCCAGGAACTCTCCCAGCCTCGGAACGCCGGGTACTCGGTGAAGGAAGAGTCCCCCGTCTCCTTCGTCGCCACCCTCTACTCCCGCTGGCAGTTCGAGAAGTTCTTTCTCCAGACCGAATTCGGCCAGTATGTCCAGAAGGACCAGACCCTCTGGAGCCTCGGGATCGGGAAAAGTTTCTGATCCGACTAGGATTTCTGTAATAATTCTTTTTTTTCCTGACAGTGCGTCCCGAAGCACCGAAATGCCCCTATACTTATAGGAAACAGGGATCTTATGGAAAAAAATCTATTAATCGTAGATGATGAGATCGAACTGCGTGAAGGACTCGCGGAACTTCTCAGCGACGCCAAGGCCCGGATCTACACCGCCGCCAATGGCCTCGCCGCACTTCGGATCATGGAAGACGTGCACATCGACTGCGTGGTGACCGACGTCAAGATGCCGGTGATGGACGGGATCAAGCTCATCCAGGCCGCGCGGTCCAAGGGGCTCGAGTCCGAGTTCATCTTCTTCACGGGCCACGGATCGGACGAGCTCCGGGCCCTGGTGAAGAGCTACGGGGCCCACGACCTCTTCACCAAGCCCGAGTTCAGTTCCCTCGAGAAGGCGGTCCACGCCCTCCTCGCGAAGGTTCCGGTGCTCGCTACTGCCCTCTAGAGGTGCTCTCGAAGATCTTGTCGGCGGAGTTTGCCACGAAGCCCTGGTAGAGCTTCCCGTTTTGCAGCGGGTACCGCTTGGCGAATTCGTAGTAGCAGGCCGGGACGGTGAGTTCCCCGTCTTCGAACTGGACCGTGATGTTATTGGCCAGGGTCGACGACTGCTCGAGGTAGACGTCCTTCGACCCCTTGACCTCGCCGCCGCTCGAGTTGAGCTTGAAGCCGTTTTCCTTTAAGTACTCGTTGAGAACTTTGATGTCGGAGAACCCTTTGAGCTCGTTGATGAAGACGGTGAAGTGGTTTGGTCGGTACCCGAAGGCGGCCACCCAGGCGGCGTAGTCGCTCTCCTTCAAGAGGGCCTGGTAGGTGTCCTTGGTCACCTTCCACGGTCTCCCGATGGAGACGAAGTCGAACTGCCGTTCCATCCCCGGCGGGATCTGGTCGATGAGGCCCTTCACGGTTTTCTGCAACGCAGGCGAGAAGTCCTCCAGCTTCAGTTCGGAGATAAATATTTTAGGTAGGGAGTCGTCCGCGTGCTCGTAGTGTTTTGCGTAAAGCTTCTTCTCAGGAAAGTGATAGTCGCCGCAGTACTTGTAGCCGGAGGCGGTGAAGGGGGCCGCCATGACGTCGATCCCGACCCTCGGGTGGTTGAAGGTCCGGAGGGCGATGTGGTCGTTCTGGATCCTGTCGCCGGTACCGGTGAGGAGGTCGTAGATCTTCTTCGCCATGGGATTGATCGCGATGTAGTCGATCCACATCTTATCCAACAAAGCTGGTAGAGTTTTAGCCATAGGTCTCTCCTGGTGTAGGGAGATCTTAGCAGAACTCCGGATTAAGTGTCATCTTGATATGGGATAATCCCGGCAAAAAGGCTATAATCTTCCTACTCCCCGCTTAAAGGAATTCATATGCA
>SXGU01191838.1_pt1 | contig 11496 bp, 9 predicted proteins | sample 3174531 | NCBI WGS metagenome assembly SXGU01 (sample SAMN11356863, study PRJNA531348) | freshwater metagenome | isolation source: freshwater sample F1-140 | place: China: Fuxian Lake, Yuxi | collected 2017-12-25
CGATTCTCTAATACCTCATGAAATAACTGTGCTGGCTCCACTCGGCCTTTTAAATTATCTGGCACCTGATTTACTACCCGTCTAAATACATCAGCCAGCCACTGTTTAACTACTACCGAATATGAAGTATGAGGGGTGAACTCTCTGGCTTTGTAACGATCATAGGAGGCAAGTAATCGCTTTGCCTGCAGCTCCTCTGTTTGTAATCCCATCAAATCATATAAACGATTGGCATGATATCTGGCTGCAACTAACTTTGGTTGAAATCTTATTGATCCCTTATCACCGTCCGTAGTAACCTCAACCTCTTCCACTGCAAATTCTAAATCCTGCAGTGATCTCATCGCCCGCTCCACCGCCTGCCTATCTGATGCATCTAATATCTGTGGCTCCTTAAGCATCTTCCATAATCTTCGATACCTTCTTATTACACCATCTGATGCTCGCACTGGATCTATCTCCTTTGATAAGACCCCAGCGAGTGCTAAATCCTCCAACTCTGCTGCCACATTAAAGTGAGTCAGCTCCAAATCATGCTCGCGCTGGCCATCACTTAAAGATTTATGAAACTCACCAGTCTCAACATCCACTAAATATGCGGCAAAATCATTGGCATCTCTTCTAAATAAAGTGTTTGATAATGAGCAATCCCCCCACCAAAATCCAATCAAATGCATTCTGACCAAAAGTAATGCGAGTGCGTTCGCCATATTTAAAATCTCAATTGGTGTGACCGCGCTGCTTAAGATCACTCGATAAGGTAGTGAGTAGGGTAGATATTTAGTAACTAAAACAGCTGCTAACTCATTACCCTCTTTATCTAATCGGCCCTCAATTACTGCAACCGGCTCCACAACTGGTGCGGTGCGTTGATTTAAATCTCGAAGCAGGGTGTACTCCCGATTAGCAAACTCTGAAACTGTCTCCTTGACTGCAAATATTTGGCTATTACTGCGTTTTTGATCTGATCTAATTAACCTGACTATGTGCCGTGAGATTCCACGCATTGAGGTTAGGACTTCATCCTCTGGCCAATTCTCGAGTGGTTGATCCCAAGGCAGATTTGCTAAGGTTGCAATCTCCTCGCCTAATCCTTTGATTTGTAGCCCACTCATAGGCTTATTCTCTCTTATTTAACCTGCACTCACTAATCAAATCCGCTTACTGATGGCAAAAGAGGTTAAAATTACTAAATGGCTAGATTTAATAAACCAAAAATTAGTAGAAAATTAACTCCACTGCTTCGTCGTAAGGGTAGGAGCAATCTGGTGGAGGATTTTGGTGTTGCTGGCAAACGAGTTGACACTACTCACCCATTTTACTTTGGTTTTATGGTCACAGTTGGTGCATTAATCGCATTAACCATACTTAGAGCGTTAGCCTCAGCAAGTTCAGTATTTATCTTAATTATTATTTCATTATTTTTAGCAGCTGGCTTAAATCCAGCGGTGATGTTTTTCCAAAATCTTGGCTTAAAGCGAGGAGCAGCGGTAGGTGCGGTGATGGCCTCAGTCTTAGCCTTTGTTGGCTTATTCATCGCAATTGCAGCTCCGCCTTTAGTTGATCAAGGTAATCAACTACTTGATAACGCCCCACAATTAGTAAAAGATTTAAACAACAACGCTTTTATTAATGAGTTAAACATTAAATATGGAGTGATTGATTCTCTGGAAATCCGGCTTAATTCGATTATTAAGGATGGCCAATTTGCGATCACCGCTTTTGGTGGCGTAATTGGGGTGGGAAGGGCTGTGGTAAGTGGATTACTTTCAGCTTTCACTATCTTAGTTTTAACTCTTTACTTCCTAGCATCTCTGCCACAGGTTATAAAGATCAGCTTGCGATTTGTACCAGCAACTAGGCGCGATCGGGTATCAAAGCTCAGCAATGCAATTATTAGCAGAGTTGGATCATTTGTTGGCGGCCAAGCAATTATCGCTACCTTAGCTGCCATTTTTATTTTGATTATGGGCTTAACAATTGGCATGCCATACCCAGGACCTCTTGCCATGGTGGTCTTAGTCTGTGGCTTTATTCCACTTATTGGCCATTTTATTGGGATGACGGTTGTCACCTTAGTTAGCCTTACCGATTCTTTAAGCACAGCAGTTATTGCACTAGTTGCTTACATAATTTATGTTCAAATTGAAAATTATGTAATCACACCAAGGATTATGCGAAAGTCGTTAGCAATTCCAGGACTGGTAACAATTATTGCAGCACTTCTTGGCGCATCCCTGCTCGGATTAGTTGGTGGGCTACTTGCGGTGCCAATTGCAGCCGCATTTCTTCTTATATTAGATGAGGTAGTTTTTCCAAGAGCTGATCAATCTTAAACTTCAGTTGGTAGCGGCAATCTACTTGGTGCAATCACTTTAACAATCTCACTTAATACCAGGTGAACCATTGGTTCACCTACCAATAGATGCTTACCCCCCGCCACATCAATCTGCCTTAAATTCTTAACTTTAGAAAACTTATCTCTTGCCGCCGCTGGCTTTAAGTAATCATCTAACTCTGGAATTAATGCAGTGATACCCCTGCCATCTTTTATCCAAAACTCTAGATCTTCATCCGTGGTAGATAACATCGGCGGACTTAGCAAGATTAACTCTTTAATTCTTTTATCTCTGGCGTATTGCAATGCCAGCTCTGTGCCAAAGGACCAGCCAATTACATATAGATTTTTTACCTTTAATTGCTCAAAACAGTACTCAAGGGCTGCAAGGACATCTAACTTTTCAGATTTACCACCGTCATACTCTCCCTGACTACTTCCTGCCTCACTTGTACTTCCCCGAGTATTAAATCTAATTATTTCAATGCCAGACATGGCAGGTAATCGATTGGCTGCTTTTTTATAGATATGTGAATCCATCATTCCCCCACCTGATGGGTTGGGATGAAGCATTAGTAATGAGCCAGTTATTTCACCTAATGGGGTGCTGACCTGACCAATCAAATTGAGCCCATCACCAGTTTTAATCGTAATTTGTGTGCGCTGAGCGGGTAAAACAGTTGAAGGTCGGATTAACTCTGCCATAAAAAGAGTTTACTCTTACCTTATGAACCTTGAAGCCACCTTTGAAAAGTGTGATCCAAAAACAGGTGAGGTAATTGCTAATTATAAAAACTTCACAACGGATGAGGTATTCACCCAAGTAAACCTTGCTCAAGTTGCAACTCTTCGCTGGCAGGAGTTCGGCGCTATCGCCCGAAAGCGCACCTTACTTAAATGGGCATCTTATATAACTCAAAATCAAAAAGAGATTGCTGCGTTAGTAGCAACGGAGTGTGGCAAACCATTAGGTGATGCATCCTTAGAGGTTTCTATTGCAATTGATCACCTTGCCTGGGCGGCAAAGCATGCCAAAGAGATTATGCAAAAACAAAATCGCCCAGCTGGTTTATTGATGTTTAACATGAAAGCGCAGGTGCAACGATCACCCCTTGGTGTTGTTGGCGTGATTGGTCCGTGGAATTATCCGATCTTTACTCCAATGGGCTCAATTGCTTATGCATTAGCTGCTGGAAATGCAGTTGTTTTTAAACCATCTGAGTTCACTCCAGGTGTTGGTAAGTGGTTGGCAGATTCATTTGCACTCATTGCACCATTTGAAAATATTTTTGCAACAGTTACTGGTCTGCCAGATACCGGTAGAGCGTTAACTCAATCAAAGATTAATAAGCTCTCATTTACTGGATCTACTAAAACTGCTAAGAAGGTGGCAGAAAGTTGCGCCCAATCAATGATTCCAGTTGTGCTGGAGTGTGGTGGTAAGGATCCTGTAATTGTGGCTGCAGATGCTGATATAAAACTTGCGGCCGAATACACACTTTGGTCTGCCATGGCTAATGCTGGCCAATCTTGTATTGGGGCAGAAAGAGTTTATGTAGTCGAAACGGTTGCTGATCAATTTATTGAAGAGATAAGCAAGATGGCAAAGAAGATTGAGGTTGGCAAAGATTATGGACCAGCCACCATGCCATCACAGTTGCAAGTAATTCAATCCCACTTAGATGATGCCAAAGCAAAGGGAGCTAAGTTTTTATTAGGGGGAACCGATTCCATAAAAGGTGCCTATGCTGAACCGGTAATAATGTTGGATGTGCCTGAGGATTCAACTGCAATGACGCAAGAGACCTTTGGGCCAACCATCGCTATAAATAAGGTAACTAACACTGATGAAGCAATTAAGTTATCCAATGCCAGCTCTTATGGACTTGCTGCAGCAGTTTTTTCCAAGCGAGAGGGTGAAAAAATTGCTTCAAAGTTAGCTTGTGGCATGGTCTCCATAAACTCCGTCTTTTTATTTGCTGCAGTTGCATCTGTGCCATTTGGTGGCGTTAAAGATTCTGGCTATGGCCGCATTCATGGCGCAGAAGGTTTACTTGAGTACACCTACGCACGCACAGTAGTTAAGACTAGATTTAGAATCCCACTTAGATTTACAACCTTTAAGCGCACAAAAGTTTCAGAAAAAATCTTGACAACTTTAATTAAGCGCTTACACGGAAGAAAGAAGTAGTGCTACAAACTCTTTGTAATCCGATCAATACCTTCAGTGATTAATTCTGGGCTTGTGCCAAAGTTCAGTCGGACAAAGCTCTTATGTTTTGGTCCATATAAAACACCACCATTCAATGCAACCTTTCCTTTTTCTAATATCTTAGCTGCTGGATCCTCCCCTAATCCAATGCCGCTAACATCAAGCCAGCCTAGGTAGCCAAAATCTGGAATTCGATACTTTACCGCTGGTAATTTACTTTGCAGTAAATTGCTTAGTAATTTCCTATTTTCATCTAATGTGATTAATACTCCATCTAACCAATTAACAGAGTCTGAATAAGCTGCAGTTGATGCGACTGCGCCAAATAAGGATGCCCGCCAAGTTACTGCCAGTGGCATTTTGTTAATTCGCTCCTGCAGCTCACTTGATTGGGTAATGATAAGAGCGCACTTAAGCCCAGCTAAGTTAAAGGATTTACTAGCGCTGGTAATAATAATTCCAACCTCTTTAGCAACATCACTTACCGCAAGGAATGGTGTGAAGCTCTTTGCATCATAGGAAAGTGGGGCATGGATCTCATCACTTAAAATCACTACTTGATAACGCTTTGCTAACTCAGCTAACGCACTTAATTGTTGCTTATCAAATATAACCCCAACTGGATTATGGGGGTGGCATAAAATATGGACTTTAACCCCGTCCTTATACTCTTTTTCAATCGCTGGTAAATCTAATTTGTAATTTAAATCTTCCTCAATAAGTGGGGTGTCAACTGTGGTGGCATTAATCTCAGTAATCCAGCGCCAGATATTTTCATAAACTGGTGAGTTAAGCATTACCTTCTCACCCGGCTTAATTAAGGTGCGCATGATCTCCACAATGCCAACACCAACATCAGTTGCCACTCGCATTTGTTTGGTATCAACCTGCCAACCCCAACGAGATTGGGAGAATTTGGCGAAGGCATCAAATAACTCTGGAAATGGCCCAAGGTATCCAGTATCAGATCGCTCGACCATATCTAGTAAGGCAGCTTTTATAGCAGGAGCGGATGCAAAATCCATCTCAGCAACTGGTAGTGGCAGCACATCATTTGGAAATTGTCGCCACTTAACACTTTTGCGTTTACGTAATTGATCAAGTGATAACGCTCGGACGGCATCGACCATAAGTGCAAGTATGCCACTTATTTTGAAAGAATTAGTAGGTTGCTCGTCCGCCTGAAATATCAAAAGTAAAGCCAGTTGTAAATGAACAAGCCTTTGATCCCATAAATGCAATTATCTCTGCAACCTCACTTGGCTCACCCAATCGCCCAGCTGGAATCTTTGAAATCATATAATCCAATGTTTCTTTTGCAGTGTTTTTATTAATCGGAGTTGCAATTACCGCAGGGGCTAGAGAATTAATCGTGATTCCATCAACTGCCACCTCTTTGGCAACACCTTTTACAAAACCAATTAAGCCAGACTTTGCGGTGTTGTAGGGAGCCATTTTTGGATTGCCCTCTTTGCCAGCAATCGATGCTACCTGAACAATCCGGCCATACTTTTGCTTTTTCATAATTGGCAACACTGCTTGGGTTAACCAGATTGCACCAAATAAATTCACCTCAATTACTTTTTGGTAATCATTCCAATTGATCTCTTCAACAAATTTTCCTGTAGGTCCGGGATAGCCTGCACAATTTACTAACGCATCAAGGCGTTTATGTTTACTGCCTAGAGTGGTAATTATCTCCATTACATTTTTTTGATTTGATATATCTAAAACTAAAGATTCAGCAGTGCCGCCTGCCTTTGTAATCTGATCTACGCACTCATCAATACCTGCTTGATTTAAATCAATACAGATTACCTTCGCCCCACGAGATGCAATTAATTGGGCGGCTGATCTACCGATTCCACTACCTGCGCCAGTAACAATTACTACCTGACCTGCGTAGGAGATCTCTTCGAAAGCGCTGTTGTTACTCATAATTATCCGATTATACTTGGCTCATCCTTAGATTTAAAAAGTGATTTGAAATGGAGCATGATGGCATCTTGGCCAAGCACGCGTGATCCCAAGGGCCCGATGAAGCGCTCAATTGGAATATTAAATAAGCAAAAAATTCAATCTCAAGATGCAGATGGACTGCCTGAATCTGCTAAGAGATTTGCCGATGGCAGCCGATACAAAATTGAGATTCCATCGGTGGAAGGTCCAGCTGCTTTTAAAGTTGTTATTGATGAGGCAAAAAAACATAAGCTGATAATTCATCGTATCTCCCAAGGCTCTGGAATCATGATGCAGACAGATGATGAAATTAAACAGATGGTTGCGCTAGGCAAAAAAGAAAAGATTGAGGTTTGCTTATTTGTCGGACCAAGAGCCTCGTGGGATATTGGAAAACAAGTTTCGGCCACTGCTGGAGTGATCGCATCCCCAACTCTTCGTGGAGGTGATCAGCTTCGATTTGCATTAGAGGATGTAATAAATGGTATAAATCTTGGGCTTCGAAGTGTATTGGTCGGGGATCTTGGCTTACTCAAGGTTTTAGGGCAGGCCAAAATAAAAGGTGATTTGCCTAAGGAATTGATTCTTAAAACCTCAGTCGCATTGGTTTGTAATAATCCAGCAACGGCAGCACTCCTTGAAGATCTTGGCGCCTCCACGCTAAATTTGGCGACAGACTTGTCGTTGCAACAAATTGCAGCCATTAGATCACAAGTTGACTTACCAGTTGATATTTATGTTGAGGGTCCAGATGATTTTGGCGGTGCGGTAAGACATTATGAAAGCCCTGACCTGGTAAGAGTTGCTGCTCCTATTTATTTAAAGTTCACTCTTAGAAACTCACCTGGCTTATATCCCTCTGGTGCTCACATTCAAGGATTAGTGGAGTCCACAGCTAGAGAGCGTGTGCGTCGGGCTGCAATTAGTAAAGCGATTTTGGATAGGTATGGATTTAAGAAATAAAATGGCAACTCCTACTGCACTTAAGCTTTTAATCTTTGGGGGCACAGGTGTGTTGGGCCAGGCAATCGCAGCAAAGTTTAAATCTCATGGCTATGAAGTTACCTATGGTGTTCGAAAGGTAAGTAATCCGAAGGAGCAGTTTCTGCTCCCAATTACTAATACACCAGTTCCAGATTTACTAAAAGGTCAATTATTTGATTCGATAATTTTTGCTCAGGGCGCCAATATCAATGATTCAGTAATAAATAATTCATTAGATGACCTAAACAAACTCTTTGAAGCAAATGTTAGTTTCATTACCGAGACCACAAAGGCACTTATCTCACTTAACTTAATTAAGCACAAGGCAAAGATGGTTGTCCTAAGCTCATTTTGGGAGCAAGTGACTCGCCAAGAGAAAATGTCTTACACAATCACTAAGGCTGCAGTTGGTGGCTTAGTGAGATCAATGGCAGTTGATTTAGGAAATGCAAAAGGAGTCCTAGTTAATGGGTTGCTGCCTGGTGTAGTTGATTCACCAATGGCACGCGGATTACTTAAGCCTGAGCAGATTGAAAATGTTGAATGGCAAACTCCTGGGCATAAAATGGTAGTGCCAACTGATGTCGCAAATGCTGCATACCTTCTGGGCTGTGAAGATAACACTGCAATCTCGGGCCAATCTTTATTTGTTGATTATGGCTTCGCAATCGCCAGAGTACTTTAGGAAGATAACTTGTGAGTGTTGAACTCCTTAACAAAGATACTGTTGTTAAGTATCTGACTGATAAAAAGGTTATCTCCAGCAGTGACAAAGCTGAGGTTGAGGTATTAACTGGTGGTGTATCAAATGTGGTACTTGCCATTACAACTGCAAATCAAAAACTGGTTTTGAAACAGGCATTAGCTGAGCTTGCCGTGACCGAAAAATGGCTTGCCGATCAACGCCGGGCAATTGTTGAAGCAGATGCCATCAAATTATTTAATCAATTAAGCCCAGACCAGGTACCAAAATTAATATTCTTAGATCCAGAACGTTTTATTTTGGTGCTAGAGCGGGTGCCGGTTGGTAGCACAGTTTGGAAATCAGACTTACTTGCTGGGGTTATTAACCCTGATGTGGGTGCGGGTTTAGGAAAAACTCTTGCCACCTGGCATAACTACGGTGAAGTGACTGCTTCAGCAAAGATTAAGTTCATGGAAGATAAATTGTTTGATCAGCTTCGGATAGATCCCTTCTACCGATTTGTTGCCGCTAAAAACCCTCAAATTGAGGTGGCAATTAGAAGACTTATAAATGAATTAGAGGGTGATAAAACAACGATTGTGCATGGTGATTTTTCACCAAAAAATATAATGGTTTCAATGAATGATCAGATTTATATTTTAGATTTTGAAGTTACGCACGTTGGTAATCCAGTCTTTGATCTAGCTTTTTTAATCGCACATTTACTCTGTAAATTCTTTAGAACTGAAGATCGCCTGCAAGCCAAGCTTTTAAGTAATACTGCAAATACCTTTACGACAGAGTATGCCAAGTTGAGGTCGATCTCACCCTCAGTGGCAAAACATACTGCGCTCATCGCCCTTGCTAGAGTTGAGGGTAAATCACCAGTAAATTACCTTGATCAAGTGCAGCAAAAGAAATTGCAAAGTTTCACCAAAGCTATTTTGGCAGATAATTCAAAATTATCTGTTGCAAATTTATTTGAGATGAGTGCTAAGTGAAAATTAATAAAGTTTTTGGTTATCAAGTTTTAGATTCCAGAGGTAGACCGACTGTTGCAGCATCGATATCACTCACCGATGGATCAACGCACACCGCTAGGGTTCCCTCCGGTGCCTCAACCGGTTCTCATGAAGCTAAAGAGCTACGTGATACGGGTAGTAAATATGCTGAAAAGTTTTTTGCAGGTTCATCTGTGCAACTAGCTGTTGCAAATATCAATGAGAAAATTGCCCCGGTATTAGTTGAGGAGCAGATAAGTTTAAGTTCAGTCGATAATAAATTAACTGAGTTAGATTTAAGTATTGATCACTCCCAGTTAGGTGCTAACGCCACATTAGCGGTTTCCTTAGCCGCAGCCTTGGCTGATGCCCATGCCCAAAATAAATCTCTAGCACGATACTTCACTACCGAAAAACAACTTTTTATTCCAATGCCGATGGTTAATATTTTATCTGGCGGTGCTCATGCAAACCGGGCTATGGATATTCAAGATATTTTGATAATTCCAGTAGGTGCTAAATCATTTACCCAAGCACTTTCTTGGATTGTGGCAATCCGTGAAATGGCAGCCAAGTTGGGCAAAGAGTCCGGTGCGGTGACAAATTTGATTGCAGATGAAGGTGGTCTTGCAATTGCTTTTGATTCGGCGGAAAAGGCTTGCGAGTTTGTCTTAAGGTCGATCGAAAAAGTAAGCCTTGTGGTTGGCAGCCAGGTGGCGCTTGCTTTAGATGTAGCTGCAACTCAATTTTTTGATGGAGATAAATATAATTTAGCAAGTATTAATAGAAGTTATACACCTGATGAGTTTGTGAAATACATAAATAATCTAACATCTAACCAACCAATTATTTCAATTGAAGACCCATTTGCAGAAGATGATTGGCAAAGTTGGCAAAAATTCTCTGAAATTGCACCTAAAAAACTCCAGATTATGGGTGATGATTTACTTACAACAAATCTAGATCGCTTAAACCAAGCAATTGCTACTAAGAGTGCTAATGCAATATTGATTAAGGCGAATCAAAATGGCCTAGTCACCTCCACTCTTAATGTCTTAAAACAAGCAAGAGCAAATAATTTTAATACCGTGGTTTCGGCAAGATCTGGTGAAAATGAGGATTCTTGGCTAGCTGATTTGGCAGTTGGCTGGAGTGCTGGGCAGATTAAAGTTGGCTCAACGCATGGCTCTGAACGAAATGCCAAATGGAATAGATTACTTGAGCTTGAGGCGACTGAGGAGTGTAAGTTTTTAAATCCATTTAATTAATGTGAATGGCGTGGCACGTAATCGCCACTGCCACCAACTAAGAAATCAAGATCAGCTCCAAGGTGGGCTTGTTGTACATGCTCGATATACATTTTGCTCCAACCACGATCTGCTTTAGGTTTTGGTGCTACCCAAGCTGCTTTACGATTTGCTAATTCCTCAGCTGAGATAAGTAAATTTAATTTACGATTTGGTACATCAAGTTCAATCTCATCCCCATTTTGGACAAATGCCAGTGGCCCACCAGTAGTTGATTCTGGAGAGACATGTAATACCACCGTGCCATATGCGGTACCACTCATTCTGGCATCTGAAATTCTCACCATATCGGTGACGCCTTGATCCAGCATTTTCTTTGGCATCGGAAGATTTCCAACTTCAGGAAATCCCGGGTAACCCTTAGGACCAGAGTTTTTTAAAACCAAAATAGTATCGGCGGTAACTGGCAAATTTGGATCATCAGCAACTTTTAAGTACTCCTCGATCTCATTAAATACCAATGCTTTTCCTTTGTGTGTTAATAATTTTGGAGTTGCTGCTGAAACCTTAATAATTGCGCCATCTGGAGCGAGTGAGCCTTTAACCACCACAATTCCACCACCGGCTGCTTGAAATGGCTTACTTACTGGAGTTATTACCTCTTTATTCCAATTTTCAGCACCTTCAATATTTTCCTTAACCGTTTTGCCAGTCACAGTTATGTGATCAGTGTGGATTAGATTTGCAATCTCCTTCATCACAGTTGGCACACCACCAGCATCAAAAAACTCTTCCATTAGATATTTTCCACTTGGCATCATATTTGCAATTACTGGAACATCTTTACCCAACTTATCAAAATCATCTAAGTTCAATGGAACACCAACTCGACCAGCAATTGCCAATAAATGAACTACTGCATTAGTTGAGCCACCAATAGCTGCCAAGATTTTAATCGCGTTTTCAAATGCTTTACGATTTAATATTTTTGAGAGCTTTAAATCCTCTTCTACCATTTTCACAATTCGACGCCCAGATAAGGTGGCTAAAGTAAATTTACGTGAATCAAC
>SXGU01577428.1_pt1 | contig 11496 bp, 10 predicted proteins | sample 3174531 | NCBI WGS metagenome assembly SXGU01 (sample SAMN11356863, study PRJNA531348) | freshwater metagenome | isolation source: freshwater sample F1-140 | place: China: Fuxian Lake, Yuxi | collected 2017-12-25
GCAGGGCAATCTGGACGTCCGCCGAGCCAGTGTCTTTCTCGTGCAGGCGGTGGGTCTGAATCGTCTTAGTCTTCGCTTTAGCTTCCATATCTTTCTTCAATAAGGGGGGCAAGGCTAGGGGAAGGCGGACGCGGTGTAAAGTGTTTTTCCGAAAACCATTCACCGCCTCCTCCCGCCCTTCGGTAATTAGAAAAGTGGTGCCAGAGGCAGGAATTGAACCTGCGACCAAAGGCTTATGAGTCCTCTGCTCTACCCCTGAGCTACTCTGGCACAAAGAGGGCGACAATTTTCAGAAGAAACGGTCCGGTGTCAAACTCAATGATGACGGACCTGCCGACTCGGAATAAACCTTGACCCCGCGGAGGCACGCCCCGTAAGGTTGCCGCCGTTGTTTGCCACAACTCATGCTAGCGCAACTTAAAGGCCTGTTCTCCAACGACATTGGCATTGATCTCGGTACGGCGAATTCCCTCGTCTACGTCCGTGATCAGGGCATCGTGTTGCGAGAACCCTCCGTCGTCGCCGTCCAAGTCGGCACCAATCAGGTGCTCGCCGTGGGAGCTGAAGCCAAGCGGATGCTTGGCCGCACGCCGGGGAATATCCAGGCCATCCGCCCCATGAAGGCCGGCGTCATCGCCGACTTCGAGATCACCGAGGCGATGTTGCGCTACTTCATCCAGAAGGTACACCACCGTAAACTCATCGCCCCGCGCGTCGTCGTCGCCGTCCCCTCCGGAATCACCGAGGTGGAGCGCCGCGCCGTGAAAGATTCCGTGACGCACGCGGGCGCACGCGAGGTGTACCTCATCGAACAACCGATGGCTTCGGCCATCGGCGTGGGCCTGCCGGTGGTGGAACCGGCTGGGAACATGATTGTGGACATTGGCGGCGGCACCTGCGAGATCGCGATCATTTCGCTCGCGGGCATCGTCTTCTCCCACAGCCTGCGCGTGGGCGGGGATGAATTTGACGATACCATCGTCGCCTACATGAAACGCGCGCATAACCTGATGATTGGCGAACGCACCGCCGAGGAAATTAAAATGCGCATCGGGTCAGCATTCCCGATGGACAAGGAAGTCACCATGGAGGTGAAGGGCCGCGACCTCGCTGCAGGTCTGCCCAAAACCCTCACGATCCGTTCGGAGGAAATCCGCGAGGCCCTCAAAGATCCGCTCTCCAGCATTCTGGAAGCGGTCCGCCTCACACTCGAACGCTGCCCACCCGAACTCTCCGGCGACCTCGTCGAGCGGGGAATCGTGATGGCCGGCGGCGGCGCACTATTGCGCGGCATCGATAAGCTCGTCTCCAAAGAAACCGGCTTGCCCGTCCATATCGCCGAGGATCCCCTCAGCGCTGTGGCCGAAGGCACAGGCCGCGTGCTCCAGGAGATGGAGTTCCTCCGTCGCGTCACCTCCTCCAGTTCGGGATCCTGACTTCCCTGCGGTGCCTTCGCCCCACGTGGGTGAAGAGATGTTAAGAAGGCAACATTACCTTGCCTTGGGGCTGATCGCGCTACTGGCGCTGGTTCTTCTGAACCTCCCCCAAGTCGCTGCCTCGCGCCTCAAACTCGCCTTGGGCGGCTTCTTCCTGCCTCTCTTCGGCCTCTCCTCCGCCAGCCAGGCCATCGGGCAGAAGGCCGTGGACACCGGCGCGCCCCGCGCGATTCTCCTTCAGGAACTCAGCCAACTCCAGCGCACGAACCAACAACTCCGCTTCGAGACATTCCAACTCCAAGAAGCCGCGAGGGAAAACGCCCGGCTCCGCCAGCAACTCCTGTGGCAGCAACGGACGCCTTGGAAACTCCGCCACGCCCGCGTGACCAGCCGCGACCCCGCCAATTGGTGGCGCACACTGCAGATCGACCTCGGCACACGCCACGGCATCACCAACGACGCCCCCGTGCTCGTCTCCGAAGGCCTCGTCGGACGCGTTCAACGCGCCGGTTACACCCATTCACAGATCGCGCTCGTCGGCGACCCTGCCTGCCGTATCGCCGTACTCGTGCAGGAGACGCGCGAACAGGGCATCGTCGTCCCCGGCGCCGCCACCGCCAGCGATCCGATGATGGCCGACCTCGTTTACCTTCCAGCGAACAGTACCGTGAAGGCCGGACAAAACCTCATCACCAGCGGCCTCGGCGGCGTGTTTCCAAAAGGCATCCCCGTCGGCATCGTCACCGAATTCCAACCCTCCAACGGCGACTTGCACACCACCGCCCGCGTGCGACTCGCAATCAACACCGGTCGATTGGAGGAAGTGTGGGTGATCGCGCCATGAACCGCTTTCACCTCATCGCCCTGCCACTCGTCGCCCTGCTGAGCCTTCATGTGGAAAGCCTGCTCGCGTGGCCGCGTGCGCTCATCGGCGCGCAGATCGCCACGCTACCGGCACTCATCATATTCGCCGCGATGCGCTCCAACTTCCCCGCCCTGCTCACCGTGATCCTCCTTGGCGGGCTCTGGCGCGATGCCCTCTCGGCCGATCCACTCGGGCTCAGCCTGCTGCCCCTCACTGCCGTCGGTGTAGCCGTGTATTCCAACCGGCAAATCATCGTCGCCAACCAGTTCTACGCGCGCTTCATGGTCGGCGCCATCGCCGGGGCGGCGGTACCGCTGCTCATGTTGCTCCAGCTTTTCACGCTCGGCCGCGAGCCACTCGCCGGTTGGTTCTTCGCGTGGCAACTGGCCGTGATGTCCGTCGGCAGCGGCCTGCTCGTCCCGCTCTACTTCCGCCTGTTCGACTGGCTGGAGCACACCTTTGTCCACCCCGCCGCCGCGCCCGATGCGCGCGTGCTCCGGCGCAACCAAATCCGCCGCTGACCCGATGATGCCCTTCCCCCAAATCGGCCGCCAAGATCCGCCACTGCGCTTCATCGCGCTGGTGTTGATCGCGGGCTTGGCCGTGCTGCTGGCGGGGCTGTGGTATGTGCAGGTCGTCTCGGGTAAACGTCATCTCGAAGCGCAACAGAACCAGTCGCTGCGCACGTTGCGTGTGCCGGCCGTGCGCGGGCAGATCACCGACCGCCACTACCAACCGCTCGCGCTCGACCGGCCCGTGTATCAGGTGAACGCCTACCTCGATGAACTGAGGCCGCATTTCGTACAGGAGTATCGCCGGCAACGGCGGCCAGGGAAATTATCCCGCGCCGAAGTCAGCGCGTTGGAGAAGCAGGTCCGTTTCCACACCGTGAGCAACCTCGTACAGCAGCTCCGGCTGCCGGTGCCGATGACGCTCACCGAAGCACAGCTCCACTGGCATTACACCAACAAGCTCGCGCTGCCGCTGCCCGTGGTGAATCTCACGCCCGCGCAGGTCGCGATCTTCATGGAACATGGCGGCGAAGTGCCCGGCCTCGATGTCGCCATCGCTTCCGCACGCACGTATCCGCAGACGGCGGCTTCGCACCTGATCGGCTATCTCAAACGCGACGATAGTTCCTCCGAGGAGGAAGAGGCCTACTACAACTATCGCCTGCCGGACTTCGTCGGCCGCACCGGCATCGAGGCGTTGTTCGACCGTCACCTGCGCGGACGCGCCGGCACGCGGACGATGCTGGTGAACAATCTCGGCTATCGCCAGTCCGAGCACATGAGCACGCCGGCGGATGCCGGGCACAACGTGGTGCTGACGCTCGACCTCGCCATCCAGCGCGCCGCCGAGCAGGCCCTCGCCACCGCGCGGCCGGACGTGGAGGGCGCGGTGGTGGTGATGGACCCCAACAACGGCGACATCCTCGCGCTCGCTTCCGCGCCGACGTTCAATCCCGGCGACTTCGTTCCCCGCCTCGAATCGGAGGCGTGGGAACGGCTCAACAATCCGGAACTCCGCCCGCTCGTTCTGCGCGCCACGCAGGAGCGTTACCCGCCCGGCTCGATCTTCAAGATCATCACCGCTCTCGCCGCACTCGAGGCCGGCGGCCTGAACCCCGCTGAGGCGTTCTTGAGCGCCGGCTATTTCCAGCTCGGTCAGCGGCAAATCAAGGACACCGCCGCGCCGGGCAGCTACAACTTCCGCCGCGCGTTCATCCACTCGAGCAACAGCTACTTCATCCATCACGCGCTCCAGACCGGCCCGGACCGCCTGGCCGAGATGGGCGAGCGTTTCTTCCTCGGCCAGAGCACCGGCCTGCTCCCCGGCCAAGAGGTCGCCGGCCAGTTCCCCACTCGCGCCAAACTCCGCGAGGGCTGGGCGCCGGGCGACACCGCCAACCTCTCCATCGGCCAAGGCCCCATCACCGTCACGCCGCTTCAGATGGCCGTGATGACCAGCGCCATCATCAACGGCGGCAAGGTCTGGTGGCCGCGGTTGGTGGATCGCATCGAGTCGCCCGAGAGCGATGCGCCGAATCCGGTGCAGCAATTTCCCGCCGCCCGGCTGCGCGGTGAGTTGAATGTGAACCCGAAGAATCTCGACATCATCCGCGACGCGATGCTGGCCGACGTGGAGGACGCCGAGGGCACCGGCCGGCGCGCCGCTGTGCCCGGCCTGAAGATCGGCGGCAAGACCGGCACCGCCGAAGTGCAACACGGCGGGCGCACGGTGGACAAGATCACGTGGTTCGTCTCTTTCGCGCCGTACGAACAGCCGAAGTACGTCGTGGTGGTGATGGTCGAGAGCGGCGGTTCCGGCGGACTCACTTGCGCGCCGGTCGCGCAGAAAATTTACCGAGCCATCCAACAATTGGAGCGGAGCCGCACGGCTCCCTCTGTCACTCAAGTGAACTCGAACCGCTGAAGAATGTTCGACGCCACGCTCACATCCCATCAACGCAGGCTGCGGCCGGACGGCCTGCTGCTCTTCGCGCTGCTGGCGTTGATGGCGTGGGGCGTCGCGTTCATCTACAGCGCGCGCGCGGCGCACGAGGCGAGCGCGTTGATCGCGTGGCACAAGCAGCTCCATTTCCGCCAAATCATCTGGTACGCCATCGGATCGATCGCTGCGGTGCTCATCTGTCTGAAGGACTACCGCACGCTCGCGCGCTGGTCGCTCGTCTTCTACTGGGGAACCATCCTGCTGCTGTTGGCCGTGCTGATTCCCGGCATCGGCGCGATGCGTTATGGCGCACGGCGCTGGATTGACCTCGGCTTCTTCCAACTCCAGCCATCGGAACTCGCCAAGCTCGCGGTGATCCTCGCGATGGCCCAATTCCTCAGCCGACCGCAGGAGGAACTGCGGCAACCCCGCACCCTGCTCAAAGCCTTCGGCCTGCTGGCGCTGCCGTTTCTCATGGTGCTGAAGGAGCCGGATCTCGGCTCGGCGTTGATGATCGTGCCGCCGGGGTTGGCGATGCTCTACGTGGGCGGCGTGCCGTCGCGCTTTCTGAAGCGCCTGCTCGGCGGGGGCGCGCTGTTCGTGCTCTTGCTCGTCACCAGCATCCTTTTCGCTCCGCCGAAATGGCAGGTGCTCAAGCTCGAGGATTACCAGAAGCGCCGGCTGCTCGTTTATTTCGGGATCGACTACGCGCCTGCCAATGCCACTCCGGCCGAGCGCGCCCGCGCCATGTCCGATCAGCGGCGCGATTCTTACAATGTTGAACAAGCAATGATTTCCGTCGGCTCAGGTGGGCTGACGGGTAAAGGATGGCGGCAGGGGACCCAAAATGCCCTCGGATACCTGCCCCGCGGTGTAGCCCACAACGACTTCATCTTCTCCGTCATCGCGGAGGAAAGCGGATTCGTGGGCAGCCTCGTCGTGCTGGCGCTGTACGCCACCGTCCTCTTCGCGGGCATCCGTATCGCCAGCCAGGCGCGAGATCGCCTGGGGAAATTGCTGGCCGTCGGCGTGGTAACCCTGCTATTCAGCCACGTCTTTGTGAACATTGGAATGAACATCCGCCTAATGCCTGTGACCGGCGTGCCTCTGCCCCTGTTAAGTTACGGGGGATCCTCAGTCCTCTGCACCCTCATCGCCGCAGGCCTGCTCCAGAACATCCATCTCCATCAGAAAACCCTTTAACCAACACACATTTTATGAGTGATCAAAAATTCAATCGCCGCCGCCGGGGCGGCCAACGCTTCCGTCCAAAAGGCGGTATGCACCAACCACAACCCGCCGACCGCGCCGCTGCCACCGAGGCGCGCACTGACGCCGTCTCCGGCCAGGGCGGCGACGAGGCCGTCTATGACAAGCGCCGGCACGAGGCCGATATCATCCGCGCTGAGAATGCCGCCCACGGCATCTCCCCCGAGAACCCCGCGCAGGCCGAACACCCCGCCCCCAAACAGGGGGAAGGCCGCAGGGATCGGACCTACCGGGAACCCAAGGCCGAGGAGGGCGAGGCTGCTCCGGCTAAACCCGCTGAAAAACCGAAGGGACTCATCGAGACTCTCAAGGCCGCCGCGCAAAAGGTTGTCGAGAAGGTCAAGCGGCTTGTCCAGCCGGAGAAACAGATCCGCAAGGAAGTCATCATCAACGCCGAGTCGCTGGAGACCCGCGTGGCCGTGCTCGAGGACAGCAAGCTCGAGGAGTTCACCATCGAACGCACCAGCGAGGAACGCATCGTCCACAGCATCTTCAAAGGCAGGGTGAAGAACCTCGAAGACCGCCTCGAAGCGGCCTTCGTGGACATCGGCTTCGAGAAGAACGCCTTCCTCCATTACTGGGACATCGTCCCCAGCAACCTCGACAGCGGCGTCGAGATCGTCGAGCGCGTCGGCAAGAAGCGTGAGAAACCCCGCATCACCAAGAAGGACATCCCGCGTCTCTACCCGCCCGGCAGCGACCTCATCATCCAGGTCACCAAAGGTCCCATTGGCACCAAAGGCCCGCGTGTCACCACGCATCTCGCCCTGCCCGGCCGCTACCTCGTCCTCCTGCCGAACTCCGACCAGAGCGGCGTTTCGCGCAAGATCGAGGACCCCGAAGAGCGCCGCCGCCTCAAAGACATCGTGCGCAAGCTCACCATCCCCGACGGCATGGGGGTCATCATCCGCACCGCCGGCGAGGGCCAGCAGGCCCGCTACTTCGTGCGCGACGTCGCCATGCTTGTCGAAGAGTGGGAACGCATCAAGGAACGCATCGAGAAGCAGCCCAGCGCCACGTGCGTATTCCAAGAGCCCGACCTCATCGAACGCACCGTCCGCGACTTCCTCACCGAAGATGTCGACAGCATCATCATCGACAACCCGAAGGAATGCGAACGCATGCGTGAGCTGGTCGGCCGCATCTCCCGCCGTTCGAAGAACAAGGTCCGCCTCTACAACGAAGCCCAGCCGGTCTTCGACCGTTACAACGTCTCCAAGCAGCTCGAGATGGCCTTCTCCCGCAAGGCTCTCCTCAAGAGTGGCGGCTACCTCGTCATCGACGAGACCGAGGCGCTCGTGGCCATCGACGTCAACACCGGTTCACACAAGGGCGGCAAGGATCAGGAATCCACCATCCTCAAGGTGAACCTCGAAGCCGCCGAGGAAATCTGCCGCCAGCTCCGCCTCCGCAACATGGGCGGCCTCATCGTCCTCGACTTCATCGACATGCGCCACGGCCGCGATCGCCAGCAGGTGTATCAGCGCATGAAGGACGGTCTCCGGCGCGACAAGGCCAAAACCCACATCCTGCCCATCTCCCAACTCGGCCTCATGGAGATGACCCGCCAGCGCCACTCCGAGAGTGTCAGCGCTGCCGTGTACGACGACTGCACCTACTGCAAAGGTCGCGGCAAGGTGAAGAGCGCCCTCTCGATGAGCGTCGAGATCCAGCGCAAGCTCGCCGAGGTGATGAAGAAAATGCGCGAACGTCAGGAACGCGACTTCGATCTCCAGATCCGCATCGTCGTCAATCCCACCATCCTCGACCGCCTCCGCAAGGAGGACGAGAAGCTCCTCATCGAGATGGAGAAGAAGTTCTTCGGCAAACTCTCCTTCCGGGCCGAACCGGCCTTCCATCCGGAGCAGTTCAAGATCGTCAATGCCGCCACGAACGAAGACCTCGCCAGCGTCGGCCTCTGAGTGCCGCGCCCAGTCCCGTCAAAGCCCCGCCTTCCCGGCGGGGCTTTTTCGTTTGGAGAGACGCTGGGACAGTCTCACGACTTGATGTCGCGGACTTGGAAGGCGGTGCTGCCGATGACGAAAAAGGTGATGTTGAACGCCACCAACACGGTGAGGGAGCCGCCCACTTTCCACCACGGGATCGGCTGGACGAGCATCCCCTGCCAAAGATTCAGATGATAGGTGAAGAACCAGTGCTGGATCTCCTTGAAGAACGGGATGTTCATCAGGATGAAGTTGAGGAAGACGAACGAGAGCGCCAGCACAGTGGCCGCGGCCGGCTTGACGTTGAAGCAGGAGAACATGAAGGCTAGGCCCATCACCGTGACGGCCTTCACCCAAAGCATCAAATGCGCGATAGCGAAGTGGAAGAGGCCGTCGTCCGGGCCGAAGACGCTGAAGATCTCGCCGGGGATGAACACGAACATCCCGCCCCACGGAAACCACAGCGAGGCGAACGCCACGCCGAATATCCCGAGCGCGAAGACCAGCAGTAGCGAGAAGAGGGCGCCGGCGATCCATTTGAGCAACAGCAACCGCACCCGCGTGACCGGCCGGGCGAGGATCATCCGCAGCGTGCCGTCCTCCGCTTCCTTCGCGACGAGGTCGCCGCCGACGAGGGAGACGTACAGCGGCATCAACATATAGGCGATGGGAAAGAGCATGATCGTCGCGATGGTCAGGCTGGAGATGTAGTACGTGGCGACGTAGCTGTTCCCCTCGAGGGTGCGGACCATTTCGCGCGAGGCATTCGAAAAGCGGAAGACGAGTGCCACGATGTTCTGCGCCAGCAGGAACATGCCGAACCCGATGTACGTGCGCTTCTTGCCGAAGAGCTTCCAGAGTTCGCCGCGCAGTTGAAGCCAGAACATAAATCAATCCCGCACCGGTTCGCTCGGCGCCTCTTTCTTCTTCATCAGATCCAGATAGAATCCCTCGAGCGTCTGCTCTTCCCGGGCGATCTCGAAGACCGGCATCCCCTGCCCCACCAACCGCCGCACGAGGGCATCGGTCTCCACGCCGGGGAGCAGAACCACGTGGGATCCATCGCGCACATCGGCCACGAGCCGCTGGGCCGTCAGGTCCGCCACCGCCGCAGCGAAGTCCCCCACGCGCAGCCGCACCCAGCCGAGGCGGCTCTGGCGGATCTGTTCCAGCGTGCCGTCGAAGACCTTCACGCCCTTGTTCAAGACCGCGATGCGCGTGCAGAGCTGTTCCACCTCGTTCAACAAATGGGAGGAGAGCAGGATGGTGAGGCCCAACTCGTGCCGCAGACGCAGGATGGTCTGCCGCATCTCGTGAATGCCCTCGGGATCGAGGCCGTCGCTCGGCTCGTCGAGGATCAGAAGTTCCGGATTAGGCAACAACGCCTGCGCCAAGGCCAGCCGAGTGCGCATGCCGTGGGAGTACGTCTTGACCTTCGACTTCTCGCGGCCCGTGAGTCCGACCCACTCGATCACCTCGCGCATCCGCGCCGGCGGAGTCGGGGCCGTGTACTGGCTCAGTAGTTCCAGATTTCTCCAGCCGCTGAGATAATCGTAGAAGATGGGCGTCTCGAAGATCGCGCCGACCCTCTGGAGTGCGCTCCGGCGATCGAGGGCCACATCGTGCCCACAGATGCGGGCCTCCCCCTCGGTCGGCCAGACCTGCCCGAGCATCATTCCGATGGCCGTGCTCTTGCCCGCGCCATTGTGACCAAGCAGACCGAAAATCTCACCGCGCGGCACCGACATATCCAGCGGGCGCAACGCCCAGCGGTCGCCGAATTTCTTGGAGAGTTGTCGTAGCGCGATCACGTGGCCTCACTACCGAATCGCACCACCAATGACGAGCTGGTTCTTGATGTTTCCATCGGCGTACAGGTAGTTCACATCCTTATCGTCGCCGAGCGTGGCGTGAAACTTCTCCTTGTCGAAGAAAACGGGGATCTCGGTATCCGCCAGAGAAAGGGAGAGTATCTTGAGAGCATCGGCCGGTTGGCCATTGAGGAAGACATTCCATGAGTAGCTCGTGCCAGTCTGCTCGAAGATGCGCTGGCGGTCCGAAGGACATTTGAACACCTGCAGATTATTGCCGGCGTGCTTCAACAGCACCACGTCCATCGAGTAGCCGACCGGCGGCATCCCCACGGGCCGGTCGAACAGCACCGGCATGAGGTTGTCGTTATCCAACACGTAGGTCTGGATGGCGATGCCCGTCTGTTTCAGGTTCGAGAGACACTTCACCACGCGCGCCCGCTCCTTCGCCTGCGCGAAAGCCGGCAGCAGCATCGAAGCGAGAATGCCGATGACGGCGATGACGACAAGCAACTCAATGAGCGTGAAGCCGGCCTGGGAACAGCGCGTTTGAAATGGAAGGGTGCGGCGCATCGAGTCTCAGCGGAAGGCGCGGCCGCTCTGCATGGCCCGCTGCAATTCATCGAGCAACGGCGCCAGTTCGGCTTTGGTCTGAGCGGAACTTTGGCTGTAGAAGGTCTTCAAGCCGACCGCGGTGATCTTGTCCTGCAGTTCCTTGCTGATGGGCGGATCGTTCGGATTGGCAGGCGCGCCGGGCAACTGCCCTTTCGCGCGCGCATCGCGGAGCCGCTTCAACGCATCAGCCACGGCTTTCTGGCGCTTCTCCGGCGGGAGCTTCTCGAACGCCTCGATCATTCGCTTGAAACCGGTCGGAAACGTGGCTTCGATGAACATCGCCTTCTCGTCGTCGTTCATCTGCTTGAACCAACGCTCGCCGCTGGGGTCGCGAGGAGGACGATTCGTGCCGCCCGAGCCGAGACCGGTCGCAGCCGGATTATTGGTCGCGCCGGCGTCGCGCCGTTTCCCGATAGTCACATCTCCGCGCAGATCGCGGCGTTCTTGATTGGGAAGCTGGTTCATCATGCGGGCGAGCTTCTGGATCGCCTGCTGACGTTCGGCCGGCGAGAGTTTCTCGAGGTCCACAGTCGTGAGATACTCGCGCACCTTTTCCGGCGTCACCTTCGATCGCTGGGCCATGGAATAGCCAGCCCACGCCACGGCCCAGACCGCCGCCAGCACGATGGCGGCAACGAGAAAGGGACGTTTGCGCTGCTTTGACATGGCCAAATCTTAATTCAATTTATTGCTTTGACACGTCAAAAATAGCGGCCCGGATCGCACGGGCAACGACGGAAAACTTTGACAGCCCCGCAGCGCCCTGTTGCCATATTGAACGCACAGCACGCACACCATGAACCCGCGCCTTCGTCGATTCGCCTTTCTGCTCGCCATCACCCTCGTAACCGCCGCACTGCCCGGTGCCGAAGCGCCGCTGACCGGCACTCGACTCCTCAAGCGCGAGGGCGATTTCTCGGGGCAGATGGTCGCCGGTATCGACCGTTTTCTGATGCGCGAGACTGCCGCCGCGGCCACCCACCGAATAGAGTTGTGGCGGCGAGATTTCAAGTCCCGCGACGCGTACGAGAAATCCATCCAACCGAACCGCGAACGTCTGCGTAAAGCCATCGGCGCCGTGGACGCTCGCGTACCGGTCC
>SXGU01140933.1_pt1 | contig 11491 bp, 9 predicted proteins | sample 3174531 | NCBI WGS metagenome assembly SXGU01 (sample SAMN11356863, study PRJNA531348) | freshwater metagenome | isolation source: freshwater sample F1-140 | place: China: Fuxian Lake, Yuxi | collected 2017-12-25
CTTCCTGTGGGGGCCGTCGGAGGCCGACTTCCCGGTGGGGATCCTCGACGGTCGCCCGCCCGGGCGACGCGGAGCGCGCCGTTCGCGAGACTCGCAGCGTGCCGACCACCTGTACGTGGCCGCCGAGGGCATGGTGCTCGGCCGGATGGAGGGCGCGGCCTTCACGCCGATGGGCCAGGACGGGCAGGGCAGCGTGGTCCTCGACGGCATCGACCTCTTGCCGGAGCCCGGCGCCTTCGGGGAGACCCCGGCCCCGGCGAGCCCGGAGCGACGGGTGTACGCGCTGCTCGAGTCGCTGCCCGGGACCAGCTACCACCTGCCTCGCCACAGGCTCTACGACAGCGACACGGGCCGATTCGCGTCGGCTGACCCATCGGGCTCCTCGGGGGCGACAACCGGTTCGTGTACCTGGCTGGGAATCCCCTCTCGGGGGTGGATCCGAGCGGGCTCAGCGGGGATGGCCGTCCAACCACGTCGAGCGGCGGCGATGACGACAACGGCCGACCACCCGGCGGGGGCACCACGCGCGGCGGGCGCGGCTGGTTCTGTCCCAGCGGCGGCAGCGGGCTCCAGTGCGGCGGCGTCGTGGGGGCAACGGGCGAGGGGACCGTTCCGCCCGCCGACAGCGGGGACTCGCCCGAGGGCGCCGAGCCCGGCGAGGATCCCGACACCGCCGAGGCGGAGACGGAGACCGACGCCGGGAAGGGCACGCGGAGCTACGAGGGCAAGGACCCGGACCAGCCCGGTTGCGCGAACTGCAACACGATCATTCCCGGCACGCCGGGCGCCCTCGAGGACGAGGGCGGGCCCCCCGAGCCCGTGACGCGGGCGGACTACGAGAACGACACGCTAGACGAGGGCACGCCGCCCGAGGACGACGTCGTGGAGAACCCCGAGGAGGGGTCACAACAGCCGGTCGATGACGACGGCAGGCCGGGTGGGGGGTCCCACCTCACCGGTTTCGGGACCGGAGGCGGCGATGGCGTGGTTGCGGTCGACTCGAGCTTCCGACAGATCGACGTCCCGGAGCGCCGAGAGCTCGCGAACTCGATCGACACGGTCACGGTGGGGTTGCCTAAGCTCCGAAAACGCCTCCACCGCTATCTCGAGAACAATGAGATCCTGGTCGGCAGCCTCGGTGCGCGACAGGGCGAGACGCGTTTGTCTTGAGTCCTATTCGGCCGCGTGCTGGTGCGACTTCACTCCTCCCTCTTCGGCCTCAATGCGTCCCCGGTTACCCGGGGAGTCGTCTACGCGCACGAGGGCGGGCACGTCGGCCACGATGAAACGGTGAACATTGGTGGCGACGATTTCGCGCCGGGCGAGCCACGCTCTTACGCAGCGGAATGGCTGCTTGCGCGCCGCAGGGGAGGCCGGGACCGCCAGCGGTATTTGATGGGACTCCTGTCACCCCACGTCAATTCCAATACGCGCCCCGAGGTGGCACAGGAGTTCACTAGGACTGCCGTGATCGGTCTGACCCTCCTGGCAGTCGTTGATGGAGACACGCGCGTCCTGGGCAGCCTTCGTGCGGCAGGCGTGCCCGAGGCGTTTCTCTCTGCGCGCCCAGACGCGGCGGCGGACCTATTCGCGGACCTCGCCACCGAGCCGTCGCTGCCCGCCGAGTTGTTGGCCTACGATGCATGGTTGGGACAATCCGCCTCCGACGCGTCAAGCTTGCGGTTGCGTGCGCAGGATGTGTTTGACTCCGTCCAGCGAAGCGGAGAGTTGGCCCAGGAGAATGGAGGTTCGAGTAGCACCAATCAGTGAAGGCGGTTCGGTGTGGTGGGCGGCAATCGCGGGTCTCGGCGTCGTGGCTGCTTCGACCCCAGGCACGCTCGCTTTCCAGTGGAAAGGGCCGAGTTGGCTTCGCCACGTCGTGGTCGGCACCAACCTGTCGGTCCTCATCCTCTTCACCCCGGCCGTGCGGCCGCAGCTCGGGGCCCAGGCGCCGGTGCCGGACTCCGCCTGGGCGGAGGCAGCTCGCGAGTACGTCGCCCTTCACATGGTCATCAGCGCTGGCCTTGGTCTCGCCGCGACGATGGTGCTGCCCGCTAGCGTGGCTCTCCTGACCGCGCGTCGGCAGTCGAGCGGGGACGATCTGCGGAGCCGGCTGCGAGCCGTGGTGGTGACTATCGGTGTCGCCGGCCGCGCCGCTGCGCATTTCACGGCCGCTCCCGATTGGCTCGGCACGGGTCTGGCCACGCTGGCCCGCGGGGCCGTGGCCGCATCTTCCGTGCGCCTGCTGCTCGGCGACGGCTTGGGTAGGAAGACCGCCACCTTCGGTACCGCCGAGGCCCTGGCCGTTGCATCCCTCGCCGTCGGCCGCATCGAGACGCTGGACGCCGCCTGGGCGGTCCGTTCGTTCCCCGTCACAAGCAACGGCTTCGACCCGCCAACGTACCCGCTCGTCGCCCTCGGTGTCGCCGCGCTGGGGGTCGCCGTCGTCGGCGCGGAGCCGGGGTGGCGGCGCATCGTCGTCCTCTTCGCGGCCATGGCCACGCTGCTCGCGACGGCCTTCATGTAGTTCGCCGCGTACCGGGCTGAGCGCACGCCCTCGCCACGCCGTCGGGTGCCCCCCCCGATCCCCTCTCTCGGTTGCGGGCGGTCACACGGGGGCCGACGCTCCGGGAACGGTCGTCGCCACGCGCTCTCGGCGCGAACTGGCCCGTCGCCGCCGTGCTCCCAGAGCTGCGAGGCACAGAGCGGCAGGAGCGCCCAAGGCGCCTCTGCCGGTGCAACCGCAGCCCTCCGCCCCCCGGGGCGCCCGGCCGCTCTCGACGGTGCCTCCCGGCCCGGTGTCCGCGACTGCGGTGTCGTCACCGCCGAGGTCAACCGCGTGGGCCAGGATCTCGACCGAGTCGACACCGACACGCTGCGGCCAGCTACCGGCCGCGAGTAGGGAAAGCACGCCGACCGCGGTGATGTTGCCGTCGGGCAGGGCGAGGACGCCTTCTTCGGTGGCCAGCGTTTCGGCGTGAACGGTCAAGTCACTTTGGAGTCGGCGCCACCGGTTGGCGTCGGAGAAGAAGCGGTGATGGATGAGCAACGCGTCTTCGACGAAGTCGCCGTCATTGACACCCGCGTCGTAGGATTCCAGCGCGTGGGGTACGTCTGCGACGAACCAGTCATCCCCTATCCGAACCGCCGGCCAGGCCTCCACGGCCCCGAGGGTGGTGCTCAGGGCGAAACGCACCTCGGTGGGGTCCCATGCGCGCAGGTTGACCGCGGCCTCCTCGGTGTATCCGAGCGTACGATCCACGCCCTCCTCCGCGAGCGACCCGACGAGCGACCCCGCCCCGAGGACGGTTTCCCACTGAAGGTAGCCGTCGGCGCTGCCTTCACCCGCGACGCCGCTCGTCACGTTCACCACGTCCTGCGGCAACCCCGTCGCCGAAACGACTCTCCCGCCCGTCGCCCCGTCGGCATGGACCACGGTCCAGCCGAGATCCGCGGGGTCGAGGTCCGCCCCGCTGTCGTTGGAGAATGTCTCCAAGTAGAGCGTGGTCGGGGCGTCCGAGCTGGCGCTCACCGGTGTCTGATTCAGGTACTCCTCGAGGTTGGTCCACCCATCGCCGTCGAGGTCACTGCCGGAATCCGTGTCGTTGTCCGGAGCGAGTCCCCAGCGCTGCTCCCACCAGTCCGGCATCCCGTCGGTGTCGGTGTCCGCGGGCGCACTCCCGACCAGCAGCGTGGGCCACCCACCGGCGTCGTCTGCGGTCTCCTTGAGTCGGCCCCCCCCAGAGGCGAACTCATGGAGCACCCGCGAGTCCACGCCATCGCGAACCACATAGGCAGCGCCGACCTCCCGGAGCACGCGATCGCGCGCGGTCGTCGCGTCGTCGGTGATGACCTCGGCCGTCTCCACCGGCGCATCGAGGGCCCTCCAACCGTACTCCGGCAGCACCATCAGGGTCTGGTCGTCGTCCGCGTCAAAGAAGCCGTCGAGGACGTTTCCTTCGATCCAGAGAGACGTGGACGTGCTCTGGGGGATGAACACAATGTCGGCGTAGTACCCGTCGTAATAGCCCCAAGTGGTTGGTCCGGGTCGGTAGTAGTTGCTAATCAGGTTTACCCAGACGAATTCCTCAGAGGTCCCCGTGTACCCGCACCAGTGTTCCCAGTTGTACACGACGTTGTTTCGGAAATCGACGTCGGCTCCGGGGTGGCCGCTGTAGCCGGTGGGTCGCGGGAGGCGGCTCGACGAACTGGAATAGAAGTTGTGGTGGAAGCTGATGGCACCGTCCTGGGCCCCGATGATGGAGCCGTTGGAGTGCGGCGTGAGCCCCTCGGTCAGAAGGCTCCACTGCACGGTCACCATGTCGGAGTTGTTGGTGACGGAGAGCACCTCGTCGGTGGACCAGCTCGCTGAGACGTGGTCGACGATCACATTGGTGGCGTCGTACATCGTGACCGAATCGGCTTCCCCACCCTCGGCGGAATCCTCGTTCCCTCGCCGGAATCGCAGGTGCCGCAGGATGACGTTGTCACCGGTGACCGAGAACTCTTCCCCGCGGACCGTGATGCCACCCGGCGGCGCCGACTGGCCGGCGATGGTGAGGTTGCCGTTGTAGACGCGCAACGGCGACTCGAGCGAGATCTCGCCCGCGATGCCGAACACGATGGTCCGGGTTCCTTCAGCGGCCACGGCTTCGCGCAGCGTGCCTGGGCCGTCGTCGGCCACGCTTGTCACGACGTAGACCGTTCCGCCCCGGCCCCCCGAGGCGTAGGCACCTTCCCCCTCCGCACCCGGGAAGGCCAGGGGCTCGGCGAACGATGCGCCAATGAGCGTCGAGACCAGCACGGCGGCCGGTATCCCGGTCGCAGGGCGCAGGCGCTCATCCCGCTCCCTCGCCGTGGGCACTCCCGCAGCGGCACACGTCCGCCTCTCCGCCCCGATCGAGGCACCATGATGCCACCCGACGCCACCCATCGAGCCCGTCCACCACCGGCTACCTCTAGCGCACCGCGAACACCAGGTGCTTGAGGTACTCGGTCTCCCGCACGCCGGGTAGAACCGGGTGATCAGCCGCCTGCCCACCCACGCGCACTCGCGCGAGCCGACGGCCCGCCTGCCGCGCGCCCATGTGCACCGCCTCGGCGAAACGTTCCGGCTCCACGTGGTGGGAGCACGACGAGGTGAAGAGCAACCCGCCGGGCCGCACCAGCCGCGCCCCCGCCGCGTTCACCGCCTTGTAGGCCGCGAGCGCCGCACCGGCCGACTTGCGGTTCTTCGCGAAGGCCGGCGGATCCACACACACGATGTCGAAGCTCCCCGGCGGGAGTCTAGCCATCTCCTCGCGGGCATCGCCCTCGCGCACCTCGATCGTCACCCCGTTGAGCTCGGCGTTACGACGAATCAGCGCGTTGGCCGCCGGGCTCGACTCGACGGTGGTGGCGGCGGTCGCCCCGTTGACCAGCCCCGTGAGCGCCCAGCCGCCCATGTGCGCGAAGACGTCGAGCACTCGCGCCCCGGTGCAACGTGACGCCATCCACGCCCGGTTCTCGGCCTGGTCGAAGAAGAAGCCCGTCTTCTGGCCGCCCACGAGGTCGGCCTCGTAGCGCACGCCGTTCTCCTCGAAGGGCACGCGCTCGGGAACTTCACCCCACCAGATTCCTTTTTCGAGCGGCAGGCCCTCGAGCTCCCGCAGCTTGACATCGCCACGGAACACCACGCCGCGGGGCGCGATCACCGTCTCCAGCGCGGCGCGCACCTGGTCTCGACGCTGCTCCATGCCGAGCGAGGTGACCTGGACGCTCAGCACGTCCTCGTAACGATCCACGATCAAGCCGGGGAGAGCGTCGGCCTCGCCCGCGACGAGCCGGTAGCTGCGCCGCCCGGGAACCACCAGCTGGCGCAGCGCCAGGGCGTCGCGCACGCGGCGCTCGAAGAGCACGGGGTCGTCGGGCGAGTCGTGCGGCCCCGCGAAGAGACGGATCGAGATGAGCGAGTTCGGATTGGCGTAGCCGCGACCGACGAACTTGCCGCTCGGATCGCGGACTTCCACCGCACCGCCGGGCGGCAGGGAGACCACCGGCGGTGACACGATCTCGTTGGAGAAGATCCACGGGTGCCCCGGGCGGGGGCGAGCGACGACGGGAATCAAGGGCTAGCCGAGAAAGGGGTAACGCCAGTCAAGCGGCGGGTTGAAGGTTTCCTTGATGGATCGCGGCGAGATCCAGCGCATGAGGTTGACCGCCGCGCCGGCCTTGTCGTTGGTGCCGCTCGCGCGCCCCCCACCGAAGGGCTGCTGGCCCACCACGGCGCCCGTGGGCTTGTCGTTGATGTAGAAGTTCCCGGCGGCGCCACGCAGCGCCGCGAGCGCTTCTTCCACGGCGTAGCGATCGTCGCTGAAAACGGCGCCGGTGAGCGCGTAGGGCGAGCCCCGGTCGACCACGCCGAGCACCTTGGACCATTCGGCGTCTTCGTAGACGAAGGCCGACACGATGGGCCCGAAAAGCTCGGTCTGCATCACCTCGTGACGCGGATCGTCCACCCGGCAGAGCGTAGGCTCCACGAACCAGCCCTTCTCGCCGTGCGCGTGCCCCCCCGCGACAATCTCCGTCTCCGAGCGCAGTCGCGACAGCCAGGCGTCATGCTTCTTGAAGGCGCGCTGGTCGATCACCGCCGCCACGAAGTTCTTGAAGTCGCGCACGTCGCCCTGCTTCATCTCCGCCATCATCTCGGCGCACTGCTGGCGCACCGCCGGCCAGAGGGAGCGCGGCACGTACACCCGCGAGGCCGCCGAGCACTTCTGGCCCTGGTACTCGAATCCGCCGCGCACGATGGCCACCGCGAGCGCGCGGGCGTTGGCGCTGGGGTGCGCCACGATGAAGTCCTTGCCGCCCGTCTCGCCGACCAGCCGGGGGTAGCAGCGGTAACGCGCGATGTCGCGACTGATGCTCTGCCAGATGCCCTGGAATACGCCCGTGGAGCCAGTGAAGTGCACGCCCCCGAGCTCCGGGCGGCCGTAGAGGATCGGCCCCACGTCGGCGCCGTCGCCGTTGACGAAGTTGATCACCCCCGCGGGGAGCCCGGCGGCTTCGAGGAGCTCGAAGAGTTTCCACGCGCTGAGCGAGGAGGTAACGGCGGGCTTCCACACCACCGTGTTGCCCACGAGCGCGGGCGCGGTGGGCAAGTTCCCGGCGATGGAGGTGAAGTTGAACGGCGTGATCGCGAGCACGAAGCCATCCAGCGGCCGGTGGTCGGTGCGGTTCCAGGTGCCGGGCGAGTGCGCGGGGGGCTGTTCGGCGAGGATCTGTCGATAGAAGTGTACGTTGAAGCGCCAGAAATCAATCAATTCGCAGGCGCTGTCGATCTCGGCCTGGTGCACGGTCTTGGCCTGGCCGAGCATCGTGGCCGCGTTCACCCGGTCGCGCCAGGGGCCCGTGAGCAAGTCGGCGGCGCGCAGGAAAACCGCCGCGCGAGACTCCCACGACAAGGCCGACCAGTCGCGACGCGCCGACTCGGCGGCCAGCACCGCGGCCTCGGCCAGCTCGGGACCCCCGAGGTGCACCCGGGCGAGCACGTGGCCATGGTCGCAGGGCATGCACACGTCGCGGGTGCGGCCGGTGAAGATGCGCTTGCCGGCCACCACGCAGGGGACGTCGACCACGGCACCCGCCTGGAGATGCAGCTCGCGCTCGATGCTGGCGCGCTCGGGGCTCCCGGGCGCGTAGGCGCGGACGGGCTCGTTCAAGGGCGGCGGGACGGCGGCGACGCTGGCGTTCATGGCGGCCGGCTTATCCCTTCTTCGCCCAGGCCCCCCAGCCGCTCGGGGGGCCCTCGCCGAGATCGACGCCGAGGTGAGCCGCGAGGAGGCGGCGTCCCCGGGCGTGGTCGGTGTGCCAGGCCTGTTCGAGGGCGTCGTAGGGCGCCTCGCCGACCGGGCACGCGCGTCGCGAGAGACAGCCACCCTTGCAGGTTTCTTCTTCGTCCACGAAACGCGCGCAGCGGCCGATGTCCACGCGCTCCGCCACCGCCCCCACCGGGCAGGTGGCGATGCAGGGCGCGTCGCACGGTGCACAGGGTCCGTCACCCGGGAGCGGGCCCGTGGGCTCGATGGACTCGGTGGTGAAGCAGGCGGCGCGGATGCCCATCCAGGTGCCCCACCGCGGGTGCATCAGGAGGCCAAGGCGCGAGGCGTGGCCGACACCGGCCGCGTGGGCAAGCAGGCGGAAGTCGACGAAGGTGGACTCGGTCGGCGAGCAGAAAACCCAGCGCCCCGGTCGCCCGGTGACGAGGGACCGCACGTGAAGATCGAGCGCGTGTGGACGCTCTCGCACCCAGGCAGGATCGGCCTTGCAGCGCTCGACGAATCTTTCCCAGAGACGACGCCCCCCCGAGGCGTACACCACCACGCTCCGGCAACCCGGCAGCACGTCCTGGTAGGGCGCGCCGTCGGCGACCGCCTGGACGTTGAGCCCCCCTGCGGCCAGTCCCTCGTCGATCATCCGCCCACCAGGAGCGCGGCGAGCCGGCGCGGCAGCTCGGTCAAGGCGTCGCTCAAGAGGGGCTCCATGGGAAAACTGTTGGCGGTGGCCACGAAGACGCCGGGCCGACCATCACGTTCGAAGTGCGCCCAGGCCTTCGACGAGTACACCGGGTCGAGCGCCACAGGGCCCTCGAGGTGCAGCGGCGAGCCATACGCGCTCGCCTCGGTGATCACGCGCAGGGGGCCAAGCGGCGGCACCTTGCCCACGCGACGCGCGGCTCGGAGGCCGGCAAGCTCGATCGCCGCGCGCCCAGCCCCGGCCACGTCGACCGCCACGACCTCGGCGGGGCAACCCGCCATCGCCAGTCCCAGGCGCAAGCCAGCGGCGGTGCCCCCCGTGCCCGAGGCGGTCCACACCCGCGCGGGTTGTCGCGACGCGATCTCCATCCCGGCCTCCACCCAGCCGAGCGTGCCGAGCCCGTTGCTCCCGCCCGGCATCCACGCCACCGGCGGATAGCCGGCCAGCGCCCGGACCGTGCCCCAGGCGCGCGCGGCCACCCACGCGGCGTGCGCCATGCTCCGCGCCGGCCAGACCTGCTCGGCGTGAGCGCTCAACGCACGCAAATTCTCGCGCGAGTGCTCGCTGTCGCGCTGCGGCCAGGCCACGGCGTGCACCCTCAGGCCAAGTCGCCGGCCATGCACGGCCGTGGCGAGGAGGTAGTGGCTACCGGCGGGCCCCATCGTCACGATGTCGCCGCCCCCTGCCCGTGCCGCGCCGAGAAGCCACTCGAGCTTCCGCACCTTGTTGCCGCCGTAGGGCTCGGCCGCGTGGCCCTCGTCGAGGACCAGGCGACCACCGCCGAGGTCGCGAATCTGGGTCGGCCCACGCAGGGCCACCCGCGGGAGGCCGAGGTCGAGCATCTACGACTGGAGGCTGCGCAGCACGGCGTGGGTAATCGCCGACTCCACCAGGGGCGACGCGACGAGCGGCTGCGACACCACTCGCGCCATCTTGAGCTCCGCCCGAGGGGCCACGCCCTGGGGCGCCGGGTTGGCGCAGCCCGAGCAGCCCACGCAGGCCGCCGGGAGATCAGCGCCCGGCTGGTCGGCCCGGGCCACGGCGGAGGGCGGCCCGCCGTAGCGCTTGAGCCCCATGGAGCGCAGGTGCCCGGCCTCCTTCGGGTCGAGCTCCTTGGCACCGCCGAGGTCGCGCGCGGTCTTGGTGATGAGCGCGGTGTGCTCCACGGTCTCGAGGCGGCAGAAGGCCTCGAGCACGCTGGTGCCCAGCGCCACTGCGCCGTGCGTGTCCATCAGGATCGCGTCGTGATCGCGCACGTACGGGCGGATCTTGTCGGCCAGCGAGGTGGTGCCGGTGGTGGCGTAGGGCACGGTGGGCACGGTGCCGAGGGTGAGCACCACCTCGGGCAAGACGCACCGCGCCATCGACACGTTGGCGATGGTGAACGCGATGGAGATCGGCGGGTGCGCGTGGATCACCGCGCGGCAATCGGGGCGCTCCTCGTAGCAAGCGAGGTGCATGAGCATCTCGCTGGTGGGATTGCCCGCGCCGCGGAGCTTACGACCCTTGCGGTCGATGACCACCAGGTCGTCGTCGACCAGAAATCCCTTGTGACAACCTGCCTTGGTACAGAGAATGGACCCATCGGGCAAGAGCGCCGAGAGGTTGCCGTCCATGGCCACGAGCAGGTGTCGCTCGTAGCAGAGATGGCCAAACTTGATGAGTTCCTCACGGAGACGACGCTCGGGCACCATCTCCCTGGCCTATCCTCCCGCGATATGTCCGGCGCGTGACCTCTACCCGACTGCCAGGCTGGTTCGGGGCCTTGCGACGATTCGCGGAGCTGGCATCGACCTTCCCCGACGCCGACAGCGTGGTGAGCACCCTGCGCAGCCTCCTCGTGGAGTCGGTGGGCGCTCGATGGGTGGGCGCGTACACATGGGAGCCCATCGGCGAAGCCTGGCTCCCGCGCGGCGGCACCGACGCGGCCACGCCCGTCGACCTCGAGGCGGCCCGTCGCGAGGGCGGATCCTCCCTGGTCTTGCAGTCGGGCGATCCCCCGCGGGTGCGCCTGGTGGTCCAACTCGCTGCCACGCCGATGACCGAGGAGTCATCGGTCGCGACGGCGGTGTTATCGCTTCTCGACGCCACCCTGGAACGGCTCCAGCTTCGCGCGTCCGAACAAGCAGCGCGCGACGCCTCGGAGGACGCCGAGCGTTTCCTCCGCGAGGTGCTCAACGAGATGCCGGTGGCGATGATCGTTCGCCGCGGTCCCCTCCAACGGCTGGCCTTCGCCAACGATGCCGCCCGGCAGGTCATGGCGCGTCCGCTCCCCCCGGGCATGCCTCGCGACATGGCCGACGCCGCGGCGGCCGGCATCTACCGCATGTACAACGAGGTGCTGCGCACGGGGATGCCGCAGCGTCACAGCGCGCACCGCGTGATGATCGAGCCTCCGGGCAAGCCCGCGCGCGAAGGCTGGTTCGACCTCAGCATCCAGCCGGTCCGCGAGTCCAACGGCAGCATCGATGGCACCGCCATCTTCGCGGTCGACGTCACCGACCTCGTGACCGCCCGACGCGCAGCCGAAAACGCCGAGTCGCGGTACCACGAGCTCTTGCAGTCGCTCGACGCCATCGTGTGGGAGGCACCCGCCGGTCACGACCGCTGGAGCTTCGTCTCCGACCGCGCCGCCTCCATGCTCGGCTACCCCAGCGAGAGCTGGCAGACCCCCGGCTTCTGGCGCTCCATCCTGCACCCGGAAGACCACGCGCGCGTGGTGAGCGGGAGCGGCGCAGCGAAGGGCGACCACGAGCTCGAGTACCGCCTCATCGCCGCCGACGGCCACGTCGTATGGGTGCACGACGTGGTGAAGGTGCAGCGCGACGCGGCCGGGCGTCCCCTGTCACAGCGCGGCGTCATGGTCGACATCAGCGCCCGGAAGACGGCGGAGCTCGACCGGGAGCGCATGCAGGCGGAGATGGTGCAGGTGCAGAAGCTCGAGTCGCTCGGCGTGATGGCCGGCGGCATCGCGCAC
>SXGU01496701.1_pt1 | contig 11488 bp, 11 predicted proteins | sample 3174531 | NCBI WGS metagenome assembly SXGU01 (sample SAMN11356863, study PRJNA531348) | freshwater metagenome | isolation source: freshwater sample F1-140 | place: China: Fuxian Lake, Yuxi | collected 2017-12-25
GAGCTGGTTATGGCCCTCGAAGAAGAGTTCGGTTGCGAGATCCCGGATGAGGACGCTGAGAAGATCACCACGGTTCGTCAGGCCGTGGACTATGTAAACAGCCACAAGTAATCGCTCGTTAAATCGGCCATCACGGCCATTCGTATCAGCCCGTTCTTCTAGAGGTTCCTCTTGTCGAAACGCAGAGTGGTAATTACCGGTCTGGGGATGATCTCCCCGATTGGCAACACGGTCGAGACGGGCTGGGACGCCCTCCTTAAGGGGCAGTCCGGCATTACCCGTATCACCCGATTTGATCCCAGCCTGTTCTCCGCGCAGATCGCCGGTGAAGTCAAGGGCTTCAATGTCGAGGACTACATCTCGGCCAAAGAGGCCCGGCGTATGGATGTCTTCATCCATTACGGCATGGCGGCAGGCATTCAGGCCATCAAGGATTCCGGGCTGGAGGTAACTGATGCCAACCGCGAGCGGATTGGCGTCAACATCGGCTCCGGGATTGGCGGTCTGCCGATGATCGAGGACACCCACGGCACCTATGTCGAGAGTGGTGGTCCGCGCAAGATTTCACCGTTCTTCATCCCCGGCACGATTATCAACATGACCTCGGGCAACCTTTCGATCCTCTACGGATTGAAGGGCCCGAACCTGTCGGTCGTTACGGCCTGTACCACGGGTCTGCACGCCATCGGGCTATCGGCGCGCACCATCGCCTATGGCGATGCCGATGTGATGGTTTGCGGGGGCACCGAGTCCACGGTTTGTCCGCTGGCCGTGGGTGGTTTCGCTTCCGCCAAGGCGCTGTCTACCCGCAACGACGATCCGGCGGCAGCCAGCCGTCCTTGGGACATGGGCCGTGATGGCTTTGTCTTGGGCGAGGGTGCCGGGGTTTTGGTGCTGGAAGAGTATGAGCACGCCAAGGCACGGGGCGCACGCATTTATGCCGAGCTGGCCGGTTTTGGCATGAGCGGCGACGCCTATCACATGACCGCACCGGACACCGATGGCCCCAAGCGTTCGATGCAGAACGCCATGAAGGACGCCGGCGTCAATCCGGACCAGATCCACTATGTCAACGCCCATGGCACCTCGACGCCGCTGGGAGACAAGAACGAGACCGAGGCGATCAAGCTGGCCTTTGGCGATGCCGCTCGGGGCCTGGTGGTCAATTCCACCAAGTCGATGACCGGACATCTGCTCGGCGGCGCGGGCGGTCTGGAGTCGGTGTTCACCGTCCTGGCCGTGCATCACCAGATCTCGCCGCCGACCATCAACCTGATCGATCAAGATCCGGCCTGCGATCTGGATTACTGCGCCAATGTGGCCCGGCCGATGCGTATCGACTACGCGCTGAAAAATAATTTCGGCTTCGGTGGTACGAACGGCTCGTTGGTCTTCAAGCGCGTTTAATTCACGACCTTAGCCAAAGGCCATCGGGGCCGCTCGATGGAATCCACCTGTACCCTAGTTAACGGTAACCCGACGAAGCTTGTTTCGGCGGGTGATCGTGGGCTGCTGTATGGCGACGGGGTGTTTCGCACGCTGCGCGTCATGGCAGGGCGAGCCCTTTGGTGGCCGGAACAGTACGCGAAATTGGCCAGTGATGCGGAACGCCTGGCGATTCCCTGTCCGTCACGCGCGGACTGGGAGGCCGATATGGCCACCTGTCTCGAGAGCGTGGGCCTTCAGGACGGTGTGTTACGCCTTACCCTGACCCGGGGCGAAGGCGTGCGCGGTTATGTAGTGCCAGCGATGTCCGTGCCCACGCGTCTGACCCAGTTCTCGCCCTTGCCGGCCGATGTGGATCTGACGACATTAGGGAGGGTTCATCGCTGCCGTCTGCGTCTGGCCCTTCAACCGGCGTTGGCCGGGGTCAAGCACCTGAACCGTCTGGAGCAGGTCTTGGCGCGGGCCGAGTGGGTCGATCCGGCGGTCAGCGAAGGCCTTTTGTGTGATGCGGAGGATCGGTTGATCAGCGGGGTCAGCAGCAATCTGTTCCTGATGCGAGGCCGGACACTGTATACCCCTCGTCTGGACCGTTGCGGGGTGTCGGGTGTCGCGCGTGAGCGGCTTTTGGCACGGGCGCCGAACTTGGGCCATCCGGTGGCGGTGACCGATCTGTCGCGCGCCGATCTGAATGGGGCCGAAGCGATCTTTCTGTGCAACAGTGTGCGTGGACTGCGCTGGGTCGCTGAGCTGGATGACCGGTCGTGGACGCTGCACCCGGCCTTTGGCCCCCTGAGGGAGGCGCTGTGGGCCGATTGATACGACTCGCCCTCTGGGCCATGATGGGTTTCGTGGTCTGGGCCGGATGGATCTTGTTGCAACCCTTGCACACGACCTCCTTGCCCTACGAATTTACCGTTCGACCTGGTCAATCGCTCTCCAGCGTCAGCCGTGACCTTGCCGCGCAACAGCGGTTGACCCAGCCTTGGCTGTTGACGGCCTATGGTCGTCTGAGTGGTATGGCGGCGCGGATCAAGCCCGGCATCTATCGGGTCGAACAGGCGACCAGTCCCTATGCCCTGCTTGAGCGGATGGCGCGGGGAGACACCCTGCGCGCCAGGTTGACCCTGATTGAGGGCTGGAACCTGCAACAGGTGCGCGCTAGCCTGGAGGCCGAGGCCTACCTTGCTCATGACGGCGCGCCCCTTTCTGCCTCGGCCCTGGCGGCACGGTTGGGGAGTTCACTCTCTACCACGCATCCGGAGGGTCTGTTGTTCCCGGACACCTACATTGTGGAAGCGGGGGCCTCGGACCTGGAGGTCATGCGTCTGGCTGCGGTGGCGATGCAGCAGCGGCTCACCGAGGCCTGGTCGCGCCGTGCCGCCAATCTGCCTTATCGGACGCCGTATGAGGCCCTGATCATGGCCTCCATCATCGAAAAGGAAACGGGGGCCGGGGCCGAGCGGGCCCAGATCGCCAGCGTGTTCGTCAACCGGTTGCGCATCGGGATGCCATTGCAGACCGATCCGAGCGTGATCTACGGTCTGGGTCCGCGTTTTGACGGCGATCTGCGGCGTGCCGACCTCAAGGCGGACACCCCGTACAATACCTACACCCGGCGAGGCCTTCCGCCGACCCCGATCGCCATGCCGGGCGCGGCGGCCATCGAGGCGGCCCTGCATCCTGCCGACACCAAGGCCCTGTACTTTGTGGCTCGGGGTGACGGGACACACCAGTTTTCTGCCACCTTGGCCGAACATAACCGGGCCGTCGTTCAGTATCAGATTCGCCCGGCCTCGAAACAAAGGAAGCCACGATGAAAGGCCTGTTCATTACCCTTGAAGGCCTCGATGGTGCGGGCAAGAGCACACATCTGGCCTGGTTGCAGCGCCATTTCGAGGCGCTGGGCCGGCGCGTGGTCATGACCCGCGAGCCGGGCGGTACGCCGCTGGGAGAGCGCCTGCGCGCGATCGTCCTCAATGAGGCCATGCATCCGGATACCGAGGCTCTGGTCATGTTTGCCGCGCGGCGTGAGCATATCGAGCAGGTGATCCGTCCCGCCTTGATGCGGGGTGATGTGGTGATCTCGGACCGTTTTACCGATGCCAGCTTCGCCTATCAAGGCGGTGGTCGTGGTATGGCCTCGTCTCGACTGGAGGCCCTGGAAGTGTGGGTTCAAGAGGGTCTGCAACCGGATCTGACCCTGCTGTTCGACCTGCCCGAGGTGGTGGCCCAGGCCCGTATGCAAGGCCGTGGCGCGCCTGACCGTTTTGAGCGGGAGCAGATCGACTTTCACAGCCGCGTGCGCGCGGCCTATCTGGTGCGGGCGGCACAGTTTCCGCAGCGCATCCGTGTCCTCGATGGCAGCCTGGGTGTCGAGGCCGTGGCGGCGCAGGTGGCCAGCCTGGTTGAGGGGCTCTGATGCACCCCTGGAATCACGCCTTGCGGCAGCGTCTGATGCAGTCCCCCGAGCGCCTACCGCACGCCATTTTGCTGTCTGGCCCGCCGGGGACAGGCAAACAGGCCTTGGCTCTGGAGATGGCGCAAGGCTTACTTTGCACTACTCCTGATGCGCAGGGTGTGGCCTGTGGTCACTGTCAGGGCTGCCACTGGTTTACGCAGGCCACGCACCCGGATTTTCATCTGATCGAGCCGGAAGTGGACGAGGAGACGGGCAAGCAGCGCCCGGAGATCCGTATCGAGCAGGTCCGCGAGCTGGTCGATTTTTTTGCCCTGACGGCGCATCAGCGCGGTTGGCGCGTGGCCGTGATTGCCCCGGCTGAACGGCTCAATATGGCGGCGGCGAATGGACTTTTGAAGACGCTGGAAGAGCCACCGCCCCGTTCGTTGCTGATCCTGATTTCACACCACCCGCGCCGTTTGCCGGCGACGGTGCGTTCGCGTTGTCAGCAGATTGCGGTACCGACCCCTGCGCGGGGCGAGGCCCTCGAATGGCTGGCGGCGCAGGCCGTTCCTGCTGATCAGGCCGTGGCCCTGCTCGATGAGGCGGGCGGGGCACCGTTGGCAGCGCTGGCCCTGTATGGCGATACGGCCCGCAGTGAGCGCCGGGCCCGTTGCCTGTCCGCCCTGATCGGGCTGCGCTCGGAGGCCCTGCTGGACCTGGCGGCAGGCAAGGATCTTCTGGTTGAAACGCACGGTTGGTTGCGGCGTTGGTTACATGATCTGATCAGCCAGGCCTTGACCGGTCAGTGCCACTTTTTTTCGATCCAGCGCGTAGACCTTGAGCGCCTGGCGGCGCGGGCCGATCTGGCCCGTTTGCTTGCCTTGCAGGCGCGACTGGATAGCGATGCCCGCATTCTTACCCACCCGCTCAATCCCACCCTCCTGATGGAGGGCTGGTTCATTGATTACGCAGATTGTTTCTCATGATTGATTCCCACTGCCACCTGGATTTTGAGGCCTATCAGGAAGAAGGCGTTGCGCCGCTTCTGACCCGCATGAGCGAGGCCGGGGTCAGCCATGCCCTGTGCATCAGCGTCGATCTGGAACACTTCCCGCGAGTCCTGGCCTTGGCCGAGGCGCATCCTTGCTTGTACGCCAGTGTCGGGGTGCATCCCGATTATGAGGATTGTGAGGAGCCCAGCGTTGAACGATTGGTTGCGCTGGCGCAACACCCCCGCGTGGTGGCGATCGGTGAGACCGGGCTGGATTACTATCGGCTGGAGCGCGCGGCGGTGGACTGGCAACGGGCCCGTTTTCGTACCCATATCCGCGCGGCGGTGGCGACGGGCAAGCCCCTGATCGTCCATACCCGTAATGCGGCTGATGACACCTTGGCCATCCTGCGTGAGGAGGGGGCCGAGCGTTGCGGCGGGGTGATGCACTGCTTCACGGAGTCGTTGGCCGTGGCTGAGGCCGCTGTGGCCTTGGGCTTTTACATCTCGTTCTCGGGCATCCTGACCTTCAAGAATGCGCGCGAGATTCAGGCCGTGGCGCAGGCCCTGCCGCTGGATCGCATCCTGATCGAGACCGATGCCCCTTATCTTGCGCCGGTCCCGCACCGCGGCCGTCGCAATGAACCGGCCTTCGTGCGCCATGTCGCCGAGGGGATCGCGCATTTAAGGGGGTTGAGTCTGGCCGAGGTTGACCGGGCGACGACCGAAAACTTCCAACGACTCTTTGGGGTGCCTCACTGATGCCCGAAGTCATTCTCAAGAACGCCCAACTGGCGTTCGGTCATCACCCCTTGCTCGACGGCGCCAATCTCGTCCTGGAAGCGGGTGAGCGGGTGGGTCTTATCGGGCGCAATGGCACCGGAAAGTCTTCTCTTCTCAAGGTTCTCGCCGGCTTGCAGGTTTTGGATGACGGGCAGTGCTGGATTGCACCCACGGCGCGGGTGGCCTATGTGCCTCAGGAGCCGCAATTTGTGCCTGGGCACACCGTTTTTGAGGCTGTAGCAGAAGGTCTGGGCCCGGTTCGTGATCTGCTCGCGGCCTATCACGCCGTCACGCATGAGCTCGAGACGCACCCGGCGGAGGAGAGCGAGGTCTTGTTGGAACGCCTGCAACAGTTGCAGGGAGAGCTGGAAGATCAAGGTGGCTGGCGTTTCAATTCGCTGGTTGAGGCGACGCTGTCCACGCTGAAACTGTCGGCCGACACGCCGGTTGACCAGTTATCCGGCGGCTGGAAGAAGCGCGTGGCGCTGGCGCGTGCCCTGGTCTCGGAACCGACGCTCTTGTTGCTGGGGTTTTCGGGGGCCTTGCTCTTCATCACCCATGACCGGCAGTTCCTTGATCGGGTGGCGAGCCGCATTATCGAGCTTGATCGCGGCCAGTTCACCGGATTTGAGGGAAATTACACCGCATGGACGCAGTACAAGGCCGAACAACTGGAGGTTGAGGCCCGTCACAACGCCCAGTTTGACAAGTTCTGGAAAGAGGAAGAGGTCTGGATTCGCAAGGGCATTGAGGCGCGGCGTACGCGCAACGAAGGCCGGGTGCGTCGCCTGGAGGCCCTGCGCGTGCAACGCGCGGCGCGGCGGGAGTCGATGGGCCGCGTCAGCCTGAATCTCGATACGGGCGAGCGCTCCGGAAAGCTGGTGGCCGAGCTGGAACAGGTCAACTTTGCCTACGACGGTCGCACCTTGATTCGTGACCTTGACCTGCGTGTTCAGCGTGGTGACCGTATCGGCCTGATCGGTCCTAACGGGGCGGGAAAGACGACGCTGCTGAGGCTGATCCTGGGTCAAATTGCGCCGGATTCGGGTCGCATTCGCCAAGGCACAAACCTGCAGATCGCCTACTTTGACCAGTTCCGAGCGGCCCTTGACGAGGAGGCCACCCTGATCGACACCATCAGCCCGGGCAGTGACACGGTGGAGATCCAGGGTCAGAAGCGCCATGTGATCGGCTATCTGGAGGAATTCCTGTTTTCCCCTGAACGGGCCCGTTCGCCGGTGCGTACCTTGTCGGGGGGCGAGCGCAACCGCCTGCTCCTGGCACGACTCTTCGCGCGTCCTGCGAATGTGCTGGTCCTTGACGAGCCGAACAACGACCTCGATATCGAGACCCTTGAGATGCTCGAGTCCTTGCTGCAAGACTATAGCGGGACCGTCTTTTTAGTCAGCCACGACCGCGCCTTCCTTGATAATGTCGTCACCTCGGTGCTGGGCTTTGATGGGGCGGGGCAGGTGACCGAATTGGTGGGCGGTTACAGCGACTGGGCGGCCTATCAGCGCAGCATGGCGGCCAAGGCCGCCACACCGCCGTCACCTCCCGCTGTCACAGAGGCTCAGTCTGTTCGGCCCAAGGCCGGACGCAGTGGCCTGAGTTTCAAGGAAAAGCGGGAACTGGAGGCGATCCCCGATCAGATTGCCGCGCTGGAGGCCGAATTGGCCGGGCATCAACACAGCCTGCAGGACCCCAAACTCTATCGCGAAGAGCCGCAGCGCGTGCAGACCTTGCAGGTTCGCTGTGATGCTATCGAGATGGAACTCCTGGAATTGATGGAGCGCTGGGAGGCCTTGGAGTCGCGGCAGACCTGAGCGACAGGCCTGAATACTCAGCGGCATTCGGGTTTCAGGTGGGCGTTGCGTGCATTTTCCTATGCATTCACCGGGCATCCATCAACTGGCAGCCGGTGTCATCGCATTGCAGCCAGCCCGCGCCCTCATACCAGGCGGGGAGGACCCAGCGTTCGGCCGGGTGGCCGTCGATTTCAAGGAGGTGTCGGTCGGGGCGGTGGGTGTGTCCATGGATCAGACGGTGACAACCGGCCTCGTGCAGGGCCTGAATGACGCTTTCTGGATTGACATCCATGATGGCTGGCGTCTTGTCGGCCTTGATGGCTTCACTTTGTGTACGCAGGGCCAGCGCAAGGGCATGGCGCTCGGCCAGGGGCTTGGCCAGAAAGTGGGCCTGCCAGTTCGGATCACGCGCCTGCGTGCGGAAGGCTTGATAGGCGATGTCATCGGTACAGAGGGTGTCCCCGTGCATGAGCAGGGTATTTTCGCCGTACAGTTCAATAACGCAGGGATCGGCGATCAGGGTCGCGCCGCTGGCTTGGCAGAAGGCCCCGGCGAGGAGGAAGTCGCGGTTTCCATGCATCAGGAAGACCGGAACATCGCCTTCGCTCAGGTGTTTGAGTGCGGCGGCAACCTCGGTATGAAGCGGGTCGGACAGGTCGTCGTCACCCACCCAGGCCTCGAAGAAATCGCCGAGGATGTAGAGGGCGTGTGCTCGGTTCGCCGGCCCGGCGAGAAAGGCAAAAAAGGCCGCATTGATCTGCGGCCTTTCGGTTGTGAGGTGCAGGTCGGCGATGAACAGAGTAGGGCGTTGCATCGCCGGAACCTGAATCAGGCGATCTCGACGCGCTCGATGATGACGGCCTCGACCGGGACATCCTGGTGGCCGGCGCGGTTGCCGGTGCGCACTTGACCGATCTTGTCGACGATCTCGCTGCCAGCGGTTACCTTGCCGAAGACGCAGTAACCGTAGCCTTGTGCGTTGGGGGCGCGGAAGTTGAGGAAGTCGTTGTCGACCAGGTTGATGAAAAATTGGCTGGAGGCCGAGTGTGGGTCCGGGGTGCGGGCCATGGCGATGGTGTATTTGGCGTTCTTCAGGCCGTTGCTGGCCTCATTCTGGATCTCGGCGCGGGTCGCCTTTTGTTTCATGTCCTCGGTAAAGCCACCGCCCTGGATCATGAAGCCTTTGATGACGCGGTGGAAGATGGTGCCGTCATAGAAGCCGTCTTTTGCGTACTGGGTAAAGTTCGCCGCCGTATCGGGGGCCTTTTCGGCATCGAGTTCCAGGGTGATGGCGCCGTGATTGGTGTGCAGGGTGATCATGCGAAGGGATCCTTTGGTTGCTAGGGTGTGAAATCAGGGGTCGTTACGGGCCAGCTTCGGGTGCTGCGGGGTCTGCCCCGAAGCGACGAGGTTCCAGCGGCCTTTTTTCCGATGTAGATAGAGGTAGTCTGGCTGGCCGTTGCGGGTGGGTAGATCCAGGGTGGCCAGGCGCTCCTGAGGGTTGAGGAACAGGCTGGCCTGGCGCAGATCGGTTCTGCGTGTCTTTTTCTGGAATGTCGCGAGGAGTGACTTGTGCTGGGCCGTCCACGCAGCGCGATCCATCCACTCGACCTGTTCGGCGATGATGACGGGGGTCTGGCCGACCTGGATGAAACGGCGCAGTTCGATCAGATCCGGATTGGTGACGACCAGACAACCGTCACTGGAATTGGGGGCTCGGCTATAGGTGTCGGGGGGGACGCCGTGTAGCCAGATGCCATGGCCCGTCCGGCCCTGGGCACGATCCCAGGCGTTTGGGTAATTCAGGGGAAAAGCGCCGGCGCCGTAAAAATCGGTCAAGCGCTGGTCGGGCAGGTGGTTTGTGATGCGATAGACGCCCAAGGGGGTCTTCTTGTCGCCCTCGCGGCGTTTCTCGGTGCCCATGCGGCCGATGCTGAGGTAGTAATCGCGCAATAGACGCGGCTCGCCGGCGATGTTTTCAAACAGATAGAGGCGGGAGCGGGCGGCGTCAGCGAGGAGGACAAAGGGTTGCGCAGGGCTGATCTGCAGGATGGCGGCGGGCAGGAGGCGCGGGTCGGGGTGATGGAGATGGCGTTGCAGCCGGGCCCGGGCCTCGTCACGCAGGTCATCCAGCTTGGTGTCGGAGGGCGCTTTTGCCTCCACTGCGCCAAGTTGGGCGATGGGGCGGCTTCGGGCCAGCAGGATGTCGCCACGGATGAGTTGGGCGAGGTGGAAATCGGGTTGCAGCTTGAGTAGACGGTTGATGTCGGCCTCGGCATCGGTCAGACGCTGTTCACGCACCGCTTGTAGCGCTTGGGCCAGGAGCTGGTCTGGTAGCGGGGTCAGGGCCTGGGTCTGCACCTTGGCCTGACCCTGCACCGGCGCGGCCAGGCCGAGACCGGGCCAGGTCAGCAGGGCACAGAGTGCGAGGCAGGCGCGGAGGCTGTGTATCGGCATCGGCTAGGGTTCAGCGCTCGTCGATGATGCGCCAGGCATCGCCCTCGCGCTGGAGTTGCAGGGTCTTGCGCGTCCACTCATTGAGACGATCGGACTTGTAGTGCTGCTTGAAGATCGCCGTCGCGCGGTCACCATTGACCTTGACTTCAAGCTTCATCAGTTCGATCAGGATTGATTTTGGAGCCTTGATGCGCGTGTCCCGATCCGCCTTCCACTGCTCCAGGGGGATCGCGCTGGCCGGTGTGAACTGGTCGCTGTAAAGGGCCAGATAGGCCGCCACATCCTGACGGCTCCAGGCCGCAGCCCAGGCATGGATGGCGGATTCGATTGCGGTTGTTGCGGTGGCTTCCGTCGCCGGGGTCTTGGCAGGGGCCTTGGCGGGATCTTTGGCGGCGGTGGCCGTGGAACGGGCCGTTTTGGCCGGCGCACGCGCGGTTTCTGAGGACGGGCTTGCGGGGGCGGGCGTGGATTCTGCGGTGGCCCGAGGAGGCGAGAAGAGGTCGCGGATCAGGGCCAGCTTGGTCTGTGTGGTGGTGTTGGTGCGATCCAGTTCCAGGGCCTTGTCATAGGCCATGGAGGCGAGCTTGGCATAGAGATCGCCCAGGTTTTCGTGGGCGACGGAATAGCTGGGGTGTGTCTTGATGGCCAGTTCCAGAGCCTCGCGGGCCTTGTCGAAGCGGCCTTGGGCGGCGTAGATCACGGCCAGGTTATTGTACGGTTCCGGCAACTTGGGTTCGTCACGCGTGAGGGCCGTAAAGATCTCGATGGCCTCGGGCAGGCGACGCATCTCGGTGAGCAGGATGCCTTTCAGGAAGCGTCCGTCCCTGTCCTTGGGGTTTTCGGTCAGGTGACGATCGAGTTGGGTCAGGGCGCCATTCAGGTCGTTCTTGAACATCAAGGCCTGGATGTCATCCAGATTGGCGGCTTGGGCGCGGGCTACACCCAGGCAGAGCAGGGCTGTACAGAGGCCCGTGAGAAGGGTCTTGTTCAGGGCTTGGCGTGGGGCTTTGTTTAGGGCTTTGGTCAGGGACATGGGTGATATAATCGCGGCCACCAGAGATCTGGCAAGGGTTGTGCAACACAGGATAGGGCAACAAAGGTTTGCTGATTCTAACAGCCACCCACATTTTTACCATCGCAATTAGGTTCACCATTGGGTTCACAAAGCCGCCGGCATGACGACTTCCTCACCTCCATCCCCCGTTCAGACCCCCACGACAGCGGCCCCGCACTTTATCCGCAGCATCGTCGAGGATGACCTGAGTCACGGCAAGCATGCCGCCATCCAGACCCGCTTCCCGCCTGAGCCTAATGGCTATCTGCATGTCGGTCACGCCAAGTCCATCTGCTTGAACTTTGGTTTGGCGCAGGACTACCAGGGGCTGTGCAACCTGCGTTTTGACGACACCAATCCGAGTAAGGAAGAGGTGGAGTACGCCGAAGCCATCCAAGAAGATGTGCGCTGGCTGGGCTTTGCGTGGAACGGTGAGGTGCGTTGGGCCTCGGACTATTTCCAGGCGCTTTATGATTTCGCTGAGGCGTTGATCGGCAAGGGCCTAGCCTTCGTCGATGACCTGAATGCGGACGAGATGCGCGAATATC
>SXGU01211482.1_pt1 | contig 11486 bp, 16 predicted proteins | sample 3174531 | NCBI WGS metagenome assembly SXGU01 (sample SAMN11356863, study PRJNA531348) | freshwater metagenome | isolation source: freshwater sample F1-140 | place: China: Fuxian Lake, Yuxi | collected 2017-12-25
GAGCGTGCGGCTTACCTGCAGCACCACATCAACCGCATGGCCACCGAGCTGGATGCCCTCAAAAGCGATTTTAAGGCCCGTGGTGACGGTCTGTACCTCGGGACAGGCCACAAGGTCACCGTGACCACCGCGCAAGCGGTACGCCTCGACAGTGCCCTTGTCAGGGCATGTCTATCCCCCGCCGAGCTCCGCGCCTGTAGCGTGGACTCGACTACAACCCGCGTCTTGATTAAGGAGATTTAGCCATGCAAACCTTATCCGCCGCGATCCTCGCCCTCCCCAACGGCGAGGCCCTACTCCGCAATGCTGTACCCAACGCCCGCCGTCGGGCCCGGACTATACGGCGCAGCAGCACACCACACGCTCTATACGCACTAGTCGGCGGTCCCTTCAATGGCCACCTGGTCAGCCTCTCCAGCGACACCACGGCGGTGCTGACCGTCGGGGGCCAGACCGGCCAATACCTCCGCAAGATCCCCGATGGGGGTGCATACCCCACCCAAGCCAAGGTGCAGGCGCTGATCGACAAGGGGGTCGGCAAGGGGCGCTTGCGGTATGACTTCGCCGCGCCATATCTTTTTTGGCACGCTCGGGGCTAACAACGCGGGCTCGGGGGCGAGGGGCTAAAAACCCCGCGCGCCCCGCTTTTTACCCCCTTTATCGAGTAGTCGTCAAAGTCATCAAAAATCACTCCACTTCTACCATATAACAATACAATACAAATACTCATGCTATCTACTGTATCTTTTATATTGATGACTATATGACTATAAGACTATAGCAGTAATAAAAGTGTTGATCTTAAAGAAGAAAGTAGTGTAGTCGGTCGGCCCCAAAAATCGGCGTTGTAGCCACCTTTTTTGACGACCTAATAACCTACTAATTTACTCAACTATTGCCATTTTTAGCGGTAGCCATAAAAACGCACCCATAGTCACGCCCGTACCCTATCCAAACACTCAAAAGGAAATAAATTGTAGTCAGGCTATTTTTTGACTACCATACTATAAACGCGCGCTTTCAGCTCCCGCGATAGGGGAAAAATCCCGCGCAGTACGCGCAAATGTCCCGCTGGGGGCCCACTTAAGGAGAAGTAACCATGAACGCTAACACCAACGCTAACACCGCCACCGCCACCGCCACCGCGGCCCTAGAGTGGGCGGCAACGGGAATGAATGTAGGTCTCGGCCGCGAGACCGTCGTGGCGCGAGCGAAAGCCGCGCTACAAGACCCACGAGCGATTGCCCGTGTGGGACAAGCCCTGGCGGCTGTCGCATACCCCACGCAGGTCACCCTTGTGATCATCCTTGAGGCCCTCGAGGACCGTCAGCGGGCCTTGGCCTACGCGGACCTCCTCGAGTCTTTCGAGGATTCGTGCATCAGCACGGAGTTCCCGGACATGATCCGCTTGCTCTGGGCTTAGTCAAAGGGTACAAGACGCAAAAGCCCCCGGTCACCGCAAGGTGCCGGGGGCTTTTCTTTTGTCCGCGCTATCCGATACGGCGCAAAGGCGTCACATTACCAATCCCGCTATCTGGCACCGCCTCCACCATATCCCTCAGCGCGCTGTTTTTGTGGGCGGCGGACACATCTGGGGCGGCGACCACATGGCGCTTGTTGAGGTAGGTGCGCGACATGACGCGGCCCCGGTCTATCCATCCACACTCCGCCAGCGCGTGCTTGAGCGCATCGGGGTGTACACGCCCCCCGGGCGCGGCTCCGCTTAGCCGGTCGCAGAACGCAAACCAGGGTGATGCCACCACGCCCAGTGCAAACTCGCCTTGGCGCAGCTCAATGAGATTGATCAGGTACTCCTCGACCGGCGAATGGCCGGCGCGGATCAGGTTGTCCTTGTCGCCGCTCATCTCCGGCGGCTTGCTCGGCTCATAGCGCGACACATCCCGCGCATACAGCCACCGCGCCACCGCCTCCCGGCCACCGCCCCGCAGCCATGCCCAGATCTGGGCCGCATCGCCAGCATCCATCGGGCCCGAGGGCGACATATAGGGATCCCAGCGGCGGTCGTCGCGGCTGAGGTTGATCGCCGCCGCCGCGTTGGAGAAGGCCAGCACGAAGGCGCGGTTCAGCATCTGATAGGGGTGCTGACCTTTGCGGTTAATGGTCAGCGTCTCGGGCGGCGCGGCCAGCAGGGGCTTGAGGTGGTTTTCCAGCGCGCGGCGGTCTTTGGCTTCCGACTGGCGAAGCTCGTTGATCACCACCACCTCGGCCTCTTTCCAGTAGGTGAAAGCCGAGCCCAGCTCTTCGGTCGAGACGATGCGGACATTGCGGGCCCCGATGGCCCACAGAAAGGGGTGCCAGAGCGTGTCTTTACCTGCGCCCGGCGCGCCGATATGCAGGATCGCGTGATTGATCTTGATATCGGGGTGCTGCAACTTGTAGGCCATCGCGTCAAAGATCCGCGACTGCGAGGCGGGGTCGGGGATCAGCCGCGCGGCGTGGTCGAGCCAGGGGCCGATGTCGGCGCCGCAGCCCGCGCCGATCGGCTCCCGCGCGTCGCGCCAGAGGTTGCCGAACAGGACCCCATTGCGGGCATAGATCGCATCCTCGCCGGCGGCGTACATCAGCCCCGACAGGACCGGTGCGGCGGAGTCTATACGCATCTCGTCGTAGCAGATCGAGGCCTCGATCTTGCGACCGCCGTTGATGGAGCGGCAATCTACATGCCGGTAGAGGGCATTAAAGGCGCGCCGGGATAAGACATTGCGGTCGATGGTGTCGTAGTAGGCATCCTCGTCGGCGCAGTAGGCATAGCGGGTGGTCCACTCACCCCGAGATAACCGGTCCCGCGATTGCCGCTCGATGCGCTCGATGCGCGGACCGGCGGCATCGCGGAACATACCCCCCGGCTGGCCATGATCGCCCCCGGCGACATCGACCCCAAGGCGGGTCAGCGCGGGGGCCAAGACTTGGGCCAGCAACTCGGCTCGCGTGCCATGATCGCGCTCGGGGCCCTCATTGGCCGCGACCCAATCCAGAAACGCCTGCGAGTGCATATCCTCGCAGTGACCGTGGTAGCAGCAGAATGACCGGCTCGAGGGGTGATACCGCGCCTCGGGGTTGCCGTCGGTATGTGATGCCGCGTTGGGGCATACGATGCCCGCCCAGCCCTCAAGATTAGGGCGCGAGAGCACCAACCCATGCTGGCCTAGCCACGCGTATACATCATCCCCACCGTCATCCGTGATCGATAGCGGGCGAATGGTGCTGGTCTCGGCCTCGCCGGGGACCACGCCCAGTGCCGAGCAGATCTGGTCTAGGCTAAAGAGACGCTGGGGGTGGAACTCGGCCATCACCGCCGCGAAGTTGTCTCGCCCCGGCTTGAGGTTGATCGATCCCGGGATCCGCACATTGCGGACCGGGGTGCAGGCGCCGGGGTCCGTGTACCCGGCCTCGGCAATGGCGCGGATAGCGGCGGCGAAGGTGCCACGCGTGGGCTGCGCGTCAGGATCGAAGGCGTAGCCCCACTGGTAATTGCCGGGGCTGGTCTCGATCTTCCATGTCGGCTCGAGAGGCGGCACACGCGACTTGGTGCCCACATCATCCAGCATCATAAACAGCACATGCTCGCAGTTAGCCGCCGAGGCCGAGGGGCGGCCGGACTTGAACCGGTCAACAATAAACGATGCAGTGTTGACATACCACGCGCCCGCGCGGCGGGTCATCTCCGAGGGCAGCATCGCGGGCCAGGTGCACTTGATCGCGCCATCAGCATGGTATTGCATCTCGCCGCCCACCAGAGTCGGCTTTTGCCGCACAACTAAAATCGTCTCACCCTCGAATGTCAGGCCCTGCAGGAACTCCAGAAAAGCCATTTTGTCACCTTCTCAATTGTTTTTAATGTTACTTACCATAGCGGGCCATGACCGTCGCCTCGACGCCCAGCGGCAGGCCAACGGCCCACTCAGGCGCGGCGACCATGACAGACTCCAGCCGCTCGCGCACACGGTCGGCATCCGACTCCCGGCACTCGATCACGATCTCATCGTGTACATGCAGCACCACCCGCAGCCCGTCGGCATCCAGCTGCCGAAGCGAGTGGCGGAGGATGTCGTTGGCCGCCGCTTGGGTCAGGTTCTCACAGGCCAGACCGCGCCAGAGTCTGCCGCGTGGCCACTCTTTGGCCCCCGATTTGGGCTTCCAGGACGCCTTTGCGTAGGTGACACTGTCACCCTCAAAGCGCGCAAAGGGGTAGCACAGTATGCGCCCAGAGGGCAGCATATACCAGAGATGCTGGCCATCATAAAAGTACACCGTCCGCCCAGCGCCGAACTCGCGGCCCTTGTTGCGCATCGCCCTGCGGTAGGCGTTTTCGAGCTCATCGCCGTGCCGCACCGCCCAGGGGTTGGCCATCCGCCAGCCGTTGACAGCTCGCCGGGCCTCGTGCTCGGAGAAGTGGACGCCGTAGATATTGCCGAAGGTGGTAAACGCGCCCTGTCCCCCAAGGAACCCGCAGGCCAGCTCCTGAACCTTGCCGATTTGCCTTTGGTCTTTCGAGACCGCGTCATAGTGCACATTGAAGGTCGCCGCCGCGTTGACCTTATAGGGGTCCAGCCCACGCCGAAACACATCCAGCTTGGCCTCGCCGTCCGGCCCGTTGGCCAGCCAGGGGTGTACCCGGCCCTCGATCGCGGACCAATCTGAGACCACCAAGACATGGCCCTTGGCCGGCAGCAGCGCGGGGCGCAGCATAGACTTGAGGATATCCGTCACGCGCTTGCCGTAGAGCGGCACGATAGCCTCGCCGCGTAGCATCGCACGGCGCACAGCCTCGGGGTCATCCGCGCACTTACGGGGCAAGTTGTGGACCTGAATGCCGAACGAGCTAGCGCGGCCAGTAGCCGCGCCGCCGGCGAACACCAACGCGCCTCGGACCCGATGGTCTTCGTCGTCGGCCATAGAGGCCATGCGGCTAAACTTGGCCACCGCAGAGGCCCACAGATCATCCGCACATTGGATCACTTCGGCCACCTCGATGGGTACCTCGTCGGGGTTCTCTTCCGCAAAGGCCAGCAGATTGCCGCGCACCACCTTGTCGATGCTGTACTTCTTGACGCCGTCCTTGTAGACCGTCATCAGATCCAGCGCCTCGGGGCCCACGCGGGCCATGACCCACTCCCTCATCCGGGGGCTGCGCACGCTCTCGATCTCACCATCGGTCAGTTCAACCACGCGGGATTGGATATCCACCGTCTCGTCGGTGGAGTACTGAACCGCCGACAGCGCAAGGACGCGGTCCACCAGCATGCCGCGGTCGTTGATCCGCTCGTTGATATGGTAGTCGCGCAGCTCGTCATCGGTCAGATCGCGCAGCACTTGGGACACCGCGCGCATGGCTCGAACATCTTGTTCACAGTAGGCGATCATCTCCGCCATAAGCGCGGGGTCGGAGTTGAATGCGCCATCGGGCTGGGGGATGGACAGCAGCCGTATCAACTCGCTGCCCCGGTAATCCTTTTGCATCCCCGCACCGGCAAAACGCCCGGCATCCTCCAGCGACCCCGGCGCGCAGTTGGCCCGAGCCTGGGTGGCCGTGCAGTACCATTGCGCCAGCGCTGGCGTGGTGATGTTAAAGTCGGGGCACAGCACGAACTCGGTAATCAGCCGATCAAAGGTCGCATTGTGGGCCCTCAGTTGGCCTCCCCCGCGGATATGTGCGTCAACGCGAGCCAAGGCCTGCGGGCCGTCAGCCGGCACCCATGTAGCTACATCCTCATCGTCGAATGCGTAAGACAGACACAGCACCTCGGTGCTCGCATCTTGCGCGTAATTGTGGGCTCCCTTGCTCTTCAGCGGGCATCGGGAGCGGGTCTCGTAATCGAGCCATAAAATCGTCATGGTCATTCCGTAAACAGCAGAGATAAAAAAGTCGCCCCCAAACCGGGGGCGGCCAGTGCTACTTAAGCCGAGCGACGACGACGCGCAGGCTGTTCTACTACTGCAGGCTCTTCCGGTTCTTCCGGCTCGTCTTGCGACTCGCCGTTCAGGCCCACCCACTCCACAAGCTCAAAGACCGGCGTATAGATTTTGCCGTAGGACTTGTGCTGATAGTGGTCCTTTTTGAGCATGATCACCGCAACCGGGTGGTCGGGGTCAGTGTCGACTTGGCCAGCCAGCAAAGTGGCCAGATCCTCGACTGCACGCTTGCCGCCCACGCTGGTCGTACTAAAGCGCACCTCCAGTCCCTTGTCCTCGCCGGTCATGCACTTGAGGGACATACCGATCTGACGCTCCCAACCGCGTTTAGCGTTGGGCGGTGCGACATCGGTCTCTGGCAGAGGCTGGGCTACGGAGACCATCTTCTCGCCTAACACCTCGCCATCACCCCATGCGATCCAGCCATGCACGAAACTAAATGGATTGACCGCCCAGGTGCTGTCGTCTTCAGCCTCGGTTTGATCCGCACCAAAGACCCAGTGGCCGCCCTTGTCCATCTTGAGGATGGCCACACCACCAGCAGTGACATCGGTCTGCACATTGCGCAAAGCCGTGGACAGGCTCTGCACCGAGGGAAGGTTTGCACCTTTGAAAGATACTAGATTTGACATTTGTGTTTCCTTTATTTCAGTTTAGAGAGGGCCGCGGTCAGCTGCTGCCCGATTAACAACACCGGCGGGCGGGGATCACTCTCCGCTGCCAGCGTACTACCCGACGAGATGGCCACCACTTGATCAACCGGCAGCGCGAGGTTCAGCTTTTTAAGCTTCTTCTCGGCAGCTGCCGGGGTGATCACCGAGGTCTCCACCACATCAGATTCACTAAGACCGGCATCGATCAGATGCCTCCGGGCCTCTTGCTCATCCCGCCATTTGCGCGTGGCACGCTTGGCAACCAGCTTATAGCCGGGGACGGCCTTGCTGTTTTCCAGCATCTGGTGCGCCAAGGCCCGCAGATCTGAGATCCACTGCTCAAGCACATCCGCATTGGCCAGGTACTTGCCGATAGTCTCGCCATCAAGCGCATCCAGTTGCGCATGCAGCGCCCGGTCTACTGCGCCGGTCATCTTCGGACAGATCGGCTTGGCCGCGCACCATCGGCAATGCTCGCCCGCATTCAGCGGGGCGCTGCCCTGCTCGGCTGCTTTGACGGCGCGAACCAGATCGCGCTCAAACTGCTGTATGCGGGCGGGCGTTGTCTTCCATTGCCGCATAAACGGCGGCTGCACGATCACGCAGAGGATCTCCTTGGCGCCCTCAAACACCCACTGCGTGGCCTGGGTCCGCATCGCCGCGGCTGCGTAGAACATGAGCTGCGGGTTTTCTTCGACCTCAACCATGACTCCATCGCCGAATTTCCAGTCCAGCACCACGGCAGTGTCATCTATCCGGCCCAAGTAGTCGGTGCTGCCAAACACGCCCGGCAAAAGGTCACCAAAGCCCACCCGGCTTTCGACCGCAAATTCCATCTTGCGGTCCGGGTCGAGCTGATCCAAGCACTTCAGCGCGGGCAGGATCTTGGATTCCAGCAACTCGGGGGTCATCGTATGGTCTTCATACTTGAAGCCCAGGGCGCGCTCCGGAACAAGGTCGTGCTCCAAGATCTCGGCGATCGTGTTGTGGCACAGCGTGCCCTCATCGGCGTATTTGCTTGAGGGCTTGGGCGGCATCTGGGCCACCAACTTGACACTGCCGGGGCACTTCATGACCCGCTTTGCTGTACTGCCGCCGACGATAGACGAATGCTGCATCTTGATTCCTTTCCCTTTTGATGGGCTTCAATATACCAGCGAATTTTGTCCTTGCAATAAAAATTTTTAGCCCTATCATGATCGGCCATGAAAGAATCCGAAATCGAAAACCATTTTGTGTGGGCCGTTGCGATGCTCGGCGGGCGCGCGTGGAAGTTCCAAAGCCCGTCAAACCGTGGGGTTTCAGACCGCATCGCGTGTCTGCCCGATGGCTCGACATGGTTTGTGGAGCTTAAAACTAAAGGTGGCCGGCTATCGGAACTGCAAAAAATTTTTAAGGCTCAGGTGGAATCTCTTGGCCAAAACCATGTCGTATTGTGGGACAAAGACCAAGTCGATGAATGGGCCTACCGGAACCGTAAATGAAACTAAGGCCCTACCAAGAGACCGCCGCTGATTTTCTCTACGAGACCGATCGGGCTATGGTACTGGCCCCCGTGGGGGCCGGCAAGACCGCAATCACGCTGACCGCGCTGCAGGATATGGTCACCGATGGCCACATCAAGCGCGTTTTGGTGCTGGCCCCAAAGCGGGTCTGTGAGCATGTCTGGCCCGTGGAGATCCGCAAGTGGGCACCCAAGCTCAGCCTCGCGGTGGCCATTGGAACACCCGCTGCGCGGTTAAAGGCGCTCCAATCGGGGTCCGATGTTTTGGTCATCAACTACGACAACATCCAATGGCTGTCAGAACAAGCGCCCGGCGTGGATGCGGTTGTGTTCGATGAGCTGACCAAGCTCAAGGACCCATCCGGCAAGCGTTTCAAGGCGCTCGATAAGCTGATCAAGGACATCAACATTCGCTGGGGACTGACGGGTTCCTTTACCAGCAACGGGCTTGAGGATGTGTTTGGGCAATGCAAGATCGTCGATCAGTCCCTGCTGGGCCGCAGCAAGGGCGCGTTTTTGCAGCAGTATTTTTTCTGCGCCAACCGCGACTACCAAGACTGGGTACCAAAACCCGGATCGCTGGATGCCGTCATGGAGCGCATTCGGCCCTCGGTCTTTTTACTTGAGCCGGGCGAGTATAAAGACACGCTTCCCCCGCTGCACATTGTGCCGGTTGCCTGCACTATGGATCTGCGGGAATATCGCAAGATGAAGCGCGATCTGATGCTAGACCTCGGCACCGCCACCGCCGTGGCGGCCAATGCGGCGGTCGTCACCGGCAAGCTGCAGCAGATCTCGGCGGGTTTTGTATACGAGACCACCAAAACCCCTATCCCCGACAGGCCCGGCAAGTTTAAGGTTGTGCAGACCCCGCACTGGCTGAGCACCCACAAGCTAGATGCGCTATCGGATCTGCTGGATGAAAACCAGCACGACAACACGCTGATCTTTTACTGGTTCCAGGAAGAGCTGGATGCACTCAAGTCCCGGTTCCCCAACGCAGCTACTTTGGACGAGAAGGGCGCCGTCGAACGCTGGAACGCGGGCCGAGTGCCGATACTGCTGGCCCATCCGGCATCGGCGGGGCACGGTCTTAATCTGCAAAACGGGGGCTGCAAGATAGTCTTTACAACCTTGCCCTGGTCGCTTGAGTTGTTTGAGCAGGCCATCGGTCGGCTGCACCGGTCGGGCCAGAGGCACGATGTTTGGTGCTATCTGCTGATCACCGAGGGCACCATCGACGAAACGATCCGCGACGCGCTGAAAGACAAGCGTAAATTATCTGATATTGCGCTGGAGGCGCTGAAATGAAAAGGCTTTCCTGGCGTGAATTAAACGCCGACTTGGTCACCATGACCGAAGAGCATGTCGCGGCACTGCTGACCGACGAGCTGACCCTGCATAAGCGCCCGAGGTTTATCGAGCGCCTGCATCAACGCTATGCCAAGCTGCGCTCTGATCGGGAGCGCAGCGTTCTTTTGAAAGGATCCAAATGACCACCGATGCTGAAATCCAAACCATTGCCAGCGACATCTATGATGCCGTACGCGAGATCATGACTACCAAATATAGCCATGTCGATACCCGCGATGGCTGGGTGGCTCTGGACTCGGTCAGCCTTACCATGCTGGCTATGTACCTCGACGCTGTTGAGAGCGCCGATAAAGAATCCGCCCGGAATGACATCATCCGGGTTTTGAAACAACGCACCGGCGATTTACACTAGCCTGGTTCCGCTATCGGTGTCCCAGTGGCGGACGGGCAGGGGCCGAGGACGGTGTTCTCGGATCAACGGCACCAATGAGCACGCAGGTTCTCCTCCTTCTCCCCCTGCGGGAACTCGTCGATTGGCACCCGTAAGGTGCCACCCACCTATCACAACTTTTTGGAGAACACCCATGTCCATCCTGACCGAAGCCGAGGCCATCATCTACGGCGACCGCGAGGAAACCTACGGCGACCCCGCCATCAATTTGATCCGAATCGCAAACTTCTGGAACACCTACCTCGGCAATCAAGACCACGAGATCACGCTTAGCCCCGAGGATGTGGCCATGATGATGGTGCTACTCAAGATCGCCCGCCAGCAGCACAAGTTCAAACTCGACAACCTAGTCGACGCCGCGGGGTACTTGGCGCTTATTGAGCGCGTTAATACTGACGACATTATCGATTAAAATAAATCATACACAAACTTTTTGACGAGAGTACCTTTAGGTCTCCCGTTACTTTTTGTGGAGATACGATGGATGATACGCACGCGCCTTACATCCGGCTCTGGGCCATGGTCATGGCCTTGGCGGTCAAGGATGCGCGCAACTATATCCGGCGCAACAAGCTGCGCCAGATGCCCCACCCGGGCAGCATCGCATCCTCGGAGATAGCCTCCGCCTTTATATGGCTCCTCAGCGAGGAGAGATATCCGGGAGGGTTTCTCTGGGCCTGTGACCTGTTTGACCTTAACCCCCAATTTGTCCGCGAGCAGTTGCTCAAAGCCCGCCCCGCGGGCGCGGTAAAGAAACTTTCGGAGATGTACGACGATGAAGATCTATAGGCTTGATTACCGGCTTGCTAGCGCGGACCCCTACGACCACAGCGGTATGACCACCGAGTGGTTCACCAGTGAGCGGGCTGCCGTTGTCCGGCGCCTTGAGCTGTTCAGCAAGGGCTGCCTTGCGGGCAAAAAACGCGAGCACGAAATCTGGGGCGTCGAGGTCCCGACCCGCAAAACCGAACTTGTGGGTTGGCTTAATGCGGAGTGGGGACTATGACCGCGCCAAAGTCTTTACCCAAGGCCCAAGCCGTAGAATGGCTGTTAGAGCTTGTCCCTGTATGGGAGGTTCCGGTCACGGTGTCGATGCTACACAAAGCGCACCCAGAAATCACTGTTCCGGTTTATGCGGGAGCCTTGAAAATGTTGACGGAAATGAAAATCCTACGCGCAACGCCCGGTCTGAGAGACCAGACTTTCTATTTTCCAGAGGAGAAAATAGTTCCTTGTGACATTCAGATTTTTCTATGTAAAGGGAGGCTCAAATGAACAACAGCAACCAGACACTTAGATTTTCCCGCACCAGCCGCGAAGCCTACGGGCACTTCATCCGCTTCGAACCGGAGGCTCACTGGTCTGAGCCGTACCTGTGGGTGGTGTGCATTTTTGCCATCGGCTTTATCTTAGGGGGGATTTTCTTATGAACTGGTTTGATCTTGGCCTGTGGGCCATCGGCGCGTTCGTGGTCTTTGTCGTATGCGGTGCTGGCTTGCTGTTCGTGCTGGCATGGGCCAGCGACAAATGGGATAGCCGTCACACGGGTGGCGAGGATGAACATGGGTCTGACCTACCGCCGCCGTGGATGCGGGGGAAAAAATAACGGAGTGATTGATTGGAGATCGAA
>SXGU01554432.1_pt1 | contig 11486 bp, 9 predicted proteins | sample 3174531 | NCBI WGS metagenome assembly SXGU01 (sample SAMN11356863, study PRJNA531348) | freshwater metagenome | isolation source: freshwater sample F1-140 | place: China: Fuxian Lake, Yuxi | collected 2017-12-25
ACGAAGCAGATCAGCGAATTGGCCGCCGCGTCGCGCCCCTGGCAGAGGATGCCCTGGCTCCTGGCGTAATTGACGATCGAGTTCACGGTCAGGAAATAGGGCGCGTAGCGCATCTTGCGGACGAGCCGGAGCTCGTGCTTGAGCAGCCGCTTGTAGCGGGTGGGCGGCCGATGGGGGCGGAACCGCTCGCGCAGCGCCTCGCCGGCCAGACGCTCCAGCGCCGCCTGCGGGCTGCGGCCGCTCATCACCAGCTCGTCGGGATATTGATAGTCGAGTTCGCGCAAGGAGAAGGTGCAGCGCTCGGCGATGTCGCGCGTCGCCGCCACCGCGTCCGGATGCTTGTCGAAGCGGCGCGCCATTTCCGCGGGGCCCTTGAGGTGCCGGTCGGCGAAGCGCTCGCGCCGGAAGCCGAGCTCGTCGATCGTGCACTTGTTCCGGATGGCGGTGACGACGTCCTGCAGCATGCGCCGGTCGGGCGAATGGTAGAGGACGTCACCGACCGCGAGCGGCCGGATGCCGAAGCGGCGGGCGAGTTCGGCGGTGCGGTAGAGGCGGGCGGCATCGCCCGGTCGGCGGTGGAGGGCGAGGGCGACATGTCCGTTTCGGCCGAAGATGTCGGCCACCGTGGCGAGCTGAGCTTCGGAAGGCGGATCGAGGCCGGGCACCAGAGCGGCGACCAGGCCTGCGGCGTGCGCCTCCACATCCTCCCAGTAGAGGAAACACTGGCCTTTCTGCCCGCGCTGCGCGTCGGCGCGGCCCTTGCCGATGCTGAGCAGCCGGGTGAGGCGTGACCAGGCCGCGCGATCCTCCGGCCAGACCAGGATGGAGGCATCGTCGACCAGATCGAGCCGGCAGCCGGCGACCAGCCGGCACCCGGTCGCCTGAGCGGCGATCAGCGCGCGGACCAGCCCCGCGACGCTGTTGCGATCGGTGATCCCGAGCGCGGAATAGCCGAGCAGCTTGGCGGCCGCGAACAGCTCGTCGCATGAGGAGACGCCGCGCAGGAAGCTGAAATGGGTGGTGGCGTTGAGCTCGACATAAGTCGACATGGCAGCGGAAGTGACTATATGATATGACCAGTCAGGAGACGGGTCATGGGCAAGTCAGTCGGCACTGCAGAGGCGAAAGCGCATCTCATCCGCCTGATCGATGAGGTGGAGCGGACGGGTGAGGCCGTCACCATCACCAAGCGTGGCAAGCCCCGGGTCCAGCTCGTGCCGGTGAAGCAGGTCGACCCAGCTTCGATATTCGGCTTTTTGAAGGGAAAGATCACCGTAAACGGAGATCTGGACGATCCAATCGATCCCCACTGGGAAGCAGAGTGGGAAGCGAATAATCCACCCGAGCTATATCGGTGATCTTGCTCGATACTAATGCTTTGGTGTGGCTGGCCGAAAGGGATCCGCGCCTGGGCACGGTAGCGCGCGGAATGATCAGGCAAGCGGCGGATACTGCGAGCATCTTGGTTTCCGCAGTGTCTTTCTGGGAACTGGGTCTGCTGCTGAGCAAGCAACGCATCACCTTGTCCGAACCACTTGCGGACTGGGCGGAGTCCGTGATGGCGCGTCCTGAGATCAGAGTGGCGCCGATCGATGCTGCCGTTGCTATCGAGGCAGGATTGCTGCCCGGTTCTCTGCACGGCGACCCTGGCGATCGTTTCATGGTGGCAACTGCGCGCGTGCTCCGCATTCCACTGGTCACGTCGGATAGCAAGCTCCTCGGCTACGCCGAGGCGGGCCATGTTCAGGCGATCGACGCGCGTCGCTGATCCGGTCACGCGAACAGCCCCTGCAGGTGCCAGGAAAGATCGCCGGTGCGGTCGTCGACCGCATCGCCGCGGCGGAACAGCCAGAAGCGGGCGCCGTCCTGGTCCTCCACCTGGAAATAGTCGCGAACGCTGTCGCGCTCCGCAGCCCGCCGCCACCACTCGCCGTGGATGCGCTCGGGCCCGTCGCCGCGGACGATGCTGTAGGCGCGGCCGCGCCAGGTGAAGCGCTTGGGCACCCCGTCCGGCAGCAGCGCCACCACCCCGTCCACCCGCTCGGGCGGATCGATGAGCCGCACCGGGCGCGGCCACGGATGCCAACCGGACGCGGCCCGATTGGTGGCCTCCAAGCGGCGGACGCTGCGCTCGGGCACGTCGCTCTCGACGGCGCCCAGCCTGTAGATGCGGCGTTCGCCGAGACGTGTGGCGAGGCGATCGACCAGCACCGCCTCGTCTGCTGCTGCCTCATGGCCAGCGAGGCGCGACGGCAGGGCCTCGGGCGCGAGCGGGTCGCAGCGCTCGGCAACGAGTTCGACGCGCTCGATGCCGAAGCCGGGCTCTACCTGGTCGAGCTTGGTGCCGAACAGGCGCTCGATATGCGCCGGATCGCGGCTCGGACGGGCAAGGCCGATGGCGATCCGCTGCTCGGCCGCGTCCATCCGGATGCAGGCGAGAACAAGGCGGCGGGCACCGCGATGCGTCGCGGCCAGCAGCGCGCAGAGTTCGCCGACCAGGTCGGCCACCGCCGCGGCGATCGGTTCGGCAGTGAGCAGGGGCTCGGCGAAGCGGCGGCAGACGCGTGGCGTCTCGGCGGGCACCAACTGGTCGATCGGTCGCGCGCGGACGCCGAGCGCCTCGTCCAGGCAGGCGACGATGCCGTGTCCGAAGCGGCGAACCAGCGGCGCGCGCGGCATCGCGGCCAGCGCGCCCACCGTGTCGATGCCGAGCCGGTGGACGCGATCGACGATCTCCGGATCGATGCCGAGCGCGGCGAGCGGCAGTGGCGCGAGCGCAGCGGCGGCGCCCCCCGGCGGACAGATCAACAGCGGCGCACTTGTCGTACGCGCGAGGGCAAGGGCGGCGGCAGCGCTGTCGGCGATCGCGATCCGCGCCGTCAGTTGCAGCCGGCGGCAGAGAGCGAGCACGCGCCTGGCAAAGAGCGCCTCGCCGCCGAACAGGTGGGCAGCGGCGCCGATATCGAGCCACAGTCCCTCACCGGGCGCGATCACGACCTGCGGCGTCCAGTGCCGCGCGGCATGGGCGGCCAGGCGGGCGAGATCGGCGGCGACGCCTTCGGGATCGGCAGGACGCACCTCCAGACCCGGCACCAGCGCCCGTGCCTGGGTGAGCGGCATGCCGGAGGCGAGGCCCAGCGCCTGCGCGGCGGGACAGGCGGCGGCGACGACGACGCGCTGCCCCGCGCGGTGCGTGGTGACGAGGGGAAGGTCCTGCGCGGCATCTGCAGGCGGAGGGCGCCGCCGCGTCGCCGGCGGGACCGCCGCCGGCCGGCCAACGCGTTGTGCGCCATCCCCCTCCCCAGGCAAGCCAGGGGAGGATTTGCCGAACTCCCGGGCGACGAGGCCGCCCAGGGTGCGGCCCTGTTCCCAGAAGGCGCCGTCGAGATCATAGGGCGCGCGGGCGGGCGGTGCCGCCTCGTCGCGCGGTCCGGCGCGGAACGGGTGCGGCAGGCCCTCGCTGCGCCGGCCGAGCTCGCGCATCGGCGGGCGCTGGTGGAGCGGCAATCGTTCGATCTTGGCGAGCATCGCCGCCTGCTTGGCCCGTTTGCGTGCGATGCGGCGCTCCAGCCACGCGTCGCTGCCGGCCTCCTGCGCCCAATGCGCGCCCGGGCGCCAGCCGCCATGACGATCGCCGTCGCCCTCGCGAGGCGGCTCGGAAGGAGGATCAAGGCCCATCCGCGCCCGCAACGCCATCAGCTTGGCCCGCTCCTTGGCATTTTCCGGCCAGCGGGCGGGAGGGAGCCAGTCCGCTCGCTCCTCCCTTGCTCCGGAAGGGGAGGCGCTAGGCCGCGCGTTTCCGCTCCGCTCCAACCGCCTGATGCGGTCGATCGCGAGGTTCGGCAGGTAGAGCGAGGCGACCCTCGGCATCGGAAGCCTCCAGGAGAAATTCGAAGGGATCGCCGCCGCGCTGGCGGACGAGATCGACCTGCCAGCGGGCGCGGCCGATACCCGCCGTCGGCAGCGGGGTGGAGGGGGCAGGCGCAAGCCGCCAGCGGGTGACTGCGGCGGATGGAGCGCCGAGCGGGTCATCCGCACCCTTGCGCCAGCGCCGCAGCATCAGGGCCGTGGTGCCGTGCGCCTCAGCTGCGAGCTGCAGCCGGCGCGTGGAGGCCATGGCGGCCCGGCCGATTTCGCCAACCACCGCGCCCAGTGAGCCGTGACGCAGCCCTTCCTCCATCACCGCCAGCACGTCTTCGTCCGTGCCGCATTCGGCGTAGAGCACCCGATCGGGCGCCAGCCCGGCCAGCGCCAGCCCCGGAGCGAACAGGTCACGGCGGGCAAGCGCCCACAGCACCTGCTTGCCGAGCCGGGCGGCGATGCCGGCGATGAATAGGGTGGCAGCCGCATCGCAGCCGAGATCGGGCGAAGCACCCGCAACCTCATGGAGGCAGCCGGTGGCAAGACCGCCGCCGGCAAGCCGCCGGTCGACGGACGCGATCCCGAATGGCAGGCAGGGCCGCTGCTCGCTGCCGCTGGTCGATTCGATTGCACGCACCTCCGCCTTGAGGGCGGCGAGACGCTGCAGACGGGCTGGCGAGGGCGAGGACATGACGACTCGATAGACTCAGTTGTTCCTCTTATGTTCCGCTCACGTTCAGCCGGAGTCAAGGCGAACTGGGACAGCAGAGGTAACCTTCCATCCAGATCCGTTCGTGTCAGCGAAGTCGAGAATGAAGCAGGCCTCGGCTTCGCTCGGCAGGGTCCCTCGACTTCGCTCGGGACGAACGGATAGGCATCTGGGACTTCCTATGCGTATCCGCGCCCTCCTTCTCCCGCTCCTGCTCCTCGTCACTGCCCCGGCCTTTGCCGCGGGCGACGAGGGCTGGTTCTATCGCGGCAGCGACATCGCGCGCGATCCTGCCTGGCGGTTCGGAACGCTGCCCAACGGCTTGCGCTACGCGGTCCGGCGCAATCCGCTCCCCAAGGATCAGGTCGCCATCCGCGTCCGCATCGACGCCGGCTCGCTGCACGAGGCCGACGCGGAGCGCGGCTGGATGCACTTCATCGAGCATCTGGCGTTCCGTGGCACGGAGAGCTTCGCCGACCGCGAGGCACGCGAGACCTGGCAGCGCCTCGGCGCCAGCTTCGGCAGCGACAGCAATGCCTCCACCAGCCCCACCCAGACCGTTTACCAGCTCGATCTGCCGAAGAACGACGAGGCGAGCCTCGACCAGAGCCTGCGTCTGATCGCCGAGATGGTCGATAGCGCGCGCTTCGATCCCGCGACCGTCGAAGCGGAGAAGAAGGTGGTGCTGGCCGAGAAGGGCCGCCGGCCGGAGCTTGCCGTCCGCTATCAGGAGGTGAGCTGGCCGCTGCTCTATCGCGGGCTCCGCATCGCGGACCGCGACACGATCGGCACCGATGCCACGCTCGGCGCGGCCACCTCGGCCGGGCTGCGCGCGCTCTACGAGCGCTGGTACCGGCCCGATCGCGCAACCGTGGTGCTGGTCGGCGACGCCGATCCGGACCTGCTCGAGCGGCTGGTGCAGCGCCATTTCGCCGCCTGGCAGCCGGAAGGACCCGCGGTGCCCGAGCCCGATCACGGCCGCCCCGCAGACGTTCGCGATCGCGTCGCCGCGCTCGCTTATCCTGGCGCGCCGCGCAACGCGTCCGTGAACTGGATCAGGCCCTACGAGCCCGAGCTGCCGACAATGGCGCGCGAGGAACAGGACTTCGCCGAGACGCTGGCCCAGCGCATCATCAACCGGCGTCTGGAGGCGCGCGCCCGCGGCGATGCCGCTTATGTCGCGGCCGGCCTTGTCCAGCAGCGCAACCGCAACATCGCCGACACCACCATGCTCAACGTTTCCGCCCGCAATGGCAATTGGCAGGCGGCGCTTGCCGATGCTTATGCGATCCTCGCCGACGCGCTGGCGAGCCCGCCGAGCAAGGCCGAGATCGATCGCGAGCTGCGCGAAATCCGGATCAGCGCCAGCGCTTCGGTCGAAAGCGATCCCACCATCCGCTCGCCGCAACGCGCCGGGCAATTGGTGAATGCGCTCGATTCCAACGACGTGGTGACCACGCCGGCGGCGGCGCTGGCGCTGGTCGATCGCTTCGCGCCGCGGATGACGCCGGAGCGGGTGGCCAGCGCCACCAAGCGCTTGTTCGTCGGCAAGGGTCCCCGCCTGGTGCTGCTCGCGCCCGAGCCGGTGGCGCCGGCCGCGCTCGACCAGGCGCTTGCCGCGGCCGAGAAGGCGGCGCCGGCGCAGCGTCAGGCCGACCGCGAGGTGAGTTTCGCCGCGCTGCCGACGCTCGGGCCGCCGGGAAAGGAGGTGGCGCGGGAGCAGATCGCCGATCTCGGCGTGACCATCGTCCGCTTCGACAACGGCTCAAGCCTGGTCTTCAAGCAGACCGAGTTCGAGAAGGGCTCCGTGCAGGTGCAGCTCCGCTTTGGCGGCGGCCTCGCCGCGGTGGGCCCGCGCGACGTGCCGCTGTGGGCGGCGGGCGTGATCGGCCCCTCCGGCCTCGCTGATCTTGATCTCGACGGCATGGAGCGGCTGTTGACCGGCCGCCGCATGGGCCTGGCCTTTGGCACGGAGGAGGACGCCTTCGTGCTCCGGGCACTCACCAACGGCACCGACCTTGCCGATCAGCTGCGGCTGCTTGCCACCAAGCTGCACTACCCGCGCTGGGACGGCCCGCTCTACGCCCGCACCCAGACCCGCATCCTGGAAGGCTATGACCTCAGCTTCGCGTCGGCCACGGCCCGCGCAGGCCGCGAGAGCGCCGGCTTCCTGCGCGGCGGCGATCCGCGCTACCTGCCGGCCGAGAAGGCGGAAATCTCGGACACGCCACTCGATGCGGTGCGTGCGCTGTTCGATCCGCTGCTGGCGGCCGGTCCGATCGAGGGCGTGATCGTCGGCGACGTCGACCTGGAGACCGCGGTGGCGGCGTTCGCGCGCAGCGTCGGCGCGCTGCCGCGCCGGGCGCCGCCGCCATCGCCGGCAGGCTCGCTGGCGGTGCGCCCGCCGACGCCGGACCCGACGCCGCGCACCTTCACCCACAAGGGCGATCCCACTCAGGCCTGGGCGCTGATCGGCTGGACCACGTTCGGCGGCACCGACAACATCAAGGCGCGGCGGGCACTCAGCGTCGCCGCCAACATCGTCCAGGTGCGCCTGTTCGACCGGCTGCGCGAAGCGGAGGGCGCGAGCTACTCGCCGGGCGCCGGGCTCAACTTCTCGGAGGTGTTCCCGGATTGGGGCGTGTTCCAGGCGTCGGCCGAGGTGAGGCCGGAGAGCGTACCGACCTTCTTCCGTATCGCGCGAGAGGTTGTTGCGGACATGGCGACCAAGCCGGTGGCGGCCGACGAGTTCGAGCGTGCGCAGAACCCGATCATCAGCGGCATTGCGCGCACGCTGCGCACCAACGCTTATTGGCTGAACGCGCTGGAGGGTTTCAGCGCGGATCCGTCGCGCGCCGATCCGGTGCGGAGCTACGCGGGGGATTATGCGGGCATGACGCCCGAGGACGTGCGCGCGGCGATGGAACGGTTCGTCGCCGACGCCGGCGACTGGTCGCTGGTGGTGCTGCCGGAGCGAAAGGCGGGCTCGTAGCCACGCGATCCGGAGCGACGGGCTTTCCCCGGTTCACTCCCGGGCCGGTTGGCTCTAAGGACAAGGGCGGTGCAGAACAGCGCGATCTCCGCGGACGTCGGCCTTGCCCGTCCCGCCGCTCCGCCGCCGCCCGCCCCGGCTGCTCCCGCGGGGCCGTTGCGGCGGCCGTTCCGGCTGCAGCAGCAGCCCTTCTTCGAGGACAAGAACCGCGCCTTCTGGATCCTCCAGTCGGCCGGGTGGGTCGGCTATTTCGTCCTCCGCACGCTATCCGGCATCGCCAATTCGATGGACTGGAGCTTCCTGCTCCACACCCTGCTGCTGACCGCCACCGGCTATTCGATCACCTTGCTGATGGCGGCCGCCTACCGCCGGCTCATCCGGATCAAGCCGGCGGTGACGTGGGCGGTGTCGATCGCGATCCTGCTCGGCGCGTCCGCCGCCTTTTCGGCGATCGAGACGTGGAGCTACGCCACCTTCCTGCGGCCCGGTGCCCGGCCGGAGGGGTTGGAGTTCCTGGGCGCGATCCTGCTCGATTTCTCGCTGCTGACGGCTTGGTCCGCGCTCTATTACGGCATCAACTATTATCTGATCCTGGAAGAGCAAGCCGAGCGCCTGCTGCGGCTGGAGCATCAGGCCGCCTCGGCGCAGCTCGCCATGCTCCGCTACCAGCTCAATCCGCACTTCCTGTTCAACACGCTGAACTCGATCTCAACTTTGGTGCTGCTGAAGCAGACGGAGCGCGCCAACGCGATGCTGTCGCGCCTGTCCTCCTTCCTGCGCTACACTCTGGTCAACGAGCCGACCGGGCAGGTGACGGTGGCGCAGGAGGTGGAGACGCTGAAACTCTATCTCGAAATCGAGAAGATGCGGTTCGAGGAGCGGCTGCGCACCCGCTTCGACGTCGATCCCGCGGTGTCGGGCGCGCGGCTTCCGTCGCTGCTGCTCCAGCCTTTGGTCGAGAACTCGATCAAATACGCGGTGACGCCGCAGGAAGAGGGCGCCGACATCGCGGTGGAGGCGCGCCGGGCAGGGGAGCGGGTGCTCATCACGGTGACGGACACCGGGCCTGGGGCGGGCGGCGCCGCCGCATCGCCGGCGATCTCGACCGGCGTCGGCCTGGCCAATATTCGCGACCGTCTGGCGCAGGCCTATGGCGCCGACCATCGCTTTGAGACTCAATCCGTCGCCGGCGGGGGGTTCGGCGTCGTCATCGACATCCCATATTCCACTGTCAGTACCGAGGGTAATCCATGAGCATCCGTACCATCCTGGTCGATGACGAGCCGCTTGCTGTGCAAGGGCTCCAGCTCCGCCTCCAGCGGCACGAGGATGTGGAGGTCATCGACACCTGCTCGAACGGGCGGGAGGCGATCCGATCGATCAAGACGCACAAGCCCGACCTCGTCTTCCTCGACATTCAGATGCCGGGCTTCGACGGCTTCTCGGTCATCCAGGGGCTGCTGGACGTCGAGCCACCCTTGTTCGTGTTCGTGACTGCTTATTCCGACCACGCGATCCGCGCCTTCGAGGCGCAGGCGACCGATTACCTGATGAAGCCGGTGGAGGAAGAGCGGCTCGCCGACACCATGGATCGGGTCCGCCAGCGCCTGTCGGAGAAGCGCGGCGCCGAGGAGGTCGGGCGGCTGAAGGAGGTGCTGGCCGAGGTGGCGCCGGAGGCTGTGGATGGTGGCGACATGTCGTCCTCGGACGATGCCCACAGCGCCAATCGCTACGAGAAGCTGATCAACATCAAGGACCGCGGCCAGATCTTCCGCGTCGATGTCGATACGATCGAGCAGGTCGAAGCGGCCGGCGATTACATGTGCATCAAGACCGCCGACAACACCCTGATCCTGCGCGAGACCATGAAGGATTTGGAAAAGCGCCTCGACCCCCGGCGCTTCCAGCGCGTCCACCGATCGACGATCGTCAACCTCGACCTCGTCCGTCAGGTGAAGCCGCACACCAATGGCGAATGCTTCCTGGTGCTGGATTCCGGCAGCCAGGTAAAGGTCAGCCGCTCCTATCGCGACGTGGTGGCCCGCTTCGTCCACTGAGGCTTGATCGCAAGCAGCGGGAGGCGGAGGCGTCCGAGCGGCTGTACCGCGTCATCACCAACCAATTTCGTTCGCCCTGAGCTTGTCGAAAGGCCTTCCTTCCTTTTGGAGCGTCGCAAGAAGGAAGCGGCTTCGACAAGCTCAGCCCGAGCGGTTCTGGTCTGGATGATCAGCGATCAACATCGGGAGCCAGCATGACCGCAGCCGAGACCTTTGCCGCCCTGCACAAGCCCGGCGAGCCGCTGATCCTGTTCAACGCTTGGGATCCGGGCAGCGCCAGGGCGGTCGCGGAAGCCGGCGCGCGGGCGATCGCTACCGGCAGCTGGTCGGTCGCCGCCGCGCACGGCCTCGGCGACGGCGAGGCGCTGCCGCTCGATCTGGCGCTCGCCAACGCCGCCCGGATCGTCGCGGCCGTCGATCTGCCGGTCACGATCGACTTCGAGGGCGGCTATGCCGCCGACCCGGAGGGCGTCGCGGCCAATATCGCGCGGCTCTCGGAAGCCGGCGCGGTCGGCTGCAATCTCGAGGATCAGGTGGTCGGCGGCGACGGCCTCCACGCTGTCGAGGCGCAGGCCGAGAGGATCGCCGCCGCGCGTGCGGCTGCCGGCGCCGCCTTCTTCATCAACGCCCGCACCGACCTGTTCCTCCAGGCGCCGCGTGACGCGCACACCCTCCTCATCGACGAGGTGATGGCCCGCGCCGGAGCTTATGCCGAGGCGGGTGCCAGCGGCTTCTTCGTGCCGGGCCTCGCCGAACCGGACCTGATTGCGCGCGTCTGCGCGGCATCGCCGCTGCCGGTGAACGTGATGAAGATGCCGGGCACGCCGACGCGGGCCGCGCTCGCCGCGCTCGGCGTCGCGCGGATCAGCTACGGACCGGGTCCGTATCGGATCGCGATGACCGCGCTGGAAGAGGCGGCGCGGCGGGTCTACGCTCCCGCCGAATGAGGGAGGGCGCGATGGGACGTGTGACGGGGCTTGGCGGCATCTTCTACAAGGTCGCCGATCCGGCGCGCACCGCGGCCTGGTACCGAGACCACCTCGATTTGGGCGGCGAGTGGGGGATCATGTTCCCGTGGGCCGCCGCACCGGACGCCGCCGACGCCTACAGCCTGCTTTCCGCCTTCAAGGCCGAGACCGACTATTTTTCGCCCAGCGACAAGCCGTTCATGGTCAACCTGCGCGTCGACGACCTCGACTCCCTAATCACGTCGCTGGAGGCCAAGGACGTCGAGATCCTGGGACGGCAGGACGAGGATTATGGCCGCTTCGCGTGGATCCTCGACTGCGACGGCGTGAAGCTGGAGCTGTGGGAGCAGAAAGGGCCGGCGCCGGTCTAGAGCCGACACGTTAGTGATGAAATCATCGCCCTGACCAACCCCGTGCGTGTCGAGCGAAGTCGAGACACCCGTTCGAGCGACGCCGAGAAACAAGAGCCTCGACTACGCTCGGCGGAGTCTCTCGACTTCGCTCGGGACGGACGGAGAGGGGCTGAAGGCAGACATGCAGGCGCTCAGGCCCGTTCTGCATCTCGCCGTCACGCCTGCGGTTGAGGCTCGCCTTCCTCGCCTTGTGGCTCCGCCTTCTTCTTCTTGCGGGGCTTGGGCGCGGCGGCGACGATCTCGAACGCCGGGGCATTGTCCTTGATCGTGACCTTGACCTCGCCGCCGTGGACGAGCTTGCCGAACAACAATTCCTCGGCGAGCGGCTGCTTGATCTTCTCCTGGACAAGCCGGCCCATCGGGCGCGCGCCGTAGAGCTTGTCATAGCCGCGCTCGGTGAGCCACTTGCGGCTCTCCTCGTCGAGTTGGATGTGGACGTTGCGGTCGGCCAGCTGAAGCTCGAGCTGCAGGATGAACTTGTCGACC
>SXGU01016155.1_pt1 | contig 11482 bp, 11 predicted proteins | sample 3174531 | NCBI WGS metagenome assembly SXGU01 (sample SAMN11356863, study PRJNA531348) | freshwater metagenome | isolation source: freshwater sample F1-140 | place: China: Fuxian Lake, Yuxi | collected 2017-12-25
CATCAACGTCGGCCAGCGGCTCGAAGGCGTCGGCGAACAGGAGGAGTTAAAAGCCTTCACCACCGGCGGCTTCTTCGGCAACGAGTTTGGTCCGATGAACCTGCCGTATCCCGACGACGCCGCGCAGTCCGTGCGTCCGCCCAAGGGGATGGAGCCGGGCCGCTTCGATAACCGTTACAGCCTTTACCGCAAGCTCGTGGACAAGAATCCGCATCGCGAGTTCATGAGCGACTTCCAGCAGGAATCCATGCTGCGCTCGCTGGACAACGCGCACCGGCTCCTCAGCTCGAAGGAGCGCGCGGCCTTCGACCTCTCGACCGAGCCGAAGGAGAGCTACGCGAAATACAACACGGGCCGCTTCGGCCAAGGCTGCCTGCTCGCGCGGCGGCTCGTGGAGAACGGCGCGCGGTTCGTCGAGGTCACGACGGAATACGTGCCCTTCCTCCACTGGGACACGCACAAGGACGGCCACGAGACCGTCGCGGGCATGCACAAGATTATGGACGCGCCCATCGCGCAGCTTGTGCGCGACCTCGAAGCGCGCGGCTTGCTGAACCGCACGCTGGTGGTCATCGCCAGCGAGTTCAGCCGCGACGCGATGATTGAAGGCATCCCCGGCTCGAACGCGAAGGACCAGGCCACCGCGCCGAGCGAGACCTTGCAGGAGATGAAACACTACGGCCTGCACCGGCACTTCACCGGCGGCACGAGCGTCGTGATGTTCGGCGGCGGCGTGAAGAAGGGTTTTGTTTTTGGCCAGACGGCGGACGAGCGCCCGCTCATTGCCGTGAAGAACCCGATGCCCGTTATGGACCTGCACGCGACGATCTTCACCGCCATGGGCATCAGCCCGAAGACGGCGTTCGACATCGAGGGTCGGCCCTTCTACGCGACTGAGGACGGAAAGGGCAGGGCGGTGACGGAGATTTTCGCGTAGCCAGTTGCGACCGTAGCGCGGGCAGGCTGCCCGATCTACAAGTTGGGCCGGGTGTCCGGCTGCCTCCCGTGCAGTCAAACCCCCAACGGTTTTCTTGACCGAATGGACATACTGGCGAAGGATCTCGCCATCCATCAGCCACCGGCTTCATCGGTCAAACGCCATGCGTTCACCTTCAGCCCGCTCGTGTTTGGCCGGCTGCCGACCAAGGTGGCATCGTGATCTCCGACACGTTCACCGCCAACACGCAGATGGAGGCGTTCGACACGAATGGCATCTCGCTGGGCGTCATCGGGCCGCTCCTGATTGGCGACCACTTGTTAACGGCTGAGACGGCGGAGGACCGCTTCATCGGTGTGGAGTTCGCCAGCGGCATCTCCGCGCTGCGGGTTTTTTATCCGCAGCCCGACTTCGAGCTGGATCATTTGCAGTTCGACCTGCCGAGCGCGGATTTGCAGTTGAGCAGCACCGTGCCGGGCAGCGCAGTCGTGGGCAGCAGCTTCGTAGTGACGCTGTCGGTGACCAATCTTGGGCCGCAGGCCGTCACGAGCGCGGTGGTCACGAACGCCGAGCCTGGTGATGTGAGCATCGTCAGCGCGGTCGCGACGAGCGGGACGTTCGACTCGATGACGGGCGACTGGCCTATCGGCAGCCTGGCGGTGGGAGCCGGGGCCACGCTGACCTTGACCCTGACGGCCACCAATGTCGGGCAGTTGCAGTTCGAGTCGCGGGTGCTGAGTGAGGCCTTGGATCGCAACCCGACCAACAACGCGCTGACCCGCACCATTCTCGTCCCGAACCCGCCGCTGTCCCCGCAGGCGGTCGGGACGGAGCGCTCACTCCGCTGGCCGGGTGGCTTCACCGGCTACGAACTACAGACCACCACCGCAATCGGCCCCAACGCCGAGTGGACCCTGGTGCGCGCGCCGGTGGAACTGGAGGCGGCGATTCCGTCGTGCGCCTTCCCGAAGCCGGCGGCATCCGATTCTATCGTCTCGTGCGGATTACCTCACCGCGCCCCGGACCCAACCCAACCCAGTAACCAACACGCGTCGTGCACGAACTCATCTTCCACCTCATCGGGGATTACATCCTGCAAACCGAGCAGATGGCCGTGCGCAAGCTGCGCAGCTGGTTCTGGGCGGTCTTCCACGCGATGGTTTATTCGCTGCCATTCCTGCTCATCATCCAGCGCTGGGAGTGCTGGCTGGTCATCGCCGGCACGCACGCGGTGATTGACCGCATGGCCATCGCCTCCACGATCTGCCGGATCAAGAACCTCGCATGGTTCGGCCCGGACGCGCCGGAGAAGGAGCAGAACACCGGCTACGGCATCGAGACGCCGCCCTTCGTCCGCTTCTGGCTTGCGGTCATCGTGGACAACACCGTGCACCTGCTCATCAACCACATCGCTTTGAAGTATCTCAACCAGTAGTCGCGGCACCAAAGGCACCCTCATGACGGACAAAACAATTTTTCAGTTAAGCCCTGCCAAGAACCCGTTCCTCGGCAACCTGCCGGCGGCGGCGATGGAGGAGTTGATGAACCTAGGCAAGGTCCAGCGGCTCACAGACGGCGAGCCTTTCATCCGCGAGGGCGATCCCTCCGACTCCATCTACTTCGTCAGCTTCGGCGAGGTGGCTGTCCTGAAGGGCGGCGTCGAGATCGACACCATGCGCACCGGCGGCGTCATCGGCGAGATGGGCGTGTTCAAGGGCGTGCCGCGCAGCGCCACCATCAAGTGCAAGAATCAGCCGTCCGCCGCTCACGCTCAAACCGGCAAGGCCGCCAGTCATGGCGGCCTTTTTCCAGACGAGCTTGGGTTGCGATGGCAAGCGCTCAGGCAGCCGTGGCACGTGCCCGTCGCGAGCCGGGCCGCGCCAGTCGGGCCAGTCGCCTGCGTTGCTCTGCGGTCCAGAGTTCAAGGTTTTGAACCCGTCGCGACTCTCCAGGGCCTTGAGCAGCTTCGCGTCGCCCTTGATGCCGAACAGCGCGCTGAGAATCATCTCGCGCTTCTTCGCCGCGATGGCGTCGGCCATAAATACCGTGATGAACGGCACCGGCTGCGTCGTGGCAATCACCTTCAGCGCCGGGCGTGGCGCTGCCGCAGCCCTCCATGAGGCGGAGCGCGTAAGCGGGCACCACGGCCACGGGCAGCGGGTTCGCGTCACTGTCCAGCACGTCGAGCGCGGCGTCGGGGTAGACTGCGCGCCGCTCCAGCTTGGCTGGCAACTCCACGCCGCAGCGCGCAACGCGGCGACGGCGGCAGCGCCCTTCCCATCGGCCTCGGTCAGCCCGAAGAGAATCTTCCGCCCGGTAATCTCCTTCAGTGATTTCGCCGAATCGCTCGAGCGCGCAACGAATGCGGCGGCGAGCGTGGTTTCGCCGTCGAGGCCGGTGAGCGCGGCGACCGGTTGGCATTTCAAGCCAGCCTGGTGCGCGCCGTGCGCCACCGCCGAGCGGTCACCGATGACGATGACTTCGCGTCCCGCCCCGGCGCGTGCGATGGATTCAGCGAGGTCGTCGGAGAACTCGATGGCGACGCGTTGCTTCACCGTGACCAAAGAAGCCCGCATCCCGGTCACTGGCCTGGTCCATGGCGGAGTGGTGAGCTTCACCGGCACGGTGGCCCCGGCGATCACGGCTGAGAACTACGCCGGCCAGCGCATCACCCACGTGACCTTGGCCGCCGGACAGAGCATCACGGTCAGGAAGCTCTGAGACAGACCAGAGACTGCAGACCGCAGACCGCAGACCACCGGCCTAAAATCCCTGACCCAAGAGCCAGACGCCAAACCCCAGACCCCATCCACGATGAAACTTCCAACGAAAGGCCGCCGATGATGAAACTTTTCGAGCTGTCCGCTGACTCCTGAAAGCTGACCGCTCACCCCCTCTCGCCGCTGGCCCGGTTTACATGGCTGTGGACCGAAGCGGTGGCGACCTTGGTAACACAACAAACACACCCGGCGCGGGAGGCCGTCCTCCCGCGCCGCGGTGCTTTCGGAAGCCAACTTTCACTTTTCAATTCAGTGACTCGCCACTAAGTTCGCGTCTAAGTGCTGATGAAAACTTGTTTCGCCGCCTCCGCCGCTGGCCTGCTGCTCGCTTCAACCGCCGCTGCCCAAGTGGATTTCGTGAAGGACATCCAGCCGATTCTGGAAGTTCATTGCACCAAGTGCCACGGCGATGACCAGAAGAAGGGCGGCCTCCGCCTGCACACATTGGCCGACACGCTCAAGGGCGGCGACAGCGGCACGGCGCTCGTGGCGGGCAAGTCGAAAGACAGCCGGCTTTACACGACCACCACGCTGCAGCCCGACGACGATGCTTTCATGCCGCCGCCGAAGGAAGGGCCGTTGCCGAAGGAGCAGCAGGCGAAGCTCCGCGAATGGATTGACGCAGGCGCGAAATGGCCGGCCGGCGTCAAGCTCGGTGTCGCGAAGAAAATCAACTTCGCGAAGGACATCCAGCCCATCTTCGAGTTCAACTGCGTCGCGTGTCATCGCGATGGCTACGCCAAGGGCGGCCTGCGCATGGACACGCGCGAGCTGACCTTCAAGGGCGGCGACGGCGGCACGGGCGTCGTGCCGTTCCAAGCGGACAAGAGTCCCGTTTACACTTCCACCACGCACCCCCTCGACGATGAGCGCGTGATGCCGCCCAAGGCCAAGGACCGCCTCACGAAGGAGGAGATTGAGTTCGTGAAACTTTGGATTCAGCAAGGCGCGGTCTGGCCAGACGGTTTGTTGCTTACGCAGAAGAAGAAGGAAGTCGCCGGCGCGGATGAGAATGAAGTCGTCGCCGGCATTCACAAGTTCATCGTCGCGACGCACAAGGAGAAGTCCGCCGCTGAGATGAAGGCTTACACGAACACCATCGTGGGCACCGAGGTGAGCTACGGGCTGGTGCCGATCCCGGCGGGGCAGTTCGTGATGGGCAGCTCGATGGGCGAGAAGGGCCGCGACGCCAACGAAGGCCCGGAGCGCACCGTGAAGATTTCCCCGTTCTGGATGGGCACGCACGAGATCACCTGGAACGAGTTCGAGCTGTTCATGTATATCGACGAGGAAAAGAAGTTCAGGGATCGCATCAAGACGGACGCGGCGATTGAAAAGATCGCAGAGGGCGTCGCGCGCCCGACCAAGCCCTACGTGGAGATGTCCTTCGGCATGGGCAAGGACGGCTATCCGGCCATCAGCATGACGCAGCACTCGGCCAACAAGTATTGCCAGTGGCTCTCCGCCAAGACCGGCCTCTTCTACCGCCTGCGCACCGAGGCCGAGTGGGAATACGCCGCCCGCGCCGGCACCAAGACAGCTTACTCGTGGGGCGACGACCCGGCGGACGCGAAGCAATACGCGTGGTTCGAGGCGAACAGCGATTTCAAGTATCAGAAGGCCGGCCGCAAGAAGCCCAATCCGTGGGGCCTCTACGACATGCACGGCAATGTGGCCGAGTGGTGCATTGACCAATACGAGCCGAGCTACGACAAGGTAAAGACCGCGCTCCTGGACCCGTGGCTCAAGCAGTCCTCGCCGTATCCGCAGGTCGCGCGCGGTGGCTCATGGGACGACGGCCTTGCGAAGCTCCGCAGCGCGGCCCGGCGCGGCTCGGACAAGTCGTGGAAGCAGCAGGACCCGCAGCTCCCGAAGAGCATCTGGTATCTCACTGACGCGCAGTTCCTCGGCTTCCGCATCGTGCGCCCGCTCACGGTGCCGACGGTAGACGAGATGCAGCGCTACTGGAACAGTGGGCAGGAGAAGGAGTAGTCGCAGGCTTTAGCCTGCGAATGGATTCGCAATCTGAAGATTGCGACTACGAGTTCAGTGCCTCGGCGCTTCCTCCCGAAGCTGTTCCAGCCTCGTCGCAATTCCTCCCCGCTCCACGTAGCGCAGGTCAAACCACCCGTCCAAGTCCGAGTCGCGTCGAACGGCCGCGTCTCCGTTCGGAAGGCGAACGACTTCCTCGTCCACCCAGCCGTCGCGATTCCGGTCTGTGTGGGTCGTGTTGCTACGATGCCAGACGATGCCGCTGGGTGAGTCGCTCATTTTCTTCCACTGAAGCTTCTGCCAGAGCCCGACCGCCGCGACGAGCAGTAGCGCGTTGAACATCCACAGGCCGAGTTGCGCACGACGGGAGAGCGGCTTCATTCCTTCCGAATCGCCGTCCACGGCTTGCCGTCGGCGCGGATGACGCCGCGATACATGCCCTCGCTGTTGAACGGCATCGCCACGTTGCCCTTCGCGTCCAGTGCGATGACGCCGCCGCGTCCGCCGGCGTCCTTGAGCTTGCGCATCACGACCTCCTCCGCCGCGTTGGCCAGGGAAACACCCTGGTATTCCATCTTCGCGGCAATGTCGTAGGCGACCACGCCGCGCAGGAAATACTCGCCGTGGCCCGTGCCGGAGACGGCGCACGTCTGGTTGTTCGCATAAGTGCCCGCGCCGATGACCGGCGAATCTCCGATGCGCCCGAACCGCTTGTTGGCCATGCCGCCGGTCGAGGTGCCCGCCGCGAGATTGCCATGCTTGTCCAAGGCGACTGCGCCGACGGTGCCGATGTTGTCCGCACTGTTGAGCTGCGCCTTCTTCTCCCCGGCCTTTCGCTCTTGCTCCTGTTTTTGGATGCGCTGCAACTGGAGCTTCCGATGCTCCGTGATGAAGTAGTCCGCAGGCATCAAAGTCAGGCCGTGTTCCTTCGCCAGAATCTCCGCGCCGTCTCCGGCGAGCAGCACGTGATGTGTCTTGTTCATGACGAGGCGGGCAAGCTCGATGGGGTTCTTGACGTGCTTCACATCCGCGCAGGCTCCGGCTTGGCAAGTCGAGCCGTCCATGATGGAGGCGTCCATCCCCACGGTGCCGTCAGCGGTGAGGACGGAACCCTTGCCCGCGTTGAAGAGCGGCGAGTCCTCCAGGATCTTGATCGCCGCGATGACGGCATCAACGCTCTTGCCGCCGCGCGAGAGGACGGAATGCCCGGCCAGCAATGCCGCGTCCATCGTAGCGCGCGCGGCTTTTTCCTTCTCTGGCGTGAGTTCATCCTTCGGCACCACGCCCGCACCACCGTGGATGACGAGGACGAAGTCGGGTGAAGGCTGAGAGCGGGAGGCGGGGGTGGCCATAAGGAGGAAAAGGGGGATGAGGAGCGAAAGGAACGCGTGCTGCGTGTTGCGGGTTGCGGGTTGAAGACCGGCGGCCGGACCCCACGACACGCAACGCGCAACACGCAACACGGAGCCTAGACGCGCCGCGACCAAACGGAGTCCCCGCGCTGCCGTCGCCCTCACCTCTTCCGCCTTCCCGTCTTGAACAGCTCCAACTGCGGCTCGCGGAAGAAGTCGTAGTTCTTGAGGATGCGGATGATTTGGAGCAGGTCTGACTTCTGGTAATTCCGGTTCACCTCAATCTCCGCGATCAGGTCCGCGAGCATCGTGCCGAAGGGAATTACCGCATCAATGCCCTTCACGCGCAGCAGTTCGATGCTCTGCGCGCGCGCCTCCTCGCCGCTGGGCAGCGCGGGCACGACGAGCATCTTGGTGAGCGGCCCTTCGCCGCCGAAGGACTTCGCCGCGTGCTCGAAGGCCGCCGGCTCCACGAAGCGGAAAATCTCCGGCGCGTTCGCCAGCATTCCCGGGCTGAACGTCTCGGTGTGCCAGCCCTTCACCACCACCAGCGCACGCGCCACACCCTTGAGGTCTGTGGAACTCAGCACGAAGGGCAGGGGAGCGCCCGGCTCGTAGTGCGGGTTGAGCGTGTAGAAATCAATCTCGTCGTCCTCGCGACGGTTGGACGCGATGTATTTGCGCTGCTGCCGCACGAAGAAGCCGTGCAGTTCGAGGTATTCGCGGACGATGGTTTCAGAGACGGCGCTCACGGGAGGGAAAATAATTAGTGCTTAGTGCTTAGCGGGGCGATGGCGTCGAGCGCGCGGTGGACGGCAGCAGATGGCACGCGTTGTCCCCAGACGACTCTGCCGATGTGCTCGGCGAGCACGAACTTGATTTCACCGGCGTTGACTTTCTTGTCGAGCGTCATGGCGGCAAGGAGCTTGGCGCGCTGCGCGGAATTCAGCTTGATGCTCACCGGCAAGCCAGCGGCAACGAAAAGCGCGCGGATGCGGGTCACGTCCGATGCCGGCAGTCCGATTAACTCCGCCGACAAATGCGCCGCCGCGACCTGCCCGATGGAAATCGCCTCGCCGTGAAGATAACGCCCGTAAGCCGTGATCGCCTCGATGGCGTGACCGATGGTGTGGCCGAAGTTCAGAATTGCGCGCAGGCCGCTCTCGGTCTCGTCCTGCGAGACCACGTCCGCCTTGATCTCGCAGGAGCGCGCGACGATGTGCGCCAACGACGCAGCATCGCGGCGGAGAATCTTCGCCATGTTGCGTTCCAGCCACGCGAACAGCTCCGCGTCGTAGATGCCGCCGTATTTGATGACCTCTGCGAGACCGGCGCGGAACTCGCGCTTCGGCAAGGTGCGGAAGGTGGCGAGATCGCAGAGCACGAGGCGTGGCTGGTAGAATGCGCCGACGAGGTTCTTGCCCGCCGCGAGATTCACGCCCGTCTTGCCGCCGACCGAGCTGTCCACCTGCGCGAGTAGCGTCGTCGGCACCTGCACGAAGGGAATCCCGCGCAAGTAACTCGACGCCACGAAGCCCGCGAGGTCGCCCACCACGCCACCCCCGAGCGCGACGATGAAGGACTTCCGCTCCAGCCGATGCGCGGCGAGTTGGTTGAAGCAGGACTCCACCTGCTTGAGGCGCTTGGCTGTCTCGCCTGCGGGGACGGTGAGCAGCACGGCATCGAAGCCCGCGCGCTTGAGGCTGACGAGCGCGGGCTTGGCGTAGCATGCGGTGACATTTGTGTCCGTGATGACGGCGCACTTCTGGCCGAGCCGGAGCGCGGCGCACTCCGCGCCGAGGCCGGCGAGCAGGCCGGCGGCGATCTTGATTTCGTAGCTGCGCGTCCCGAGGGACACCTTCACTGAACGCATGATGGCGGTAGGTTAAGGCGCAGGCAGGAGACTGTCACCGCTGATTGTCGCAGTGTGGTCCGGAAGGTGGTCGGCAGGATTGTCCGCAGGGGGACGGCTTGCTAGGCTCTGCTGCCAATGGACGACCACGCCATTCCGCCTGAGGAATCCGATAAATTGCGCCAGTCGAGCCGCGTGCGGCGCACGGCTGGACTGGAGTGGTTGCTCGCGGGATTGCTGCTGCTGGGGCTGCTCGCCGGCGCGTCCTTCTATCTCAGGCAGTCGCGTGTGAACGCCGAGCTGGAGCGCGCGTTCTGGGTCGTTGGGCACGCGAGCTTTCCAGCGCCGGAGCGGCAGGCGGCGTTTCAGCGGCTCGTCGTCGCGGGCAACAGGGAGTGGCGCGGCGCGTATCTCGCCGGCTTGAATCTCGCGGACGCGAAGCTGCCGGGCGTGGACTTGCACGACAGCGACCTGGAGGACTGCAACCTCGCGCGGGCGTCGCTCGTGGGCGCTCGGCTGAAGAGCGTCCGCCTCGCGTTCGCGGATTTGACGGAGGCGGATTTGGCCGAGGCGGACATGACAGCCGCGAATCTTTTCAAGGCACACATGGCCCGTTCTTCCTTCCGGCAGGCGCGTCTGCGCGGCGCGGTGCTGGAGCAGGTGGATGCCACTGACGCCACGTTCCTCGCCACCGACCTCGGCGAGGCGCAATGCCTGATGGCAGACTTCACGGGGGCGAACTTCACGAGCGCTGACCTCACCGGCGCAAGCCTCGAAGCCGCCGTGCTGCGTCGCGCAAACCTGACGTTCGCGCTGCTGTCCGGGGTGGACTTGAGGGACGCGGACTTCACGGACGCGAACTGGTGGCGCGCGCGTCGGCTGACCACCGAGCAGATTGCGCGGCTGCGCAAAGCGTTTCCCCCATCTGCCAGCGCGCCACCTGCGCTGCGCCAAGACTACGAGGCGTGGCTCAAGGAGACTGCTGGGCGGGATTGAAGGCCGGGAGAGTTGATGCGTCAGAACTGCCGACAATGAACCGCCCGCTGTTTTCCTCCCGCCTAAGTCGGCGCTCGTTCATCAGCGCTTCGACGACCGGACTGGCGGGCTTGAGCTTCGGTCGCTCGGCATTCGGTGCGGAGACAGCGGCTCCCCGTTCCAAGCCCGCCAAGTCCACGATCCTCTTCTTCCTCTGCGGCGGCTCCTCGCACGTTGACATGTGGGACATGAAGCCCGACGCGCCGGTCGAGTATCGCGGCGAGTTCAAGCCCATCCGCACCTCCGCTCCCGGCGTGAACATCTGCGAGCATCTCCCGCTGACCGCGAAGCAAGGCCATCACCTCGCCATCGTGAACGGCCTCACGGATTACGGTCGCGCCACCGGCGACCACCACGCGGGCTACTACTACAACCTCACCGGCCACGCGCCCGACGAGACGTTCAAGCGCGAGGGCAACGACCGCCGGCCTTACCCGACCGATTGGCCTTACATGGGCTGCGTCGTCGGCACGAAGCGCCCGCCGCATCCGAAGATGCCGCAGGTCGTCACGCTGCCCTTCAAGCCCAGCCTTGCGCCCTACACGCGGCCCGGACAGTTCGCCGGGCGGCTCGGCATGGAGTTCGACCCGTTCTTTGTCGCCGGCAGCCGCGAGCAACCGCTCCAGTTCACTGCGCCCACGCTCACGCTCGACGCGGGCGTGACCGCCGGCCGCATGGGCGACCGCCGCGCGTTGCTCGACGCCGTCAACGCCGCGCGCCGCGAGCTGGACCACGAGGCCATTGTCAACAACTACGTCCGCCAGCAGGAGAAGGCCTTCTCCCTCCTCGCCTCCCGCGGGACGGCGGGCGCGTTCGACATCTCGACGGAAAAGCCCGCGACCATCGAGCGCTACGGCAAGACCATCAACGGCATGGGGCTGCTCATGGCGCGGCGGCTCGTCGAGGCGGGCGTGCCGTTCATCACCGTGTTCTGGGCGGAAAGCGACGAGGAGGTGGCCAAGAAATGCCTCAGCGGCGGCGGCTGGGACACGCACGGGAACAACTTCAGTTGCCTCAAGGAGAACCTGCTCCCGGAGTTCGATCAGTGTTACTCCGCGCTCATTGAAGACCTGCATCAGCGCGGTCTGCTCGACTCCACGGTGCTCCTGCTCACAAGCGAGATGGGGCGCAAGCCGAAGATCGGCGACCCACGCACACGCGGCAAAGTCGCCGCTGGACGCGACCACTGGACGGCCTGCATGAGCGTGGTGATGGCCGGCGGCGGCATTCACGGCGGACAGGTCTATGGCAAGACCGACGCGCGCGGCGAGTATCCGGCGGAGAATCCCAGCGGCCCCGAGGACATCGCCAAGACCGTCTATCACGCGATGGGCATCAACAACCTCGAAGCCACGGATCTTCAAGGCCGCCCCTACAACCTCCTCGAAGACGGCCGCCCCCTCGCGCAGTTGTTCAGTTGAGCAGTGCGCTCGACGCTTTCCCGGCTTGTTCCAGTTCGGATGTCTGCTAACGTCCGCGCCCCTGTGGACATCACGAAAGAAATCCAGCGCCGGCGCACCTTCGCCATCATCTC
>SXGU01123950.1_pt1 | contig 11480 bp, 8 predicted proteins | sample 3174531 | NCBI WGS metagenome assembly SXGU01 (sample SAMN11356863, study PRJNA531348) | freshwater metagenome | isolation source: freshwater sample F1-140 | place: China: Fuxian Lake, Yuxi | collected 2017-12-25
ATGGTTGAATTATTAGATCTTGCTCGAAAAGGAACTATTAATCCAATGATTTCAAAAAGATACCCACTTGATGCTGCAAACTCTGCTTTGGAGGATCTTAAGGCACGTAAGATTGTTGGCCGTGCTGTGATTAATCCTTAGATAGTTACACCATTTTCGATATTAAATACCATAAATAACTTAACAATATTGTTGAAAACACGAGCTGTTCAAATTTTTGAAGCGTATCTAAAGTCAGAAAAAACAATCAAGCATTATCAATATCTTTTAGAAAAATTCGCCAATCATTACAAATTAGGTTCAATTGATTCAATTTTATCGATAAATGGTACGGAATTACAAAAGAATATTGAAGATTTTATCATTTTATCCAAAGATAAGAAATACAGCATGAGTTACATTAGATCCAATACATTTGCAATTCAATCATTTTGTATATCTAACGATAAGTTAGATGTTAATTGGAAAAAGTTAAGGAGATTAATCACAAAGGCAAAACCAAGAAAATCAAGACCATACACAACTGCTGAAATTAAAAGAATGTTAAACGGTGTAAAAAGCCTAAGAAACAAAGCTCTGATTCTATTTCTATCTGCATCAGGGGTAAGACGTGGAGCTATTCCAGAATTAAAAATGAAAGATTTGAAACAGATGCCATTAGGTTGTATTGCAATCACGGTCTATGAGGGAACAGAAGAAGAGTATGTCACTTTCATAAACAAAGAAGCTAATGATGCACTTTCGTTATACCTTGAACAAAGAAAACACAATGGCGAAATAATTGATACAAACAGTCCTGTATTCAGAGAGTTCTATAATGATGCTACTGAAAAACCGAAAAAACTTTCAGAGTCTTCAATTTCTACTATGATTATGAGGGCAAAGACCAACGCAGGAATTAATTTTGATAATTCTCCAAATCTTTTATGTCATGCCTTTAGACGTAGATTCAACACTATTTTGAAGTTAAACAAAGAAAGCAACAGTCCATTAATTGAGAGATTGATGGGACATGATATGAAGTTGGATAATTCATACTTTCAACCAACTTTGGAAGATTTGTTTGCAGAATATCAAAAGGGAATGGCAGATTTGACAATTGACGATTCTGAGAGGTTATTTGCTGAGCGTAAAAGCATTGAAGCAGAGAAAACCAAATTAGATTTAGAGATACAAAATAACAAACAAATCCAGAAACAAGTGAATCTCCTTGCAGAAAATCAAACCAAGATGAATCGTATCATGACTATGATTATGAATGGAGATGTGACCTTAGTCAATAAGTACAATGAAAAAATCACGCTTGATTTAACACAAAATTAACGATATTTAGAAAACACTCTATCGTTTCTGATAAACCACAGATTAGAATCCAGAATTATTGAATAAATTAGATCAATGTCATCATGTTTTAGATTCTCAATATCTATTTTTTTTCCTTGGTTGCAAGTATCTCTCATATATTTCAAATCACTGTCTCCAACAAGATAATGATTTTTTTTAAGTTCTTCTGATGTTGGTGGGTTCTCATCTAATACATTTTTCAAATTTTCTAACTTCTTTATTGCCAACTCAAAATTTCCAATGTAACAGAATTTAGATTTAGGTCTTCCAGTTTTACCTCTAACATAATGCCCATTTTTATCAGTAAGATAATGATGAACACGAAAATATCTTCCAGGTTTTCTATCCGTTCTGTATTCTGTGTTTTTCCAATCGCCTAATCCACGTAAAACCGTTCTTGATCTTCGTTTTGGTCGTTTTGTTTCATGTTTCTTTCGTGGTGGTTCTAGAACAATAATGCCAATTTGACCACATTTAGGACATTTATCTTTCAATTTTCACGCCTGTTTTACTACTCATCAAATACTACTCATCGAATGTTAGTTCTCTTAGTTCAATAAAAATAAATCTAAATTCATGAGTGAATTTGATTATTCTCAAAATGCAGTAAAACCAATAGAAATCATTTACAGATGTTCAAAGTGCAAAAATTCTGTAAGTTCTGATTCCAAGTTTTGTGAATTTTGTCGTTATCCGTTTAGGAGTGAGCAATTTGTCTAGCTCATGCAAAGGATTATGTGATAATTTTGAAACTATTAGCAATAATAGACTTCGATATGATGAGGGTCATGTATTCTGTCGCAAATGCAATAAAACTTTTCTTGAAAAATATATTCAATGTCAGTGCTGCCGTAATCGTGTTTCTCATAGGAGTCGTCAATGTCGTCAATAGAATACTATTGCATCACACATAATGCAGGTTCTTGGAGTGAAGATGCACTTGGTAGTGATGGTAAATCAATTGTAGAATTTCACAGAGATTTAGGTTGTAATGTAATAGAGGAAAAAAACAAACCAAGACTAAGAGGAGAAAAGTATTGGGGTCATACTGAGATTGAAAAAGAGTTTACAAATTATATGATTTTACATTTTGATGAAATCTTTAAGGATCTGATGAAATGACACTTTATAAAATTGAAACTTATCTTAATACAAAAATTAAATGTGATCCTGATATTGTAAAACAGCTACCACGAATTTATCTGTCCGCATACACAAACAATCCCATCAATGCTTTCTTAATTGCTCCAAGCAGTGAGGGTAAAAGTTATGCAGTCGTTCAAACTTCTGAGATATTCCCAAGTGAAGATGTTGTATTAATTGGCAGAATGTCACCTACTGCAATAATACATCAGAATGGATTTTTGATTGATAAAGATGGGTTTTCCATACAGGATTCAATTGATTTGTTTGATGAGAAGATAGTTGAAGCCAAATCTAAGCAAGAAAGTGAAGAATTGGTGCGTCAAAAAAACGACTTGATGAAAGACGCTCGTATATGTATAGATTTAAAAAATAAAATTCTAATATTTCTGGATAATCCACACCCTCAAACCTACGAGATGCTTAAACCGATAATGTCGCATGATAAAAGGGAACTAGTTTACAAAACAACAAAGGGTGATGGCTCACTTAAAGTCAAAGAAGCTGTAATTAGAAATTGGCCTGTCTTTATTTTTTGTAGTGCAAAGAATGAGGCAAAGCACGAAGTTTGGTCAGAGATGAGAAACAGGGTAATGATATTATCTCCTAATACTGATGTTCAAAAATATGAAGAAGCTAACAAACTAACAGGACAAAAATTTGGATTACCTACATGGAGTAAATCACTCTATGATAATGCAGATAATGAAAAAATATCCAAAGATGAAATTAAAAATTTGAAAGAAAAGCTAAATCAGCTTTGTGTAGATGAAAACAATCCAGTAATCAACGCATATCAAAATAAACTGTCAGAGTTATTCCCAAAAAATACAGCAGAATCAATGCGACATTATACAAGATTTTTATCACTTGTAAACTTGGAAACTCTACTTAATGCAGATAGTAACCCATCAATGACACATCAGAAAGATGGTAATAAGATAAAATCAGTTTTTACAACAATAAATGACATTGAAAATGCATTAAAGATAATGGGTAACATAAGCACATTACCACCTGATAAGATAAAATTCATGGATAAAATATTCAAACCATTACTGTCTGAAGTATTAGATTCTGAAAATGGTCTTACAACTAACCAGTTAGCAGAAAAATATACTCTAGTTTTTGGAAAACCAATTACACCTAAACAGATACAAGAAAATTATTGTAATTATCTGGAAGAATCTGGAATATTATCTTCTGATCAAGAACACATTAGAGGTGAAAAGCACTACAAAATAGCAAGTAGCATAACTTTGGATAATCTTGACAGTCTAAAATCGAACCTAATCGAACCATCGAACCAAAATGACTCAGGCGTGGATTTGTGCCTAAAAGAACTAGAAGAGTGTTCGATTCATCTAGGATTTACTGATAGATTTTATGAATATGATAATAGAATAATTACATTAGAAGAATTAAAGAAAATACTGTTATGATATTCTGAATTGCATCGAACTGAATTACGCATGACCTCACGCCCGTTCGACAGTTCGATTCAGAGTAGTAAAAAATCATGCATTTTATCATTTGATGGCACTAAGGTGTATGGTCGTTCGTGTGTAGTCGTGAAATAGTTACTGCTATGAGTTGATTTTAATCTAAAAAAATAATGAGATGGTAGAAAATAAAACAAAATTAAACAAAGATTTAATCTCTAAATTCAAAGAAAAATAATTTCGATATTAAATATCAAGAATACCTTACATTAAGAGTTGTCATTCAAATCAATCGCAGTAAAAGAAGAAATTTATAACTTGCTTAAAGGTAGAGCAAAGAAAAGTTGTCGTGGAATATCTAATCAATTAGAGTTTGAATTATTGAGAGAACATTACTGATGAAAAAATACAAACACACATCACAATGTCTAAAGCGATAACTCTAGAATCCAAAGTAATACAATTCAGAGATGCACTATATGATGGATGGGGCTTTGGTGACTATCGATATGGTGTTCCAGATGTCAATGTGATGCTGAAACTCGGTTGTACTCCTCAATCTTGGTCAAGATACAGGCCTCTACTAATTCAGCACTGCCTGAAAAACGACTTGATCAAAGATGAAGTAATCGACGGAATAGAAATGGAGACAATCAGACTAGAAATGAGATATGACAAAAAAGGAAAACAATGGTATGGCAGACAAAGAGCACTAAGACTCAAAGAGAACGGTAGTTACAGGGAGATGACTAAGGAAGAGATAGAGAAATACAAACTATATTGGTATGAAGGTGAGTTTGTATACTGACACACACAACACAATTCCTTTCTTTATCGTGGTCTTGAATAGGAAAAAGTATGGTTTAGGCATGATTCTCTCGTGAATTTGGGCTAGTTTAGAGTACATTTGTAACACTGTCACATTATTTACGCATGAATTATGAAACTAAAATTGAATATAATTTCAATATTTAGGCACAAAACATGAAACTGAAAACGCAATGATTTTCCTGTTTTACGACCAAAATAAGAACTGAAACAGGAAATGAATCCTAATTTTTGATGAGAATATGCTCATATTTTGATATAGTAGATATTGATGAAAGTAGTATTGAAAATTCTATTTTTATTTGTATTAGTGACTCTCTGTATAATTTCAATTAATGATGCTTTTGCAGAACCATATTGGGGAAATCTCAAAGTAGACATTGAAAAATCAGATAGACTTGAAGGAGAAAATTCTGATGTAATTCGAATAAGAGCTGAATTTACAAATAATGACGATGAACAAATTACAATTTATCATATGTATACACTCTTAGAAGATTCACAGAATAGAGAATTTTCTCATTCAAATTATCTAACGTTGGGAGAGAAAGGGCATGATGTGACAGAAATGGAATGTCCTTGGGATTTTTCTGTTGAACTCAATCCTGGAATTTCAGAAGATACTAGTTTTTGTTTTGAAGTGCCAAAAGAAAATGTTGAATTTACATTACATTTGTATGAATCTTCGCCAGACTGGTGTAGAAATCCTTCATATGGAAGTTGCAATGAAAAAACTGTTAGACTTGTAGTAAATCCTCCATCTCCAAAATCATCATCATCAAATACAATCCCTACACATCTAACAATAAATACTAAAGGAGATATTACAATTGTAACTGGCTCAAATATTCCAGGCTGTGAGGAAACAAGAACTTGTTTTGTTCCATACCAACTTAATGTTGGCAAGGGTTCTACTGTTACTTGGCTTAACGCAGACTCTGTTACGCATACTGTAACAAGTGGGAGTGCAACAGACGGGCCAGATGGTGATTTTGATTCAGGCATATTTTCTGCAGGTGAGACATTTTCACATATGTTTGGCAATGATGGGAGTTTCAACTATTTTTGCATGCTACATCCCTGGATGACAGGACAAGTTATTGTAGAGCGAGGTGGCGTAATTACTACAACACCGTCTGTTCCTGTAAATCCAGATGTTAACGATACTCCGCCATATGAACCCGATTTACCTATTGACGAATATTATGACAATTCTATTTTAAATTCAAATTATGTTCCTCAGTTTAACAAAAATCTATTTGATGATAGCCCCAAACAGATTCCACGTACATCGTATGTTAATCAATTATACGGTTTCTCATTGGTTCCACCCGCACAATGGACTACTACTGAAAATAGTGAATTAGTTGGAGGGGAATCTGCAGCTCCAGTTGGATTTTATTCAGACAATTATAATCCAGAGTATACAGCAAACTTTCTTGTTTCGTACAAGAATTTCGGTTCATCATACTTTGATCTATTGCGATTATTATCAGATGATGCAGTATTGGAGTCAATTGTATCAGGATTGGGATTCCAATCAAATGCCAAAATTAATCATAAGAGCATTGAATCATACTTAAACGGCTACAAAATAAATTTTGGATTTGTAGACACTGTAAAACTTGACGAGGGAGAGTTTATCACATTACAAAGAGAAACCGTAATGTACATTTTAGATTCACGAGATCTTTACATTCTGAGTTTTGCTTCAACAACTGATGATTTTGATAGTGAGATAGAAGCATTCAGAAAAGCTTCAAACACATTCCATGTAGGCGAAGTTAAATTTATTGAAGATAAACCAACCGTCAAACAAGAAATTTCTAACTCAGAATCAATTTGTGGAGAAGGAACTATAATGAAAGATGGTAAGTGTGTGGTTGAAATGAAAACTACAGAGTCTAAAGGTGGTGGATGTCTTATTGCCACTGCAGCATATGGCTCAGAATTAGCACCACAAGTACAACAACTACGAGAACTCAGAGATAATCGGCTACTAAACACAGCCTCAGGAACATCATTTATGACAGGATTTAACCAGTTCTACTATTCATTCAGTCCCACAATAGCAGATTGGGAAAGAGAGAATCCTGCATTCAAGGAAGCGGTAAAGATTATCCTCACTCCGATGATTAGTTCACTTTCAATTCTAAATTATGTAGATATTGATTCGGAGGTTAACGTACTAGGATATGGAATTAGTCTGATTTTACTAAATATAGGAATGTATTTTGTTACTCCTGCAATAGTGATTCATACCATTAGAAAAAAATTCTAAACTCTATTCGTGACTGCGATCTTTTATTTATAATTGGTATAATTACGGAAAGCTAGTTCTCAACTTTAATATAATTTCACTAATTATGTACAAAACATGAATCTGGAATGATTTTCCTGTTTTACGAACAAAATCAGACCTGAAAACGTAAAAAATCCTTAAGTTAATCAAATTATAATTTTATATGTTGAAGTATATTACTTCTTTTTTAATTCTAAGTTCAGTATTATTAATTTCACCTTTCTTAATTACTGAAAGCGAAGCAATCTTTACCCCTGTAATTCCGATTTATCAAGTAAATGAAGCTCCCACAATTAGTGACTTTCACAAACTTAGTCAAAGTGCCCTTTTAGGTGATTTTACTCCATATTCATTAGTCCGTGAAAATGGAGAAAGGATAGATAGTTATTATTTTTATGATAATTCAAAACATCCAAAATTAATTATCTATATTGAAGATAGTACAGATGAACGACTAAAATATTACCATCCGTTTAATTCTGATTACTTTTTAATGAAACTTGAAACCGAAAATAACAAATCATATTTCATTTTTGCTGAAAGAAATGGAAACTCTTGCGTATTTCCATTTGAAAAATATTCTGCATTTTGGGCTGGAACTTATTCTGGATGTGATGGGGGAGCGGTAGAAGTAAAAGAAACGGATGATGGATATGCATTTTATGTAAAATTCTTTGTTGATGTTCCAAAACCAACTTTAGACGAACCTTATTCGTTATATTTTGACTATTATGATATTACAGAAAGTGATAAGGATGGAATTTTGATCAAATCTGAATCATATCATTTTCCAGACTTATTCTCCATAGGAAAAATAATTCCTTTTACCAGTGATGAATCAAAAACAATTAAAGTAAATTCAGGAAAAATCCTAGTAAATGATTTTCTTTTCAAGCCTTTTGATGTCTTAACACAAAATTTGAAAAAAAATCCATTTTCATGTGCAGACAATACAGTTAAAGTGAGTACAAAACAGAATTTCTATTCCATAGATGATGTTGTAACAGTAGATGTTACAGTTAATTCAGATATAAAGGGAGAACGTCTGAAACTTGTAATCTATGATATGAATGATAACTTGATTGAAGAAAAATTTTCAACTATGTCTGATGTCGGACACGCCTCTTTTCTACTAGATCTAGATAAGATGATTGGAAATAAAGAATTTATGAATAAGGTATTCAAAGTTGAAGTAGAATTTGGAATTGATGGCCCTAAAGATTTCACGTATTTTGCAATAGGGGATTATGTACAAATTCCTGAAAAAATAGATGAGTGTTATTTTTATCTGACTCATGACAAATCATCAAAATCTGCCTCTTTTTTGATACATGTCAAAGATCCATCAAATACTGGCTATGATCAAGTGCAAATTTTTGTAGACAAGCAAGGAGATTCCAAAAAAATTCTAGATAGCAATGATGTCTCATATGCCATTGATACACAAAATATCGGAGCACATGAATATTCTAGTGATGGGGGCTGGAAAACTAATGATGAACATAATAGTCAAGGAAGAGTTCTCCAATCAAAAGATGGGTATGATGCATTTATCCACATAGACGATGTATCTGAAAATTTCAGGTTTGCAATAGAACAAATTGATCACACAGGTTATGATCTAAAATCTGTCAGAATCCCAACTAATGGATTCTCAACAAATCCAAATTATTGGTCTGACACTGAAATATTTAGTGATGGGCCATCTGTATTAAAAGCAGATAGATACCAACCTGATGAAATTATTGCCAACCAATCACTTGATGTGAATTTGATTTTGATTGGTGATGAATGGACACCTGAACTTGAACAAAAGATAAAACAAAATCTTAATTCAAACTATTCTCCATTCATACATTCAGAATTAAATCGTGCTGGAATTACTTACCATTATAACTTTAATTTTGTTTCTGCTTCTGAATCTGATTCTAATTCTTTGTTTAAATATGTAAAATCAGAATCAAAACTCTGGGGAAACACATTCTATGGTGAATCTGATTTTGATTCTCCCTGGGGATTCGGTCCTTGGATTCAAGCTAATCATACTGAATGGATAAAAAATGGCATTTACGATATTGATTACAAGATAATGGATGTTGAAAAAATGGAAGAATATCTCCAAACTAACATCATATCTACAAACAACCAATTCACTAAACCCACATCAGTAAATATTGTATTTCTTTCTGGAGATATGGCTGATATTGATTTTCTCCACACATATAATTTGAAACGAGAAGACCCGTCTACTGACAGATATCATGAAGCAGTAGGAATGATGGGCTTTGGAGGAAAGTATAATTTTTATTTTTTTGATTTGTATGCAGTTCCTTGGGATACCCATCAAGGATTCCCTGATGATGATCTTACCGATGAGTTTGGATATGACAAAAAATGGAATAATGACATGATAAATTTGCATGACATTCACACTATAGAGAGACATGCACAATTAATCTCAGATTATGTAAACAACTCTACATCTTTGTTGATTACCCCATCCTATCTTTATGGCCCAACATACAAATCAAATTACATCATTGATGTTATTTTAGTTGCGGATGGAAGCACTGTAGACATTCCTTCATTGACAACTAAGTTCTTTGATGAAAATAAGATAAGAGAACAACTACAAGATTTATCACCATATTCAAAATGGGATGTGAATCTTTCTGTTTATGATATCAATGATAGAGATCTCTCAAAATCTACAAAAGATGTAATTCAATCAAAGAAAACAATTCCAGTTATAGAGGGATACCCTGAATATGGAACTTATTCTGTTGTAGATTCTGATAAACTCAAAAAAGCAATACAGGAATTTGCTGTGGATAAATCAACCCGATTCAAGGATTTCAAAGATGTCAAGGAATCATCTTGGACCATACCTGTAATTGTGATAGTTGGAAAATCTCAAGATCAAATATTTGTAGATGATTATGGAACTGTTGGTCTTTCTCCCTCACATCCAGATGATCCAAGACAACCATGTTGTGCAATTGGAATTACAACTGATTTCAATGTCTGGACAAAATTTTCAAGCGTGACTGATCTTACACTTCATGAATTAGGCCATACTCTAAGTTTCATGCATCCTTTTATGGGATATGATGATGGTGGTGAATTCAAAAGTTATGATTATTTTGAAAAATGGTATTGGGGAGTAATGGCATACAATGAACCCGCACAAGGGTGTGGGGCATGGTATGACTATCTAGTAGATACAGAAGACAATCGTGGGTGTGGTGTTGCAGATGTCTTCTTTACTCAATTTGATAAGGACAATTATTCAAGAGGTGTAACTGTATATCTTATCAAAACTGCAAAGATAAACATCTACAATTCCATGATTATGATGGAAAAAAATGGCCAGGATCTAGATAACCTGCCTATAATTACCAAGAGTACAATATCAAAAATTGAAAAACTATTAGATCAAGCAGATGCTAAACTCAAAGAAAATGATTTGTTGTCCGAAAACGGTGCAATACAAACAGCATTAGAAGCAGCAATTCTATCCAGCGAATTAGCACAAAATCAAAATGTATCGTATAATATCGGAGATAAATCCTCAGTTAAATTACAAATTCCTGAATGGGTGAAAAACAATGCAAAGTGGTGGGCAGATGGACAAGTAGATGACTCTACATTCACTCAAGGAATTGGATTCTTGATCAAAGAGAAAATAATTGGAATAAATGATTTACCTGAACAAACATCAGATATAGCAGAAGAAAAAGTTCCGGATTGGATTAAGAACAATGCAAAGTGGTGGGCAGATGGAAGTATTTCAGAAGATGATTTTGTTACAGGAATCAAATATCTAGTTGAAAAAGGAATTATCAAAGTAAAATAAAGTCTAAACTCCATTCCTAAATCCTTAATTGAATAGAAAATTTAGAAAAGTATGAGTTTTCTCAAAATCGGCATTCGGCTTTTTGTAGTTAGTACATTATTAGGAATCTTAGGTATGGTGGTGTTTTTGGGCTTTCAGGATCTCCTAGATTTTATTTATAGATTAAATCCTTATGCTCAAGGATTGATAATACTTAGTAATCTTACAGTTTGGATAATATCCGTTATTTTAATTATCATCGGTTTAAAGAAAAGAGGTAAAAATAAAAAAGAAGCCAAAGATAAAGAATTTCAGGAATTAAAAGATAAAGTTGAGAAATTAGAGAAAGAAAAGAAAGAAGATTTGAAAGATTAGTTTTTAAACTCTTTTGTGCGTAAATCCTTTTTTCATATAAAGGGATTAATGACGGAAAGCGAGCTTTGAACCTTAGTCAAAAATCAATATTACAAAATGTTATAAAATAAAAAAATTCTATGTCTGTATTGGATGCAAAGACTAGCTGTGAGGTAGCATTAACACATTTAAAAAATAAGCAATTCATCACCGCTCATAATTTATTTCTCAA
>SXGU01125971.1_pt1 | contig 11480 bp, 9 predicted proteins | sample 3174531 | NCBI WGS metagenome assembly SXGU01 (sample SAMN11356863, study PRJNA531348) | freshwater metagenome | isolation source: freshwater sample F1-140 | place: China: Fuxian Lake, Yuxi | collected 2017-12-25
GCAATATTTTGCTTATTTTCTTCGCAGATGAGGAAGCAGGATCAAACTATGGCTCTCGTTGGATAGTTAAAAATCGGCCGGAGTTATTTAAAGGATACAGCGAGGCTATTTCAGAGGTCGGTGGGTTTTCGGTCACAATAACCGGAGATAATCGTCTTTATTTAATTGAAGCTGCACAAAAAGGTATTCAATGGATAAAACTAACCGCTCAGGGGACAGCTGGTCATGGATCATTTATCAATAGAGATAATGCGATAACTAAGGTTTCTGAAGCTGTTGCGCGAATAGGTAATTATGAGTGGCCAGAGTTGGAGACAAAAACTAATAAAAAATTTTTCAGCAAAATTGCCGAATTAACTGGTGACAAATACGATCCCAAAAATGTCAGCCCATTACTGCGACATTTGGGTGCTGCCGAAAAGATGATAGGTGCCACACTTACCAACACCGCCAATCCAACAATGCTGGAAGCAGGGTATAAGGCAAATGTGATTCCTCAAGGTGCTAGTGCTGTCGTTGACGGTAGATTTTTGCCTGGTCATGAGAGTCAATTGCATGAAACGCTGAAAAAATTAGCAGGTGATCAGGTAGAAATTGAGATCTTAACTAGGGATATCGCACTTGAAGTGGATTTTGCTGGACCGTTAGTAGAAGCGATGTGCAAGGCGATAAATATTGAAGATCCGGATGGAGTTCCAGTTCCTTACCTCATGAGCGGTGGTACGGATAATAAAGCACTGCATGATGTGGGCATTATTGGGTATGGATTTTCACCATTGAGATTGCCCAAAGATTTGGATTTTTTTGCTCTTTTCCATGGGGTTGATGAGCGCGTGCCAATCGAGGGTCTAAAATTTGGTGTACGTGTGCTTTATAATTTTTTAGATAATGTCTAAAAACTAATTTGCAGAAACCTCGTTAAGTACCTGTCTCATCCGATCTGGCAAGGTTATTTGCTCAACAGTTAGTATCCCTCGCAATTGTGCACCTGTTCTAGCTCCAATTAATGCACTGGTAACACCAGGTGCATCTCGTACCCAGGCGAGTGCAACCTCTAGGGGTGAGTAACCCAAACCTTCGGCTACAACACATACGCACTCAACAATTTTTTTTGCTCGCTCCGACAGGTAGGGTTCTACAAAATTTGCAAAATGCGGGGAGGCACCTCTGGAGTCTGATGGCACACCACCACGGTATTTACCAGTTAATACTCCTCGTCCCAGTGGTGACCAGGCTAGAAATCCAAGATTTAGCGCACCAGTTGCAGGGATAACCTCTTCTTCAACTTTGCGGTTCAATAATGAGTACTCATTTTGAGCACAAGTTATAGCAGCTTTTCCAAATATTGGATTCTGCAATGTTGCAGCGCGGGCTAATTGCCAGCCATTAAAATTACAAACACTTACGTAACGCGCTTTTCCAGAGTTTGTTGCATAATCTATAGCAGATAAAGTTTCCTCTAGTGGCGTATCTTTATCCCAATGATGTACTTGCCAAAGATCGATGTACTCAACATTTAATCGAGCTAAAGATTTATCTAGATCTGAAATCAACTCATTACGAGAGTTATTCACTTGCCGGTTGCCATCCTTGAATGAAACTCCTGCCTTGGTGGCAATAAATAACTGATCTCGCTTGACTAATGCGCCGATGAAACCACCTAATACGCGCTCCGCATCACCGTCGCCGTAAACTGCCGCAGTGTCAATTAAATTACCGCCAGCTTCAACAAACTCCTGTAACTGCTGCGCAGCCTCATTTTCATCGGTGTCCCTGCCCCAAGTCATTGTGCCAAGACCAAGACGGGAGACTGGCACTCCACCCAGTTTGCGACGTTCCATGGCTGGCAGGCTAGCAACAAGAGGTTAAAAAGATCGGTAACCTTGCCAAATGCCGATTGTTTATCTTCTACGTCATGCCCAGTCTGTTGCCAACACCAAAGGTATTTTGGCAGGCCAGGATGACACCGTTGCCTTATCAAGATTTGGACAAAAACAGGCACAAATATTGGTTGCATACTTGGAAAACATTAAATTTGAAAAAATCTTATGTAGCCCGCTAAAGCGCTGTGTTCAAACAATTACCCCTTATATGAGTAGTAATCCAAAAACCGTATTTGAGGTTGATCCACGGATAATTGAGATGGATTATGGGCTCTGGTCAGGACGCAAACTATCCACCCTTTCCAAAAATCCCAGGTGGAAGGCGGTTCAAAATAAACCTTTGACATTTACCTTTCCCGAAGGGGAGAGCTTCAAGCAAATGCGAAAACGTGTTGAAGCGGTGATCGCAGATTTATCAAAAGAAAAGGGGTCTTTTTTGCTTGTGACTCATGGTGATATTGTAAAAATGTTTATTGCCACTGTTCTGGATCTACCAATTGATAGATTTCAAAGTTTTATTTCTGAACCTGCTTCGATCACCTCCATTAGCCTTGGGAAAAAGCGAAATACCATACTGCAGCTCAATTATAAATTGACTGCCTCTGATCTAACTTGCTTCAAGGTAAACGCACTTGGTGGTGGCAACTTGCTCACAAATTCACAAAGATGGTGGCGAAAATAATGCCTAGAATTGTTTATCGCCATCAACCAGCCACACGGTTTATTGTGAGTGCTATTGGTGAACCCGGTCAACGTCAATTTTTTTTGCAGGTCAAATCTGAATCAGGAATTAATGCTGTGACGCTGGAGAAAACTCAGGTTATGGCTTTAGCTGAGAGATTCGAGGAGTTAATTAAAGAGCTGCGTCGGGGTAAGATGGCCTCATTAGATGAGATTAATCTGTCACCAGTTGAAGACAGTGAGCCTATGGAGTTACCGATTGAAGAGGATTTTAGAGTTGGAGTTATTAGTATAAGTTGGGAAGAGAGTTTAGTAGTTGTAAATATTCAGGCAGCCACCGCGGATGATGAACTAATTTTAGATGATGCTGACTTTGGACCTGATTTAATTATTGCCACACTTAGAATCAATCAGATCAAAGGGTTTTGCGAGAGGGCCAAGCGAATTGTAAATGCCGGAAGACCGGCCTGCCCATTTTGTGCCCTACCAGTTGACCCCCTCGGCCATCTCTGTCCAAGAGCAAATGGATATCGCAGATGAGGGTAACCGGGGATTTAATAGCAAATGGTGAACTGTTAGTTTTTGGCAGATTAGTCGATGCCACCAATGCTTCACTACTGGCCCAAATAAAAGATTGTGATCCACAAATCAAGGTTGTATATAAACCAGTTGCTGGAGAAAGACCATTATGGGATTTTCCGGATGGAAGTTTGGCTCATCGGGAATATGCCGCTTTTCGACTGAGTGATATAGGAAAATTTCATTTGGTTCCGTTTACTGTATTGCGAGAGGGCCCATTTGGTTTTGGCATGGTGCAGGAATGGGTGGAAATAGATGAGAATGTTGATGTAGTTGATTATGGTCAAGGAGAAGATGTTCAACTGCGCAAGATGGCATTATTTGATGCAATCATTAATAATACCGATCGAAAATTTGGACATTTACTAGTTGATAAATCAGGTTCCCTTAAAGGGTGTGACCATGGTGTGTGTTTTCACAGTGAGGATAAATTGCGTACAGTTATCTGGCAATTTGCCGGCGAACAATTCACAAAAGAGGAGTCTGATCTTTTGAAAACGTTGGAAGAGTTAGACCTAGAATCACTTTTTTCACCGTACTTAACCCTGCAAGAGATATCGGCATTAAAGAATCGGATCAAAGGATTAAGAATTGTGGGAAAATTTCCACTACCGAGTGCCCAATGGCCTGCAGTGCCATGGCCCCCGGTCTAAAGTGAAATGATTCGCCATGAATAGTTGGCCTCGCATCACTCTGCCATCAATAGCTGGTCATGAGTTTCCAACCCTGAAGTTGGTTGATTCAGATCTTGGCTTAGTAACCGTAAATGCACCCAGTGATTTTCGAATATACGTATGCGGTATAACACCATACGATGCCACTCACTTGGGTCATGCTGCTACCTACCTTGCCTTTGATTTAATCAATCGGTATCAATCACTTTCTGGACGAAGCGTCAATTTTGTTGAAAATGTCACCGATATTGATGACCCTTTATTAGAACGCGCTAAACGAGATAATTCGAATTGGCGTAGCCTCGCTGATACTCAAACCGAATTATTCAAGGCAGATATGTCGGCGTTGAGAGTACTGCCACCAAATGCTTTGGTGAAGGTGACGGAGTCAATTGCTATTATCGATGATTTTATAAAAAAATTGGATAGTCGAGGTTTTTTATATGAAATCTCTGGAGATTACTATTTTTCTGTTGGGGAGTATCTTACAGGCTTGCCGGTATCACTAAGTGGTGCTGTAAAAATATTTGCTGAACGCGGTGGTGATCCAGATCGGCAGGGTAAAAAACATCAGTTAGACCCACTGGTATGGAGTGCTAATACTGATGGTGAGCCGGGTTGGGAGAGCAGTTTTGGATTCGGCAGACCAGGTTGGCACGTTGAATGTACAGCTATTGCTTGCAAGTATTTGGATAAAGATTCAAACAATCCAATATTGCATCTGCAGGGGGGTGGTTCTGATTTAATATTTCCTCACCATTTTATGAGTGCACAGATTGTGAAGGCGGCTTACGGCAGAGAATTTTCCAAGTATTTTGTGCATGCCGCCATGATTGGTTTAGATGGTGAAAAAATGAGTAAATCAAAGGGAAATTTGGTTTTTGCTTCTAAGTTGATAAGTGATGGAGTAGATCCGATGGCGATCAGATGGGCATTACTCCAAGGTCATTATCAGGAAGATCGAGCATGGAGTAAAAATTTGTTATCAGAATCAGAGATTCAAATTGCAACTATTCGAAGGGCGCTGGCACAAAGTGAGGTCACTGACTCTAAGAAATTGATAGCTGGGATTATTGCCGACCTTGCAAATAATCTTGACACTCCTCGCGCCTTAAAACGATTACTTTCATGGTCGGAGCAATCCATCAATGCTGGGTCAGTGAATCAAAGTGGCTTAGTCTCTCGTAGCATCGATTCATTGTTAGGTTTAGCACTATAAATCAATGATTTAATTTGATTTGGTACAGTAAACTAGGCCAAATGAACTCCTTAAGAAATGCACTTTCAAAGCGTGTAGTAATCGTAGATGGTGCCATGGGAACTATGTTGCAGGCCCAAAATCCGACATTAGCTGATTTTCAAAATCATGAAGGATGTAATGAGATTTTAAATATCACAAGGCCAGATATCGTAAAAGCGGTACATAGTGAATATCTTGCAGCCGGTGTTGATGCCATCGAGACAAATACATTTGGAGCAAATTTTGCCAACCTTGCTGAGTATGGAATTGAAGATCGAATATATGAGTTAGCTTTTGCCGGAGCTAAATTAGCCCGCGAAGTTGCTGATCAATACTCCACCAAGGGAAAGCCACGATGGGTTTTGGGCTCCCTTGGTCCCGGTACAAAACTGCCGACATTAGGACACACAACTTATGATTTCTTGAAAGAAGCCTATAAAACTGCTTCTGATGGATTGATAAAAGGCGGGTGCGATGCGCTTTTAATAGAAACAACTCAAGATCTACTTCAAGCTAAAGCAGCAACAAACGGTGCACGTGCTGCAATAGATGAATCTAAAAAAGATATTGTGCTTATCGCACAGGTGACAATTGAAACCAATGGCACCATGTTGATGGGTTCTGAAATCGGTGCTGCTTTGAACGCACTAGAGCCTATTGGAGTGGATTTAATTGGCTTAAATTGTGCAACTGGACCAGCGGAAATGAGTGAACATCTTAGAGTTTTGAGCAAAAGTGCCTCGATTGGTTTATCGGTCATGCCTAATGCTGGCTTGCCAATTCTTGGTGAAGGTGGAGCATATTATCCTCTGACTCCGAGTGAACTAGCTAAATCATTGAAACAATTTGTAATTGATTACAAAGTGAATTTAATCGGTGGGTGCTGTGGAACCACACCAGAGCACATGAAAGCTGTGGTAGATGCAGTACACGGTGTTAATTTAGGCAAGCGTGAAATCAACCAAGAGTTTGGTGCATCATCCTTGTATCAATTCGCACCATTTAGACAACAAAATACCTACCTTTCTATTGGAGAACGAACCAATGCCAATGGATCTAGAGCATTCAGGGATGCATTGCTTGCGCAAGATTGGCAAAGTTGTGTTGAAATTGCCAGAGATCAGATTAGAGATGGTGCGCATATGCTTGATCTGTCAGTTGATTATGTAGGTCGTGACGGTGTAGCAGATATGAAAGAGTTAGCTTTTCGGTTTGCAACAACCTCAACCCTGCCAATTGTTCTAGATTCAACAGAGCCAGCTGTATTAGAAGCTGGACTGCAGCAGCTTGGCGGTAGGTCGGTAATTAATTCAGTTAATTATGAAGATGGTGATGGCCCCACCTCAAGATTTGCGCGAATCATGCCATTAGTTGTTGAGCATGGAGCTGCAGTAATTGCATTGACAATTGATGAAGAGGGACAAGCAAGGGATGCAGAGTGGAAGCTCAAAGTTGCCCGTCGTTTGATTAATGATCTCACAAAAAATTGGGGCATGAGAGTTGAAGATATCTTGATTGATTGTCTAACTTTTCCAATTGCCACTGGTCAAGAGGAGACCAGACGCGATGGAATGCAAACCATCGAGGCAATTAGAAGGTTGAAGGAGGAATTCCCAGCAGTGCAAACAACTCTAGGGGTAAGTAATGTCTCCTTTGGTTTAAATCCCGCAGCAAGGATTGTACTTAACTCTGTGTTTTTAGCAGAGGCGGTGAAGAGTGGTTTAGATTCTGCGATTGTTCATCCATCAAAGATTACGCCGATGAACAGAATTCCGCCGGAGCAACTTGAAGTTGCACTTGACCTAATTTATGATAAACGAAGGTCAGATGATTCTGGCAACGTGATTTATGATCCACTAACTAAATTTTTGGAGTTATTTTCAAATGTTCAAATTACAACTACAAAGGAAAGTCGTGCTGCCGAATTGGCGGCGTTGCCAATGCAGGAGAGGCTGCAACGTAGAATCATTGATGGCGAAAAAGTTGGCTTAAATGAGGATCTAAAAACCGCCTTAGACTCTGGGCTCCCCGCCCTTGCAATCATTAACGATTATTTACTGGCGGGAATGAAGACAGTTGGTGAATTATTCGGCAAAGGGGAGATGCAACTGCCCTTTGTTTTGCAATCGGCAGAGGTAATGAAATCTGCGGTTGCCTATTTAGAGCCATTTATTGAAAAAACTGATGATCAGGGCAGGGGCAAGATTTTGCTGGCAACAGTAAAGGGAGATGTCCATGACATTGGAAAGAATTTGGTAGATATTATTTTATCAAATAATGGGTATGAGACTGTAAATATTGGTATCAAGCAAACGGTCAATCAAATTATCGATGCAGCCAATGACAATAACGTTGATGTTATTGGAATGTCTGGTCTTCTAGTTAAGTCAACAGTAATCATGAAGGAGAATCTGCAAGAGCTAGATTCCAGGGGATTAGGTAGCAAATGGCCAGTTGTTCTGGGCGGAGCTGCACTTACTCGTTCATTTGTTGAACAAGATCTAAGTGAGCAATTCACTGGCACGGTTAGATATGCCAAAGATGCTTTTGAAGGATTGAAATTAATGGAAACTTTAATGGGAATTAAACGTGGAGTGCCAGGAGTGGCTTTGCCGCCGTTAAAGCCAAGAAGAACTGCCAAAGGTAACCGAGATCAGGTAGATCGCATTGATATTAGACGTAGTGATGTTTCAGCAAGTAATCCAATTCCTAAAGCACCATTTCTAGGTTCAAGGGTTGTAAAGGGAATTGCACTTGCTGATTATGTGGGAATGTTGGATGAACGGGCATTATTTCTTGGCCAGTGGGGATTAAAAGGTAGAGATTTTGAAAGTATGGCTAATGAGCAAGGACGCCCGCAACTTAGATCGTTAATCAATGATGTTCAGTCAAAAGGATGGCTTAATGCTGCGGTTGTATACGGCTACTATCCATGTTACAGCGAGAATAATGACTTAGTGATTTTGCACCATGAAGGTGAATCTAAAGGGCAAGAGCGAATCAGATTCACTTTTCCAAGACAGAGTCGAGATCGAAGATTATGTTTATCAGATTTCTTCCGCAGCAAAGAGTCCGGGGAGATTGATATTGTCAGTTTTCAAATAATTACTATGGGTCAGTCCATTAGTGAAGCTATTAATAGATTATTTCAGGCTAATCTTTACCGAGAGTATCTAGAACTACATGGACTTTCAGTGCAATTAACCGAATCTCTCACCGAACATTGGCATGCTAGAACTCGTGAAGAGCTTGAGATAAATCAAACTGATTCAAAAGATTTGAAGGAGATTTTCGATCAAGGCTATCAAGGATCAAGATACTCATTTGGTTACCCAGCTTGTCCAGATCTAGAGCAACAGGTTGGATTGTGTGATTTATTGGATCCAGCAAGAATTGGTGTACTTCTATCTGAAGAGTTTCAATTGCATCCAGAGCAATCAACTTCTTCGATCGTGCTACACCACCCAGAAGCAAAGTATTTCAACGCCTCATGAGTGCAATTCTCTTTGATATGGATGGCACTCTCATTGATTCTGAGCCTATTTGGTTAGAGGCTGAGATTGAAGTGATGGCAGAGGTTGGATGTAAATGGGATCAATCTGATCAAATTAATTGTCTTGGCGGCCCAATGGATCGCACTGAAAAATACATGCAAGAACGAAGTAATAATCGCAAGCCGTATGGGTATTTTGGCAAGCGACTGGAAGAGGTAATGGAGATAAAGCTTGCACAGAATTTGCAATTGCTCCCAAATGCACTAAACCTACTAAAGCAATGTCAAGAGCTTTTAATTCCAATGGCGCTGGTGACTGCTAGTACTGGCAAGTTAATGGGATCTGCGCTGACTAAATTTCCCAAGGATATCTTCGCTGCAACTATCTCTTGCGATGATGTGACTAAAACCAAGCCTGAGCCTGCACCATATTTACTTGCCGCAAAAAAATTAGGGGTTGATATAACTCAGTGCGTTGTTTTTGAGGATTCATTAACCGGAGTTGAATCTGCCTTGAGATCTGGCGCGCAGGTTGTGGGTATTCCACATCTTGTGACAATGCCGTCGAACCCTAATCTGATAGTTATTGATTCACTCACTCAGATTGATATCAAACAAGTTCTAAATTGGTACCCCTTTTTAAACAGTGGAGTTGCAGCCAAATGATTGACCGTAATTTTATGTACGGGGACCGAGTTCAATTAACTGATGCGAAGGGCAAGCTTTACTCAATTACATTGAGTGCAGGAGCAGAGTGGCATACACATAAAGGCGTATTAAAACATGAAGCATTAGTTGGGCTACCTGAAGGATCGATTGTTGCCACAAATGGTGAGCTAAAATTTCAAGCTTTTAGACCTTTGCTTGCAGATTACGTGCTTTCAATGCCACGAGGTGCAACCATTGTTTATCCTAAGGATGCAGCAATGATTATCGGGATTGCAGATATTAAACCTGGAATCAAGGTACTAGAGGCCGGTGTGGGATCAGGGGCTTTGAGTATTTCAATCTTGCGTGCTGTTGGGGAATCTGGTCATCTGCATTCTGTTGAGATAAGAGATGATTTTGCAAAAATATCGCAGGAGAATGTAAAGAATTACTTCACTGATTCACCCAAAAACTGGAAGTTAACAGTAGGCGCATTGCAGGAGCAAAAACTAGAGAGTGACTACGATCGAGTAATTTTGGACATGCTTGCACCTTGGGAGTGTGTAGAAACTGCTGCGGGGGCTTTGGTACCAGGGGGAGTATTTTTATCTTACGTGGCAACTACCACTCAACTTTCCAAAATAGCTGAAGCAATAAAAGAGAATGGTAATTTTACTGAGCCAGAATCCAGTGAAACAATTGTTCGTGGCTGGCATCACGAAGGATTAGCAGTCCGACCACAACATCGAATAATTGGTCATACAGGATTTTTAATCTTCGCCCGAAGAATGGCTCCTGGAATAGCAGTTCTGCAACGCCGCCGCCGCCCATCAAAAGGTTCCTACGGAGTTATCGAATAATTAATAAACAGCAATCAGACCAACAACAAACACCAATGTTTCATTTGGACCTATTGCTCCACCAGCACCTGTAGCGCCATAACCGAGATCTGGCGGTATCACTAACAATCTTCGCCCGCCTTCTTTCATTCCAGGAATGCCTTCTTGCCATCCTGCTATGACACCACTTAATGGAAATGTTGCACTTTGTCCTCGACCCCATGAAGAATCAGCAATTTGTCCAGTACTCCAGGTGACCAATTTGTAATGCACCTCTAAAGTGGAGTTCGCCAACGCTTCTTTTCCTTTTCCAACCTGAATGTCTTTCTTCTGTAATGAGGTTGGAGGATTACCAGTAGGGGAAGCAATAGTTGGTTCCTTACCCATCTCACCTGATACTTGCGGAAGAGAAGAAGATGAATTTTGAATCTCATTTATCATTGGTTCTACGCCTCAATCAGTTGTACAGGCTGGTAATAGCAATATTGGCGCAATCAACAAGGCAATTTTCGAAGATTTTCGCACACCGTATCGTAGCAAATATTTTCTTAATCGCTAGCCTATGCCTATGAGTGCGCAGAAAACTGAACGATTGATCAATTTGACCTTGGCCATGCTTGCAACAAAAAAATATTTAACAAAATCTGAGATTTTCAAAACAGTAGCTGGTTACACCGGAACTGCCGAAACCATGGAGCGAATGTTTGAGCGAGACAAGGATGAATTGCGCGAACTTGGTATCGAAATTGAGGTAGGTGGATTAGACCCACTATTTGAAGATGACCAAGGATATTTGATTAGAAGTGAAACGTTTCAGTTAGATTCCAGTGCGTTTGAAAATGAAGAGCTCCTGTATTTAACAATGGCTGTGAATCTTTGGCATGACTCTGCATTACAGGCTAACTCCAAAGCTGCGTTGTTGAAAATTCAATCATTAAGTGGTCCCATCGAGTCAAACTCTGTAAATCTGCCTATGATCAGAGATGCTGAAAATTCTAAGACGTTAGCAACTGCATTTGAATCTGTAGAAAAGCGATATGCACTGAACTTCCAGTACAAAGGTAGCGACCGCAATGTTCAGCCTTATGGGCTTTACATCCAAGATGGATTTTGGTACTTAGTAGCTAATGAAGCAGATGCGATCAAATCATTTAAGCTACAGCGAATTGAAGGTGAATTAAGAAAAGTTGGAAAGGTATCATCCTTCATAAAACCAACAGGGTTTGATCTTGCCACTTTTCTAGCAAAATCTTGTTCGGTGAAAAAAGAGATTGCCGTGCTACGTGTACGTAAAAACCAAGGACACGCCCTACGTAGCAAGTATGCGGTCACAGAGATTGATGACGAATGGGATCAGATGAGTGTGGAGTACGGATTTGATCAAGAGATCATTCAAACCATTCTCTGGTATGGGTCAAATGTATTGGTTGAAAGTCCAGAAAA
>SXGU01410523.1_pt1 | contig 11480 bp, 7 predicted proteins | sample 3174531 | NCBI WGS metagenome assembly SXGU01 (sample SAMN11356863, study PRJNA531348) | freshwater metagenome | isolation source: freshwater sample F1-140 | place: China: Fuxian Lake, Yuxi | collected 2017-12-25
CACCCCCCTCTCAGCATCCATTCGCCCCCGGGAATAAAGGAACACGCCCCCAATCCTGCTCCCAAGTGGCTCCATTCCTCATAGCACGGGCGGCTTCATTTCGCTTAGCGCCATCGCCGAAGACTGACGCGCGGGCAAACTCGCGTTGATAGCTCCAGCCGTTGCGCTTCGCCTCGCCCAGCGGCGCTGGCGAAACCCAGATTAACGGCGATGACCATTCCGCCCGGCGCGCCACGCGAGTCCCATCGGGAAGGTTGCGCCTTCCGCGAAGACGACTGACTTCTCGAACTGCCCGTCGCCATCGCAGTCCTCGAGCCGGGAAACGCGGCAATCGCGAGTAAGCTTCTTTAGCCCTTCGTAAAGATCCTTGCCCGATGATTCGGCGACGTAGAGCCGCCCCTGGTCGTCGAAGCAGGCGAACATGGGAAACCGAATCGCCGGTTCGCCCGCCGCCAGTTCGATGGTGAAGTCCGCCGGCACGCGCACGGACTTCAGGAAGGCGTCGTAATCGAATTGCCCGGCGGCGCGGGCAGCGATCGCCGCGACGCACGAAACGATGAACAAGCCGCCGAGCCGGATGATGTGTTTGGCGCTCATGGTTTTCGCTCCAGTGCCTTGAGCAAGAGACCCGCAGCGGCGCCGGCGGCGGTCCTGGCGAGAACTTCGCGACGGTTCATAGATTCGATTCTTTCAGCACCAGCCCTCAATCGATCAGTTCGCATCAAGCGAAAAACCGCTGAGATTCTTGAAGGTCGCCGTCGAGCGCGCCTCGAAGGAGCCTTCGGGCGCCGACGACAGGGCGACGCCGACGTAGACGACCTCGGGCAGCGGCAGCTCGAAGGCGGGCGTGCTGGGCGAGGCCCAGGTCTGGGCGTCTTTCGACACGAAGGCCGCGACCCGGTCGCCCGTGCGTTTCAGGCGCACCCACACATTCGGATAGTTGCGCACGAAGAGCTCACCGTGCTTGCGGTTGACGTAGCCGTAAACGAACTCGCCCTTGGGCTTGCTGCCCAACCACGCCCCGCGCACCAGGCGGGCGTCGAAATGAAAGGCGTCGGGGTAATGTTCCAGGGCGTCGTTCGAGACCGCCCAGATCGCGACGTAGCGATCGGCCGGGCCGTTGCCGTCGCGCAACATGAGACCGGCCTTGGCCGGGGTCGCGTGTTTCTTAAAGTGCTGTTCGCCGTCGTTCGTGATCGCGCTGACCTGAACGGCCACATCAAAGTCGCCCGCCAAAGGCACGTAGGCGAACCGGCCCTGGTCCTGGCCGCAGTGATGTCCGTATTCACTGCCGTAGGCCACCAGGGAAAGGCCCTTCTCTTTCGGCAACAAAATCGTTTCTCCGTCCTTGGCCGGAACGCCATGGCGGCAGTCACCCCGGTGATCGACACTTTGCAGCGCGGCGGTCTTTCCAGGGCCGGGCCGCAACTCGGCCAACGGCGCCTCGGCATCATCGAGGATCAGCACCCAGTCTTTTTGTTTGTCGGCTTCCGGGGGTGAAAACTTTTTTACGCCCTGGGTGGCGACCGTGCCGCCCGGATGCATCTCGCCGGTGGCCGCATCCATCCACGAAACGCGGGCTTGTTTGCCGGCAACCTTGGACAGATCGATCTCCAGCGCGCGGGGCGACGGCAGGTAAGCGATGACGAAGCGGCCGTCGCGGGCGCGCGCGGTGGTCGCCCAATCGTTGGTCGCGTAGCGGCCCTGTCCCCCGACGGTCACTGTGTTCTTCACATCCGGCTCCAACTCGAAGAAGGGCCGCACCGTGAACAAGTGGCGCAAATGGCGCAGACTCTCGGCGCCCGGAAGCGCCACAACTTTTCGCCAGTCGTCGCGCAGATGCCAGTTGGGCGAGCCGTAGGCGTGACCAAAGCCACCGCCCAGCACCGCCCAATACGCCTGCTTGCGCGCCTGCAACGCACTGCCCCAGTCGCCGTGCTCGCCTTCGTAGGTGGATTCGCCGAGGAAGAACGGGCGCACCGGAATTTTCGGGAACTCGGCGTGGCTCACTTCGTAGATGTCCGGCTGGTTCTTGTTCCAGGCCTTGTTGAAGCCGCGGAAGTAGGAATAGACCATGGAGACGTCGAGCCACGGCTCGTCGGCCGGCCAGACGTCGGTGCTCGAATGCGTCGAGGCGGCGTGATACGTGATGAGCTGGCGCGGTGCGGTGTCCTTCAGGCCAAGGCTGAGCGCGCGGATCTCGGCGCGGGCGTTGTGCGGATCGTTGTCGCCCCCGAGAAGCCAGAGGATGTTGTCGAACTTCCCGTAGCGCTGGCCCAGCCAGCGCCCCAGCTCGCGCGACTTCTCCGCGCCATTCGCATTGAGCGGCTTGAGCGCGCCGTCTTTCTCCTTGCCCGCCCAGCCTTCACCGCAACAGCCCGACCACGCCGGCGCGATGGCGAGCAGCATTCCCTGCCGTTGCGCCTCGGCCACCACGCGGTCCACGTGCGCGAAGAATTTCTCGTTCGGCTGGGCGAAGTCATGTTCCGGCGGAGTGCCGGCGTAAGGCAGTTCCCCCGCTAGATTCGTCATGCCGAGAAAGCCCGTCAGTATGACTTGAAGCGCGGTGAAGCCCTGTTCCTTGCGCCGCGGGATGTATTCCTTCGCCTCTGGCACGGTGAGTTTGGTGAAGAGCATCCACGGCGTGTCGGCGTTGTAGAGGAACGGCATGCCGCCCTGGTCCACCAGATGCCGGCGGTTCTCGCTGAGCTTGAGCGGGAACTTCGGTTCCGTAGCCGCCATGACGGTGACGGAGCCAAGAAGCAAAATCACGGCGAGGAGGCTTTCCGCGAATTCAAGGCGACCACTTATGGGAGATTTGGTTTTCATGCGTTCATTGGGTTGCTGCATTCATCAGCGGCCAACCTGAATCGGCGGGATCAGAACCCTTGCTCGATTTCACCTTCTGGCACCAGCGCCCGGGCGCGCCGCGCCAGTGGATGCCGTCCGAGTCATGGCTGACGCTGGCGCTTGAGTTCGATTCGAATAGTTTGGAGGTGTTGGCGGTTGAAGTTGATGGGAACCGCACCATTTCCCGAAAGCGGTAAGGCTTCCATATCCGTTTCGATGTGCGTGGTGCGATGCGCGGCGGAAATGCCGGGCGTGAAGGAGATCTCGGTGTTCGCAGGTTTTTCTGAGAGATTCCACAGTCGGGCGACGACACCATTATTAATGCCGTCTTCGTGCGGCTTGAGCGCCCAGAGCAGCACGTTCGCATTGCTCATCGTGAGCAGGGAGTGGGTGGTCTCGGGGTAGTCTTTCTGCTGCTGGCTGGTGATCGCGCCGGTGACGAAGGGGTTCTGGTGCTCGAGCGCGAACTTCACGGCCGCGACGGCATCGTAGCCGCCATGGGCGCGGAGTGCGAAGCGCTGGAGGAATCGCGTCTGCCCATTCTGCGCGGGGATGCCGAGCGTGGGACCGTCCACCTGGCCGCCCGCAAGCAGGGAGAGTTGCGGCGTGGCGGTGTCGAGGACGTGATGGGTGCTGCGGCCGAGGCGGGCAAAGGCGAGGTCGGGATTGGAGATCGTAACGCCCTTGTTGCCGGAGCCATCGGTGAAATCGGCGAAGTGGTTGACCGTGACGTAATCGTAGCGCGCGAGGGTGTCGGCGTAGTCGCCGCCCTGCGATTTGAGTTTGTTGAGGTTTATCGCGCCGACCTCCTCGGTGCGGAGCGCGGGCTGGTCGAGGGCGAAGCTGAAGGCCCAGTGGCGGGTGTCGGCGAAGTTGGCGTTGATCTCGTTGCGGATATCCACGCGGTCGGAGTTGCGGTAGAGCGTGATGAAGGTGTCATGGTCGAGACCGGCCTCGCTGCGGGCGCGAAGGGTGGCGGAGACTGGGCCGCGGTTGAGGATGCGGAACGGTTCGCCATCGTCGGAGTTGGCGGCGAAGTCATTCACCTTGAGTCCGTCTATCGTGGCGGCGAGTTCGGTGGTGCCGCGTTTCTTATCCACGAAACTTCGGATGGCTCCGTCGCGCGCGACGATCAGTTTCACCGCGTTGTTTTCAAACGTGGCGTCGCTCACTTGCGCCGCGTCGTCGGTGGGCGCGGTGCCTTTGCCGGGCTGGATTTCAAAAACTTTGTAGCCTGCGGAAGGCGCGTCGCTGGCGAGGATGCGGAGGAACTTTGCGCCGCTGAGGTTCACGAATTGATGCGGCACATCCTGCCCGGTGGTGAGGTCGCGCACATGGATGTCCTCGGGGCCGGTGTAGGCGAAGTCCGCCGCGTCCGTGCGCGCCCAACCGAGGGGGTTGAGCACGAAGAAGCGATTGGCATCTTTTGGTCGCGGAATCATGCGGCCGAGGCGATCGATGCTCTCACCCTGGATGCCGTCCACATAAGTCTCGATGCCTGCTGTGACTTCTTCCTGCCACGCGGCGCGGTGCGCTCGCGAGATGGGGCCGTCAGCTGTCCAGTTGTGCTCCCAATACAGACCGAGACCGTTGAACGCGCGGTCGCGTGCAGCGGTGTGGGTCTTCATGAAGTCGGGCGACTTCAGGCTCACGAGCGTCGCCAGCAGTTCGGCGCTGCGGAGCTTCTCCACGGCGCGTTTGACGCGGGCGGAGGTCTCGGACATCGAGGCGGAGTAGAGGTCCCACTCGTTGCCGTAGGTCACACTTTGCGATGCGAGCGAGGCGCCGTGGGTGCGCTCGAAGTCTTCGAAGAAATCCTGTTCGTTCGAGACGATGACCTGTCGTTGCGCGGTGCTCTGTTCTTTGGCGATGACGTGGAAGTGCTCGACCTGCGGATATGCCTTTGGATCGGCTGGGTAAGGCTGGCCGGTCTTGCGGTCGAGTGCGTCCCAGCCAAAACCGAACGCACCAAGCACGCGAAACGGCTCAGCCGCACTGGATGCACGGTAACGTTTCAAAAACTCAACATCGGAATCAAGAAAGGTGATCGCCTTCACGGGATCGAAAGCCTCGGCGTAGCCGCCGCCTTGCTTACTGCCGGGAGGCACGAGCGAATGCCATTTCAGCAGGAGCCGCTGCCCGTCGTGGCCCGTCCACCAGAATATTTCGTGCGGACGGTGCGCAAGCTTCTGGTTGCTGAGTTTGCTGGCGCAGCCGCAGACGCCGCGCCACGAATACTTCGCACCAGCTCCGGCAAAGAGGGATGCGAGCCCGAGCGGCAGAGTCTGATTTTCCATCGCGACGGCTATCGGGAAGCGCAGGGCGTGGCGCCGTTCCAGCCGCCCGGCGTAATACATCCCGCGCAGCACGGCCTCGGCAGGCTGGCCGCCGTAACAGGAGACGAGCGTGTTCAGCGGTGCGCTGATGGTGCCGTCCTTGATGCGCTCGATGAGCCGCGCAAAGTCCGCGGGAGATTTTTTCTGCTCGTAGGTCCAGAGCCAGTAACTGCCGTCACAGTTGAAGCGGTTGCGGAAGGGCGGCTCGTTGTTGGCGGTGTCATCGGCCAGCTTGAGATTGAAGTCGATTTGATCAACGAAGACGCCGGCATAGGTGTCCGCATCGGCAGTCCACATGAAGTCAGTGTGGTCGTCGTTGGCGATGTAGATGCGCTTGGACTCGGCTGCGTAGGCAGACACAGCGACCACCAACGACAGGATGAAAGCTCGGCAAAACATTAGTCACGGGATTGCCGCGATCATTGCCGCCATTTTCTCGTGCGCGAGAGATCTGGCTTGCTCCGCCTTCACGCGGGCGGCGGGGAGGTTCTGGCCGATTTGCACCAGCCGCGCGGCGATTTGCGCGCCGGCGGTGTCGTCGACTTCAAAGACCCAGTCGTTCATCTTGAGGTCATACCACATGCGGCCTTTGCGCGTGTCGGTGGGTTGCCGCACGAGGACGGACGGCACGCCGGCGGCGATGCCCATGATGGGCGAATGTTGCTCCAGACTCACGATGGCGGCGGCGCGGGCATACACGCTGCATGCCTCCGCCGTGAGCCAGTAGCGGTCGAGCGAGGCAACGTGCGGCTTCACGTCGTCGGGTAACTTGTCAAAGATGAGCGATCGCAGCAGGGGGACGGCGTAGCTCATCTCCGGCGTGAGCAGCACACGCATCCCGGTATCGCGCACCCAGGCGGTGATGCCCTCGCGCAGCTTGGCATGGTCTTTCTCGGCGAACTCCTCGTTCACCTTGATGCGCTCGGGGTTGGGCTTGGTTGACTCGGGATGGATCTCCCAATACGGCGTCCAACGAAGGCGCGGAATGGCGCAGAGGAATTTGCCACGTTCGAGTTTGTGCTCGGCGAGCACCTTGTCGGCGGCGGATTCATCCCGCAGATCGATGGCGAAGGTGGCATCGGGTCCGAAGTCAATCCTCGGCCCGGTGATGCCGGCGGCCTGCACCGCCCGCAGCGAGTCCGTGTCGCGGAGGAATACGAACTTCGCACCGTTGAGCAGGTCGCGCTGATCCTTGATTTCCTTGTCCGTCATCGTGATGCCGCCGATTCCATAAGGCTTGCCCGCTTTCGCAGCGAGTTTCAGCGCATCGAGGCCAACGAGCAGCGGGCCGGAGTCGTGCAGGAAAAAATCGCACTCCGCCAGCGCGGCGGCTTGCTCGTCCTTGGTCTTCGCAATCCTGAGCTTCGGAAATCGAGCACGCAAAATCGCCTCGACGCCGTTCCCCACGCTGCTCGGCCAGAGCGAGACCTCGGCGTCGGGACGATGTTTTTCCAGCAAGGCCAGCATCCCCGGCGTGTGCGCGATGTCGCCGATATTGACCGTCTGCCACGAAGAACGGAGCAGGATGCGTTTGGCACCCCGGCCCTGCGCGTGCAGCGCGGTGGCGAGGCTGACAGCGAAGGCGGTTAGAAGAAAGGACCGACGGTTCATGCGACGAGGATGAGTCATGATTTGCCGATTCAAAATGCAAAACTGTGGATGCGCAGGCAGCAGCGGTCACCTTGGAAGGGGGGCCACGATTGGATCCTTGCTTTCGCGCAGCGTGTTGACGCGATCTACCTAAATTCGCAGCCTTGTTCCTTGCGGCGCGTTGAAGTCCTTCGCCTTGGTTTCGGTGTTGGCGATGACTTGTGGTTTGGTCGGCGAACTGATTGCGGGGCAGCGTTCGACACGATAGTCGCGTACAACTAAGCCAGCGCCAGTGCGGCGAGTTTCATCGATCGGGAGGAATGCTCTCTTATGGTTTGATTGTCCGTGGAGTGGGTGGGGTCACTCTGGTCAGCCACCGGAGTCATGCCTGGGTGACTCGAGACACAGCCAATTGGCCTTTCCCCGCGCCACCGAGAATGCGGATGCGTTCGATAACCTTCGGCACGTAGAGCGCCCCGACGAAGCTCTGCACGCCGTTGTCCATGGCGGTGGCCTTCCAGGCTTTGTGGGTCTTTTCCAGCTCGGCGGTGTGCGTGGCGTAATACTCCTGCGCCGCCTGGCTGCGGATGAGCAAGGATTCGCTGCTCCAGTTCACCTTGGCCACGCCCGCCAAGACGCCGGAGCGGAGGTCGCTTTCCTTTAAACCACTGCTGCCGTGCAAGGCCAGACCGATGGGACGTCCGCAGATTTCACTCGCGCGTTTTTGGTGCTTCGCCACGGCGTCGGCCGAAAAGGGATAGCCCTTGTCACTCAGGCCGTGCTGTGTGCCGACGCCTGGAGCCCACAACGCGAGATGCCCGGGATGCTTCGACTCCACCGCCCCGAGCAGACGATCGGCAACTTCGACTTCCGTCACGCCGGCATCCACGCCGGCCTCCATCTCGAGCGTGAGCGGCACGCCCGCCTCCTTCGCGATAGTGCACAACCGGGAGATTTGCTCGATGTTTTCCGCTTCGGTCATCTCGGAGGAGTCCAACGAAATGGTCGAGGCGCGCTGCGGCACGCCGCGGATGGCCGCCGAGAGAATACGAACCGTGTCGGGTCCTTTGATGTGGTCGGTGTGGAATATGACCGGGACGCCGCAGTAACGTTCGCTCTCCGCCAGCGCTGTCAGGTCGGCGAGGTAGCGGGCGAGTCCGAGAATCGGGTCACCGACGCCAAAGCTGCGACCGTTGAGCTGCCACAAGCTGGTCTCGATGATGATGGGCGCCACGCATTCGCGGGCGGCTTCGAGGCAATCCGTGACGGCGGCATGGCTGTCGGCGTTGACCGCGAGAATTGCGAATCGTTGCTCGACTGCGGTTTGGACAAGGGCGCGGGCCTGAATGGGGGTTAGGAGTGCCATGTCTTGATGTGCTTGGGCTTGAGATACTCGAAGACGGCACGGCGGCCGAGTTCGACGCCGTAGCCGCTGTCCTTCCATCCAGCGTAAGGGCCGTAGTTGGTGTTGACCGCGCCGTGGTTCACGCAGACGGTGCCGGCTTCGAGGGCTTCGGTGAGCTTCACGGTGGTCGCGTAGTCCTTGGTGAAGGCGTAGGCGACGAGGCCGTAGTCGGTGTCGTTGGCCTTCGCGATCACTTCGTCGAGTGCCCCAAAGGTAGCGATGCCGACGATAGGGCCGAAGGTCTCCTCGCGCATGACGAGCGCGTCCTGCGTGCAGCCAGTGAGGATGGTGGGTGGGAAGTAGTTGCCCTTGGCGAAGGCTTCTCCGGCCGGACGACGACCGCCGGTGATGAGGGTCGCCCCTTTGGCTAAAGCGTCGGCTATGTGTGCCTCGCAGGTCGTCACGCCATCGGCGGTGGCCATCGGGCCGCCGTCCACTTTCGGATCGGTGATGCCGTCACCCAGGGTAAGTTTTTCCGCCATGGACTTAAGCTTGGCGACGAACGCATCGTGGACACTCGCGTGCACGTAGATGCGGTTCACGCTGCTGCACGACTGTCCGCAGTTCCTGAATCCTTTGTAGGCGATGATCTTCGCCGCGAGGTCGAGATCGGCATCCGCGCAGACAACCGCCGGGCACTGGCCCCCAAGTTCAAGCGACACCTTCTTCAGGAACGGTCCGGCGGCGATGAGAATCTGTTTTCCAACTTCGCTGCTGCCCGTCATGGCCACTTTGGCGACGCCGCGATGTTTGACGAGTGCTTCGCCAAGCACGGCGCCGCTGCCGGTGATGCAGTTCAGCACTCCGGCTGGCAGGCCACCTCCGACGAGCGCCTGGCAAAAGGCCAGTGGTGACATCGGCGTGACGGTGGTGGGCTTCACCACGACCGTGCAGCCGGTGGCGAGAGCCGGGCCTAGCTTCCAACTCAGCAACGACACGGGATAATTCCACGGCGTGATGAGCCCGCAGACGCCGACGGGCGAATGGGTGACCCAGGAACGATAGGCCTTGTCCTCGGTCGGATTCGTCCACCCCTCGATGCGCACGCCCTCGGCGGCATAGTAGTCGATGGTGTCGCAGGACGCGCCGATTTCGCTGATGGACTGGGCGAGCGGTTTACCCTGTTCCAGCGCCATGAGCATGCCAATCTCGTTTGCCTTGGCGCGGGCATGAGCGGTGGCCTTGCGAATGATTTTCTCGCGATCGTAGGGCGTCAGCGCGCTCCAGGACTTGAAGGCCGCCTGCGCCGCGGCAACTGCCGCATCGAGATCAGCGAGTGTGGCTTTCGCGACGCTGCCGACCACGCGGCCATCGTGCGGGGATCGGACTTCGCTGCGTGCTCCGTCGCTGCCGGCCACGGACTGGTTGTTGATGAGGAGATCGAGGTTGTTCATGAAGACTCAGGCTTGGGGAAGGATGCAGACCTTGAGCGCCGCGCCGCTTTCCATGAGCGGGAAGCCGTCGTTGATGCGCTCCAACGGGAGCGTGTGGGTGATGAATTTCTCCGCGGGAAAACGCCCGCTGTGCAGCAGGGCAAATGCGGCTTGGAAGTCGCTCTTTTTCTCCGAGTAGCTGCCGCTGATGACGAGTTCCTTGTAGTGAATGTGGTTCACATCGAGCGGGGCGATGGGGTTCGATTTCGGCAGGCCGGCGAAGAAGTTCACGCGGCCAGCCTTCGCGGCGATTTCCAGCGCGTCGTTCTGCGCAGGTGCGGCGCTAACGGCGACGATCGTCACATCGGTGCCGAAGCCGTCGGTGAGCTCGCGCACCTGCTCGCGATGCGAGCCATCGGCCTGGACGAGCAGCGCGGCGTCGATGTCGAAGCGCTTCGCCATTTCGAGGCGGGCGGGATTGTTGTCGAGCACGATGACCCTTTGCGCTCCCTGCAACCGCGCAAGGGAGGCGTGCATCATGCCGATGGGCCCGGCGCCGATGACAGCGACTGTGTCTTTCAGCCCGACCCCAAGCCGCGAGTGCGCGTTCATGCAGCAGCCGAGCGGTTCGGCCAGGGACATGTGCTCATGGGAAATCTCGGAGGTGACCTTGAAGAGATTTCCCTGCCGTACGGCCGATGCTGGCACCCTCATGAACGGGGCGAAGGCTCCGTCGTGGTGATAGCTCATTGTCGTGCGATGCGCGGTGAGGTTCTCGCGCCCCATCTCCACATAACGGTCGCGGCCATCCACGATGACGATGTACATCACCACGCGGTCGCCGACCTTGACAGTGGCGTCCGGTGCGCGGGATTCGACCACGCTCGCGCAGAACTCATGGCCGAGAATGCGCGGTGGAATGATCTTCTTGTCGCCGTGACGGTAGGTGCGCAGGTCCGTGCCGCAGACGGAGCACGCGTGGATTTTTAGGAGCACCTCGCCGTCGGCGAGCGACGGGACGGGCACATCCTGGACGGGTAGTTGTTCTTTGCCGAGATAGACTGCCGCTTTCATGTTTAGGACATCCAGTTGGTTGATCTTGCGGTCCACTTCGCCGTGACCTTCTTGGTTTTGGTCCAGAAGCCGATGGCGTCTTTGCCGGTGATGTCGCCGGGGCCGAACTTGCTGGCGTTCCAGCCGCCGAAGCCGAAAGGATCGCGCGGCACCGGGACGCCGATGTTCACGCCGACCATGCCTGCCTCGGCGCGCATCTCGAAGTAGCGCGCGATGGCGCCGCTTGTCGTATAGATGCAGGCGGCGTTGCCGTAGGGGTTGGCGTTCTCGATGGCGATGGCTTCGTCCAGCGTCCTGACCCGGAGGATGCTCAGCACAGGGCCGAAGATCTCGTCGTTGGCGCATTCGTCCTCGCGGGTGATGCCGTCGATGAGCGTTGGCGCGACGTAGTGACCGGGCCGCTGCTGATTGCGGCCATCGAGGCGGATCCGCGCTCCACGTTCGGCGGCGCGGGTAATGTAGCCTTCGATGCGTGCCTTGGCCTTGGCGCTGATGATGGCGCCGATTTCCTTGCCGCAGGCGAGGCTACGCATTTCTTGCTCGATGACCTTGATGATGTGGTCGCACTCGCCGACGGCAATCAAGACGCTCGCGGCCATGCAGCGCTGGCCGGCGCAACCGACGGCGCTGGAAACGACGTTCTTCGCGGTAATCAGCGGGTCGGCGTCTGGCACCACGACGAGGTGATTCTTGGCGCCGCCGAGGGTCAACATGCGCTTGTTGGCCACGGTGCCGCGGTCATAAACGGCCTTCGCGACGGCGGTGGAGCCGACAAAGGCCGCCGCGGCAATGCCGGGATGATCGAGCACGGCTTCCACGGTTTCGCGATCGCCTTGCACAACGTTGAAGACC
>SXGU01454277.1_pt1 | contig 11479 bp, 11 predicted proteins | sample 3174531 | NCBI WGS metagenome assembly SXGU01 (sample SAMN11356863, study PRJNA531348) | freshwater metagenome | isolation source: freshwater sample F1-140 | place: China: Fuxian Lake, Yuxi | collected 2017-12-25
CTTCGGTCAGCTTGTATTGCTGAATCATGGTGCCCATCGCGCCGTCCAGAATCAGGATGCGTTGAGACAGCAAGTCGCGCAACAGCGCTTCAGTGGAGGAAATCGGTTCGCGTTTCATTTTTTCTCTCTAAAAAGCAAAAAACCCGGCCTGAAAGCGGGACCGGGTTATTCCTTGTCCGCTTTAGCTGCATTTTTAATGGGGCCTACCCCCCGGCGCCCGCAAGCTGGGTTTTGACTTTTTCAATCAAATCGGCGCAAGCAAAATTATACGTGAAATCAAGGGCTTGAACATGCCGCCTGTTAATGCCGGAGAGTAACGGGAATTTGTTTCTTATTGGAATTTAAGCAAGATGCTGAATCTATCGCCACTGGTCATCCGTGGCTTTTTTCACCTTCACTTTGCCGGAAGGCCACCGCCGTTAAAAGCACGTCTAGCCGAAACGTCCGCCAAGAAGTGGAAAGCCTTTCAGGAACTCTGCTGCGGGCAAGCGTTTGCCTCCGGGTTTTTGCAATTCATGCACTCGTAGTGCCCCCTTGCAGCACGCAATCAGCACACCTTCCTGCGCATCCGCGGCGAGCACCTGGCCGGGTGCGGCATGCGTGCTGGTTGACACCTGTTCCGCGCGCCAGAGTTTGACTGGAACTTCGTTGAAGGTTGCAACCGCGCCCGGGAACGGGTTAAAAGCGCGGATCTTGCGCCAGAGTGTTTCGGCGGGCTGGGTGAAATCCAGCGCCGCCTCTTCTTTCGAAATCTTCGCTGCGTAGGTGACGCCCGCTTCCGGCTGGCGCGTGGCTGGCAATGCACCGCGCTCCAATTTGCGCAAGGCATCGACGATCATTTTGCCGCCGAGGTCCGCCAGCTTGTCGTGCAGGCTGCCGGTAGTATCGTCCGGCGTGACCGGCAGGCGATCCATCAACAGTATCGGACCGGTGTCCAGTCCCTCTTCCATTTGCATGATCGTCACGCCGGTTTCGGCGTCACCCGCTTCGATTGCGCGATGAATCGGCGCGGCGCCACGCCAGCGAGGCAATAACGATGCATGGATATTGATGCAGCCGTATTTGGGGATCTCAAGTACGCTGCGCGGCAGGATCAAACCATAGGCGGCGACCACCATGACGTCATGCGGCGTGGCATGCAGCAAGTTGTGCGCTTCTTGTGCGACATCAGGATATTTGCCATTAAGCCGCAGCGATACCGGCTGCGCGACCGGGATGTTGTGCGCAACCCCGAACTGCTTGACCGGTGACGCCTGTAATTGCATGCCACGGCCGGCAGGCCGGTCAGGTTGGGTCAGGATAAGAGGGATTTCAAATCCCGCGTCGACCAGGGATTTCAGTGCACCCGCAGCAAATTCGGGAGTGCCGGCAAATATTATTTTCATAGGGTCGCATTGTATTGCAGATGAGAAAGATATCTGACAAACCAAGCGGTGTCATCTTGCCTGCTCTGCTGTGATCTGCCCTGGCAAGCTCCCAAGGTGCGGCTAAGTTCTTACCTGACTGCAACCTTTTTCTTATCTCGAACCATCTCCCGCTCTTCCTTCAACAGTTTGGTCTTGATTCGATTGCGCTTTAACGGCGACAGGTATTCGACGAACACCTTGCCTTTCAGATGATCGATTTCATGCTGGATGCATACCGCCAGCAAGCCATCCGCGTCGATTTCGAAGGGTTTTCCCTCAAGATCGAGTGCCCGCACCTTGATACGCGAAGGACGCTCGACGCCATCATAAATGCCGGGCACCGATAGACAGCCTTCGTCATATTCCTGCTTTTCTTCGCTGGCCCAGACAATCTCCGGGTTGATGAAGACACGCAAATCGTCGTGAGTTTCCGAGGTATCGATCACGACCAGTTGCTCATGCACGTCGACTTGCGTGGCAGCCAAGCCGACGCCGGGCGCCTCGTACATGGTTTCAGCCATGTCGGCGACCAGCTTTTTCAACCGCGCATCGAAAACAGCCACGGGCTTGGCGATCTTGTGCAAGCGCGGATCGGGATAACGCAGAATATTTAATAAGGACATACGGCTTTTGTGCAACAAACCAACAATCTAAGAGTGTCGTTTCTCTTGCTAGTTCAAGGATTTATGTGCAGAATTTGATTCAATTTGACAAGTTTTGTCGGGCAACTCTTTACATGTTGACAACATGCTGTGGCGATAATAATTATCAGGCCTTTATGCCACATTCACCGGACAGATTATGAAAAAGTTTAGCACAGCCGCCCTTATTCTTGCTTTGGCATCCGCCTCCAACGGCTTTGCGGCATCCGGCGATGAAGCAGTGACTTCGCCGCGCTGTGCTTTCCTGCCGAACGCGCCGGACCAGCATACGGTGGTGCGCGGCGACACACTTTGGGGCATTTCCGGCAAATTCTTGCAGCATGCATGGTGCTGGCCTCAGGTCTGGGGCATGAACAAGGACCAGATCCGCAATCCGCACTGGATCTATCCGGGGCAAGTCGTTTATCTGGATCGCGTAACGGGTCGCTTGCGGCTGGGTAGCCCGGTCGGCGGCGGTTCAAGCGCCGATGGAGCCAACGTCGGCGTCGGCGGCGTCCCGAGCACCCGCCTGTCGCCGCAATTGCGCACGGAAGGACTTGGACAGGAAGCCGTCCCGGCGATTCCGTCGAATGTCATCGAGCCCTTCCTGTCGCAGCCTCTGGTCATCGCAGAAAGTGAATTGAGCGGTACCCCAAGCATTGTCGCAACGCAGGAAGGCCGCGTCATGCTCGGCAAGGATGACAAGGCATATGTGCGAGGCGACCTGGGAGCCGGCACCTCGTTCCAGGTGTTCCGCACCGGCACACCACTGAAAGACCCGGAAACCAACGCAGTCATCGCCTATGAAGCCGCGTATCTGGGCACCATCAAGCTGGAACGCGCATCGAAGGCCGATAACGAGGCGCATATATTCAATGTGGTCAGCGTCAAACAGGAAATGAGCGTGGGCGACAGACTGGTGCCGGTGCCACCGACGCCAATCCTGAATTACGTTCCGCATCCGCCTGACCAGCTGGTCAGCGCGCGCATCGTGTCAGTCTATGGTGGCGTCTCGCAAGCCGGCCAGAATCAGATTGTGTCGATCAATCGCGGCAAGAAGGATGGACTCGATCTCGGCACCGTACTGGAACTTTACCGCTTTGGCCCGACCGTCGTCGATCGCACCGACAAGGGGTCGTTCTGGTCTTTCGGCCAGTACGGCAAAGCCAAGGTGAAACTGCCCGATACCCAGTATGGCAGCCTGTTTATCTTCCGCACGTTCGACACGATCTCTTACGGCTTGGTGATGCAGGTGACCGACACCGTACAGATCGGCGACGTCGCGAAGTCGCCTGAATAACCATACCGCTGCATCGATGACGCAACCCGATTGGGCGCGCGAGCTCGCGCAATGGATTCGGCTTGAACAAACGCCAGGCGTCGGCCTTGAAACCGCGCGTAAGCTGTTGAACAGCTTCGGCTTGCCGGAAAATATCTTTTCAACTGCCTTTTCTACATTGCAAAAAGTCGTTTCCGAACGTATTGCGCATGCATTGATCGCGCCGCCCTCGGACGATATCCGGACGCTGATCGACAAAACACTGGCATGGGCCGAGCAGCCCGGCAACCGGGTGTTGACGCTGGCCGATGCGGATTATCCGAAAGCGCTGCTCGACATTGCCGATCCGCCTCTGATGCTTTATGCAAAGGGCCGGCTGGAAATGTTGTCGACTCCCGCGCTGGCGGTGGTCGGAAGCCGCAATGCAACCACGCAAGGCATGCTCAATGCCGAAAAATTTTCCGAAGTATTGAGCCAGGCAGGATTGACCATCATTTCCGGCATGGCGCTCGGGATCGATACTGCCGCGCATCAGGGCGGCTTGCGCGGAGCAGGTTCGACCATCGCGATCATCGGCACCGGGGCCGATATCGTTTATCCAGCCCGTAATCGCAATCTCGCGCATCAGATCGCCGCCGAGGGTTGCATTCTCAGCGAATATGCGCTCGGCACACCGGCCATCGCATCCAATTTTCCGCGTCGCAACCGCATCATTTCCGGCCTGGCGCAAGGGGTGCTGGTAATCGAAGCCGCAGCGCAATCCGGTTCGCTGATTACCGCCCGCATGGCGGCGGAACAGGGTCGTGATGTCTTCGCGATTCCCGGTTCGATCCATTCGCCACTGTCCAAAGGCTGTCATCTGCTCATCAAGCAAGGCGCAAAGCTGGTCGAATCGGCACAGGATGTGCTGGAAGAAATAAAACTTCATCACAAGCAGCCCGTTCAAGCAATTTCTACGGCGCGCACCACGAAAACGGCAATCGCATCCCCTATATTGAACTCGATAGGGTTTGATCCGGTGGCGCCGGATGCACTTGCCTCACGTTGCGAATTAGACATTGCCGATGTGAATGCACAATTGCTAATACTGGAGCTGGAAAGCCAAATTGAGCGACTTCCGGGCGGAATGGTCCGGCGACTCGCAACATCCTGATACTATTTGCTGCTGTCGATATCCGATTTTTGGGATATGCTGTAATGAGTAAGGCTCGATGTACGTTGTACTGTCGCTGACATGGCACTGTTTTTCTTGCTTGACATGATGTCGCAGGTAAGGAAAACTTAAATACGAGAGTGTCATTTTTTGCAACCTGGCCGCAGTGTCGCTTACGGCATGACGGCCTTCACGCTACAGTAAATCATGTTTGACGTTCTCGTTTACCTCTACGAAACCTATTACCGCCCCGACGCTTGCCCAGACTCGGAAGCCTTGGTCAAGAAATTGTCGGCTGTCGGTTTTGAGGAAGAAGAGATTTCCAAGGCACTGGGCTGGCTGACCGACTTGGCCGAAGCCACCAACGAATATTCCGACCGTTACCCGCAGCAAACCGCCTTTTCCTTTGGCATCCGCATCTATGCGCAACAGGAAATGGACGTGTTGGGTGTGGAAGCGGTGGGATTCCTGCAATTCCTGGAATCGGCCAAAGTCATCGATCCGATGCAGCGCGAAATCATCATCGAACGCGCGCTGGCGGCCAGCGATTCTTCACAAGTGTCGCTCGACAAGATCAAGGTCATCGTGCTGATGGTGCTCTGGAGCCAGGGCAAGGAACCGGACGGCCTGATTTTCGACGAGTTGTTCTCGGACGATGACGACGCCGAACCGCGCCTTTTGCACTAAGATCCAGGCGCACACCCGCGCCTGTTATTGAATCGTCAAGCCGCCTCGCAACCACGACTCGCTTTTCTCCTCCTTGCGGTTTTCGCCGCAACGCGCTTATCATTGGCCGCTAAATCACCAGACATTGCTATATTAGTAGGGTTTGCTTTTTGTCAACCCGAGTCTGGCAGCAGTTTAATGCTTGTATCGCGCGCCCTTCGCGGGCCGTGCCACTTTCGAGATCGACACTATGACCAAGACCCTCATCATCGCCGAGAAGCCCTCTGTCGCGAACGATATCGCGAAGGCGCTCGGCGGCTTCGCCAAGCACGATGAGTACTTTGAATCCGACGAGTATGTGCTGTCCTCCGCTGTCGGCCATCTGGTCGAGATCACGGTACCGGAAGAATATGACGTCAAGCGCGGCAAATGGACATTTACCCATCTGCCGATGATTCCGCCGCACTTTGCGCTCAATCCGATCGCAAAAACCGAATCGCGCTTAAAAGTATTGAACAAGCTGCTCAAACGCAAGGATGTCTCTTCTCTCATCAATGCCTGCGACGCGGGCCGCGAGGGTGAACTGATCTTCCGCCTGATCGTGCAGTATGCGAAAGCCAAGCAGCCGATCAAGCGCTTATGGCTGCAGTCGATGACACAGGGCGCGATCCGCGACGGCTTCGCGCGGCTGCGTGAAGACAAGGAAATGCTGCCGCTGGCGGATGCCGCGCGTTGCCGCAGCGAAGCGGACTGGCTGATCGGCATCAACGGCACGCGCGCCATGACCGCCTTCAATTCGAAGGAAGGCGGTTTTTATCTGACTACCGTGGGCCGGGTGCAGACGCCGACGCTGTCGATCGTGGTCGAGCGCGAGGAGAAGATCAAGAATTTCGTGCCGCGCGATTACTGGGAAGTGCGCGCGGAATTCGTTTGCGCGGCCGGCGTGTATGAAGGCCGCTGGCTCGACACCAAGTACAAGAAGGACGAAACCGATCCGGAGAAAAAGGCCGAGCGCCTGTGGAGCAAGGCTGCCGCGGAATCGATCGTCGCCGCCTGCCGCGGCCGGCAAGGCAGCGTCACCGAAGAATCCAAGCCGGCCACGCAGATGGCGCCGGCGCTGTTCGACTTGACCAGCCTGCAGCGCGAAGCGAATGCGCGCTTCGGCTTTTCCGCGAAGAATACGCTGGGCCTGGCGCAGGCACTGTATGAAAAACACAAGGTGTTGACCTATCCGCGTACCGATTCCCGCCACTTGCCGGAAGACTATCTGAATACCGTCAAGGAAACCCTGGATGTCGTCGCCGAGAACAATAATTACCATCAGTTTGCGAAGCAGATCCTGAACAAGCATTGGGTCAAGCCGAACAAGCGCATTTTCGACAACAGCAAGATCAGCGACCACTTCGCGATCATCCCGACCACGCAGTCGCCGAAGAACTTGTCGGAGCCGGAACAAAAACTGTACGACCTGGTGACACGCCGCTTCATGGCGGTGTTTTTCCCCGCCGCCGAATTCCAGGTGACAACGCGCTACACCGAAGTGTCCGGCCATCAGTTCAAGACCGAGGGCAAGGTGATGACCAACGCCGGCTGGCTGGCCATCTACGGCAAGGAAGCGGCGAACGACGACGACAAGGAAAACGCCGGCACGCTGGTGCCGGTGGCCAAGGACGAGAAGGTCAAGACCGACAAGGTCAGCGCCAACGGACTGGTCACCAAACCGCCCGCGCGCTATACGGAAGCGACGCTGCTGTCGGCGATGGAAGGCGCGGGCAAGCTGGTCGACGATGAAGATCTGCGCGAAGCGATGGCGGGCAAGGGCCTCGGCACGCCGGCCACACGCGCGGCGATTATCGAAGGCTTGCTGAATGAAAAATACCTGTTGCGCGAAGGGCGCGACATCATTCCGACCGCCAAGGCCTTCCAGTTGATGACGCTGTTGCGCGGCCTCGGCGTCAGTGAATTGACCGCGCCGGAACTGACCGGCGAATGGGAATACAAGTTGTCGCAGATGGAACGCGGCAAGATCAGCAGCGAGGAATTCATGCGCGAAATCGCGCAGATGACCCAGATCATCGTCAAGCGCGCGAAGGAATACAACAACGACACCATTCCCGGCAACTATGCGACGCTGAAGACGCCGTGCCCGAATTGCGGCGGCGTGGTGAAGGAAAACTATCGCCGTTTTGCCTGCACCAAATGTGAATTTTCGATGAGCAAGATCCCTGGCAGCCGCCAGTTTGAAATCGCGGAAGTCGAGGAATTGCTGGAGAAACGCACGATCGGTCCGCTGCAGGGATTCCGCTCGAAGATGGGTCGCCCGTTTGCCGCGATCTTGAAAATCTCGCGCGACGAAGACATCAACAATTACAAGCTGGAATTCGACTTCGGCCAGAATCAGGATGAAGACGAGAATGGCGAGGGCGTCGATTTTTCCGAACAGACGCCGCTCGGCGCCTGTCCAAAATGCGGCAGCGGCGTGTACGAGATGGGGCTGGCTTATGTGTGCGAAAAAACCGTCGCCAAGCCGAAGGCTTGCGACTTCCGCAGCGGCCGCATCATCTTGCAGCAGGAAATCCTGCCGGAACAAATGGCCAAGCTGCTTAATGATGGCCGCACCGATTTGCTGCCCGGTTTCATCTCGCAACGCACGCGCCGCCCGTTCAAGGCTTTCCTGGTAAAAGACAAGACCGGCAAGGTCAGCTTTGAGTTTGAAGAGCGCAAGGCGAAGGCGCCGGCCAAAGGCAAGGCATCCGAGAAAAAAGAAACTCAGGAAGACGCGCCCAAGAAAGTTGCGGCCAAGCCGGCGGTGAAAAAAGCTGTGGCCAAGAAAGCCGCGGCGAAAAAGGCCGCCTGAACACGATGCAGGCTGTCAAAGCGCGGCCGGAAGTCTGTTTTAGGAGTTGGCGATGAATGAGTTGATCCCAACCAGTCCGAGCAAGGATGCCTGCAATCTGGCGATGCTTGCGCATTTGCTCGGCGTCTTTACCGGTTTTGTCGGCGCGCTGATTCTCTGGCTGGTAAAAAAGGAGGAGGCGGGCTTCGTCGCGGAACAGGCGAAAGAGGCGCTGAACTTCCAGATCACGGTGGCGATTGCGCTGGCAGCCAGCGTCATGCTCAAGCTGATTCTGATCGGCTTCCTGTTTTTTCCGCTGATCTTTCTGGCGAATTTTATTTTCTGCATTCTTGGGGCGCTCTCGGCGGCGAAGGGAAAACCCTATCGCTATCCGTTTGCACTGCGCCTCGTCAGCTGACGATGCCGCATGCCTGGCATCCCGGAATCATGGCGTTCCATTCTTCAGATAAGTCTTGATAACCGCCGCATCATCGAGCTCGGCCCAGCCGCTCTCGACCGTTTGCCTGAATATCTGCAGCGCGGCGTCGCCCAGCGGCGTGTCAACCTCCGCCGCATCCGCCATCGCGGTAGCCAGCGTCACGTCCTTGGTCAAGATATGCGCGAATGCGCGCGGCGCGAAATCGTCGCGCAATGCGCGTGCCATGCGGTCCTGAAAAATCCAGGAGGCGCCGCTCGATGCGCAGATCACGTCAAACAACTTGTCAGGATCGAGTCCGATCCGCATTCCCAGCGCTAACGCTTCGGCACCGGCCACCAGATTGACGCCCGCCAGCAGATTGTTCACCAGCTTGGCCTTGGCGCCGTCGCCGACGGTTTCGCTGATAGGGAACTGCTTGTCGCTGAGCGCGGCAAGCACCTTGCCGTGACGTTGCAGCAGCGCATTTTCGGCCGCCAGCATCATGCTCATGGTGCCGGTCTCGGCACGCGCCGGGCCGCCGGAGATCGGCGCATCGATGACCGCCGCGCCGTGTGGCGCGAGTTGCTGCGCGAAACGGATAGCGTCTTGCGGCCCGATGGTCGAGCACAGCATGACGGTCTTGCCGCGCACATCGATCGTGGCAACGCCATCGGCGCCGAATAGCACCTCATCGATCTGCCGCGCGTTGAGCACGACGATGATCACCAGATCGACTTGCGCGGCCAATGTCGCCGCAGACGGGTAAACAACCATGCCGAGCGCGTGCGCTTCCTGTTCGGCTTGCGGCCGGATGTCGCGCACCGTGACGGCGAAGCCCTTGCGGTGGAGGTTCTTCGCCATTGCCATACCCATCGCGCCGATGCCGATGATGCCGATTCTTGTATTGGTATTCATAGGAGGTCAAGAAGTCAAAGGAGATGTCCTGCTGCATTGTCCTGCTGCATTACGCGGTCGTTACAGTCTATTCCTTTTCAGAAATGAATTTTGGAACTCTCCCCGCCGAGCAACAGTCGAATAATCCGTACGACTCACCTGCATTGTTTTCTTCCAATCATGGAAAAGATGCTTTCTTATTCTTCCGGAGAACACCATGAATTCACGTAGTTTGATGTCGATGGCCAGCGCCTTGACGCTCGCATCGGTTCTTTCCGCCTGTGGCACGCCATCCAAGCAGCAAGTCGGCATCGGCACAGGCGCCGTGCTTGGCGGAGTCGCAGGTCATGTGCTGACCGATGGCAGCACGCTGGGCACGGTGGGCGGCGCAGCGGTCGGTGGTCTGGTCGGCAATGAAGTCAGCAAGCCGAAGAAAAGAAGATAAGCATAACGCCGGTGCGTGCGATCAATATCGTACGTGCCGCTTCAGAATCAATCCTTTCCTGCGCCGGTATCCGCCTCGAAAACAAGGATGGAAAGAACCAAAGTACAAGTCGAATCGGGTACCAAACAGTATCCATTGCCCAGACAACAGCAACTGATTTTCATCATTGCAGGAAATCAAGCCGGAAATCTCCCGGAACTTTCGCTTATTGAAAGATTCTACTCATTCGCATGCATGCAATTTTGGCATGAGCGGTCTTTCATGCTTCATCGCTTTCACGATTTTTCTTTAGGAGAATTCTTATGATCAAATGGACCATCCCCTTGGCATGCGCTCTGGTTTTGACCGCATGCGGCACCACCGGCATGGGTTCCACTTCCGGCTCATCTTCCGGTATGGGCTCCGGCTCGGGATCCGCCTCCGGCACCACTTCCACGCCAAGCTCCGGCGCTTCGGGCAGTTACGGTTCAGGTGCGAGCGGCGCCTCCAGCACCAGCCCGAGCGGCTCGTCCAGTTCATCATCGCCAAGTTCAGCAGCGCCAAGCCCAAGCAGCGAATCGAGCACCTCGATGCCGACCACGCCGGGCGCAGGCACGTCGTCCTCGGGCACGTCCGGCACCTCGAGCGGCTCGGGCACTTCAGGATCAACCGGCTCATCGACTTCCGGCACCACCTCGAAGTAAGGAAGCCTCCTCTGGCAGTGCGCTTCGCTGGCGGCAAAGGCGTCGCCGTTCGCGTGGCACACTGCTATTCCCTGTTCAACTCGCCGACATACGCAAGCTGCTGATCCTGCCTTGCACTCTCAAGCGGCACTCTTTTCAAGCGCAAGCAAAAATCGCTTGCGTTCCAAGCCGCCCGCATAACCCGATAATCCACCTGTCGCGCCGAGCACACGGTGGCATGGCACGATAATCGATATCGGGTTGCGCCCGATGGCGCTACCGGCTGCGCGTATCGCATTGGGATTGGCAATCCGCTGCGCGATATCCCGATAGCTGGTGATACTGCCGAAGGCTAGCGTTTGCAACGCTTGCCACACCGCTTGCTGAAAGCGGGTGCCTTTCAAGTCGATCGCAATATCGAAGGTACTGCGCGCGCCGGCAAAATACTCGTCGAGCTGCCTGGCTGCATTTAGCAACAGCGGATGCCGGTCGTCGCGCATCCAGCCTGGCGGACGGATGAAGTATTTGTGCTCTTCGAAGTACAAGCCGGAAAGGCCGGCATCGCTTGCGGCGAGCAACAGGGTGCCGAGCGGACTGGGGTGTTCGGTGTAAGTCATCATGATTGCGCCATCCATAATGCGAGTGCCGCGTAGCCGCGCCAGGGAGACCAGGCGGCGGCGCGCGCAGCGAGTTGTTTTTCGGTGAGCCGGCCTGACGTCCCGGCGGCGGCTTTTTGCAGGCCGAGGTCGCCTGCGGGAAAAGCGTCGGGAAAGCGCAATGCGCGCAGGGCGATGTAGTGCGCTGTCCAGTCGCCGATGCCGCGCACCGTTTTCAGGCGCGCGACCGCGTCGTCGAGCGCCAGGCCGGGCGGCATTTGCAATCCGCCTTGCGCGGCGAATTGCGCAAGATTGCAGATTGTTTGCGCTCGGGTTTGCGGGATGCCGATTGCGGCAATGTCGACTGCCTCTGCGCTTGCCAGATCCGCGGCGAGCGGAAAATGATGCGACACCGGCGCGTAAGGCGTAGCGAGCGTATCTCCGAAACGCTGTACCAGCCGCCCGGACAGCGTGGTCGCTCCC